>Ga0208872_1002352_pt1 | contig 11050 bp, 9 predicted proteins | sample CryBogCBH12Aug08_FD_185508 | JGI IMG/M metagenome (GOLD analysis project Ga0208872, IMG submission 185508) | Freshwater microbial communities from Crystal Bog, Wisconsin, USA - CBH12Aug08 (SPAdes) | ecosystem: Environmental > Aquatic > Freshwater > Lake | place: Crystal Bog, Wisconsin, USA... | reverse complement strand
GCTGTCTATTTCCAGCCTCAGACGCGAAGAGGCCTCATCAATCAGATCGATAGCCTTGTCGGGCAGAAAACGGTCGGAAATATAGCGGTTCGACAGTTCGGCTGCGGCAACAATGGCGGCATCCTTGATACGTACACCATGATGTATCTCATATTTTTCCTTGAGGCCGCGCAGAATTGAAACAGTGTCATCCACGCTCGGCTGATCAACCACTACAGTCTGAAAACGACGCTCAAGTGCAGCATCCTTTTCAATATGCTTGCGATACTCGTCAAGCGTCGTTGCACCGATACAGCGCAGCTCTCCGCGGGCAAGCGCAGGCTTGAGAATATTGGCCGCATCCATAGAGCCTTCGGCAGAACCCGCTCCAACAAGCAGATGAATTTCATCAATAAAGAGAATAATTTCGCCATCCGAAGCCTGAACCTCACGAACAACAGCCTTCAGGCGTTCCTCAAACTCACCTCGAAACTTTGCGCCTGCAACAAGCTGAGCGATGTCAAGCGCTGCAATCTGCTTGCTCTTCAGGTTTTCAGGTACATCGCCAGCCACAATGCGTTGCGCGATTCCCTCGACAAGAGCAGTCTTGCCGACCCCCGGCTCACCAATCAACACCGGGTTATTTTTAGTGCGCCGGCTGAGAATCTGCAGAACCCTGCGAATTTCCTCATCACGTCCGATTACCGGATCAAGCTTACCCTTGCGTGCCTGGTCATTCAGGTTACGCGAATATTTTTTCAGCGAATTATAGGTCTCCTCTGCACTCTGACTGGTCACGCGCTGCGTCCCTCTTATGGTGGTAAGCACCTTGAGAATAGCTTCTCGGTTGATGCCTGCATCCTTCAGCATACGAGAAACATTGAGCCCTGCTTCACTCATGGCGATAAGCAGGTGCTCGGAGCTGATATAGTCGTCTTTCAGCTTTTCAGCTTCTTTCAAAGACACATCGAAAACCTTGCCGAGATTTTGTGAGAGATACTGTCCCGTCGCTGAAGCACCAGTAACCCTCGGAATTCTCTCTATTTCACGATCAAGCGCCGCAAGCAGCGTTTCCGCAGGAGCTTCAAGCTTCTGCGCTATCTGCACAGCTATACTGCTTTTATCTTCAAGCATAGCCAAAAGCAAATGTTCCGGCTCTATCTGCTGATGCTGCCGGCTGCTGGCAAGCGTTGATGCTGCCTGCAATGCCTCCTGGGCTTTTACCGTAAATTTGTTCGGATCAAACTGCATGATTCTAATTGTTTTATTTTTCAGTTCTTAACGTAGAGGTAAATTCCACAGGGAAACATACCGCAAGCCATAGCAACTACGTACTGTATAACAGTGCAAATGCAAAAAAAGTTAAGACATTCAACCAGACTGTGCGCCATACCGGAAAGAAAAAAAGGTTGCGACATTCTAATACTGCCGTAACCTTTATAAAAAATGTTAAAACGGGTTTTCCCCTCTCTCGACCTTGCCCATCCTTTATCCGGAATGAGTAGGATTTTCCTCGGGCCCTTTCGGCCAATTCTTTATGAACGAACTGAGAACCTGGCGAAGGATCTGCGCGCTGGTAGGAAAGAAGTTCAGCTCCTTTCTCCTGAATGTGTCGCTGCGTATCAAGTTGATCCTTGAAAAGCTCAACACTCGCCGGATCATAATTCCCCTGACTGACGTAGGCATCAATAACCTCCTCAGCTTCATTAAAAGGCATGTTGAAAACCCTGAAACCAAGCTTAGCTCTCTCAAGAGAGTCAAGGACTTTCATACCAGTGTTCTGCTGCTCCATAACATTTCTGTTTTTCATCTGTAAAAAGGAAAACCACCATCAGACAATAACGGAAATATAATATTGTTTTTCAACAACTATCAGCAAGTCAGGTGCTATGGAACCAACACGGCAACACCGTTATATTCGCTTCCTTAAACCCTTTCCTGTCATGGTTTCAGCAAGCAGAAAAAAAAGACCTGCCGCAAGAAAATATTGAGCAAGAGGTACACGCTCAACTGGTTCCATCACCCAACGGGACGCCGCTGCAATGCGGTTAATCCTGTCGGATATTTCACTGTTCACACTATTATCTCCTTTATCGCGAAAATATAAACCACCCGTTTCATGAGCCAGCTTCTGCAGTGTTTCGTCCCTGAAACTCGTCATCACAGCTTTGCCGAGTTCGTCCATCTTGACGCCCCCCCCCTCCAATGGAATAACAACAGGAGAACTCATACCTACTCCAACCACAAACAGATGAATCCCATCCTTTTTTATCTTTTTAGCCTCAGCAAGAAAATCACCGTCATGATCCTCGCCATCACTCAGCATAACAACAATCTTCTCTCCTTTTATCCCTGATTCATTGATGTTTTCCATTTCAGTTTTCAGCAGTTTCCTTGAAAGCTCAAGAGCGGAGCGAAAAACTGTCCCCTGCTCCTCAATCAGATCGGGTGATGCCATCCAGAGCAAAGCCTCAAATGCTTCCTGATCAGTCGTAAGTGGACACTGAACAAGAGGAGCCGCAGCAAAAAGAAGAATAGCCCGTCGACCTCCCCTGACTGCACGACTGATGCTGAAAATTTCGTGTTTGGCCTGGCCAAGGCGATCTGGCGAAACGTCCCTTGCTCTCATACTACGTGAGATATCAAGCACAAAAACAAGATCGGCACCTTTACGCAATACCGGTCGTCCTCCACTGCAGAGCCGAGGGCCACTCAAAGAGAACAGTAACAGACCAATCCCGCAAAACAGCAACACTTTTTTCAAAATGAGAACCCACAACCGTGAGCCGGGCATCATGGTATCGGCCATTAACGGACTGGCAACGACCTCACAAGCCTGAAGCTGCCTGATAACTCCATAGCCGAGAAGCACGGCCAGTGGAATCAGAAGCAGCAGGTAGCCAATATTTTCTGGCCATGCAAAACTCATAGGTTTAATCCAGTCCTGTTGGCATTTCGGTTACGCCGATTCCATAAAAGATACATAGATTTCACAACGCTATGGTATCCGGAGTAACCGTGTATTTGATAAGAGGATTTCAAGAAACAGTAATGCAAGCACCATCAACAACAACCTGGTAAATAAGCCTGAACGGCGTTCGAACATCGTCCCTGACATACGTTTTTTCTCAAGCCGGTCAATAGCTCGCATTGTTTCATAAAATGCTGCCGCATCTTTCACGGCAAAATACCTGCCGCCAGTAATGCGGGCAATACCACGAAGAGACATTTCAGCCATCACCGTATTGCCACCGCTCTCCCCGGATACCTCAAAACGGTTCCCTGAGCTTGCAACACCAGCGTTAATCGCATATATCCTGATCCCATTCTGCGCAGCAAACCCTGCCGCCGTTTCCGGACCTACCTCTCCTGCATTATTTTCCCCATCAGTAATAAGAATTATAGCCTTATGCGGTGACTCCGCTGCCTTGAGCCTGTTGAGGGCAATAAGAATTGCAGTGCCAATGGCAGTTCCTTCATCCTGTATCACCCTTGGAGAAAGGCGGTCGATCAACATGGCAAGCACATCATGATCGAGCGTCAGCGGGCACTGCGTATATCCCTTTCCGCGAAACACAACAAGCCCGAACCTGTCGTTCGACCGATGCAGCACAAAGTTACGGGCAACTTCCTTTGCAGCATCAAGACGGCTTTCGCCGGCAAAATCCTTCTGTAACATTGATTCCGAGATATCAAGCACCAGCATGACATCGATGCCCATTGCTTCGGCTTCAGTCTGACGGTAGAGGAGGTGAGGCCCGGTAAGCGCAATAACTGAAAGAAAAAGAGCGCTCCAACGCAGCCATTGAGGCAGTAAGCGCAACAGGCGGCCAGCTGCAAACCCAGAGTCCCGTAACTGCTCAAGACCGGGGAAAAGAATTGCCGGACGTTTGCCCAGTCGCTCACGCCTCTCCCTGAACCACGCTGCCATAAAAAAAACCGGCAGCATGAGCAGCCACCAGGGCTCCGCAAGCTCAAGGCCTGGTATATGCGCAAACCACTCCTGCATAAGCAAAATATTTTACCACAAAGATGCAAAATCTCCGGTTAAAATCCCTTTTCAGCGCGCTTTTGCATTAACTAACGCTGATAACGAAAAAGCTCTTTTCAATGCCATGAATATTTTGACGACTAAACTTCATATCTTATTATATAATAAAGAGTATTACCACTGTAAGAGCCAGCAGACCGATGCACTCAAAGATTGCCCCCTGAACCGCAGAACAGCACACGGCAATCAGCTGCCTTTTTATTACAGATAGGCAGGTATCACATGACACGAGGGATTGACATATGCATGAAAGTGAATGGAAAAAACGGAAAAACAGAATTGTTAAACATCTGGAAGGGGTTAATCCTGCTTGTGAAATTATCTCCCTGTTCGTGAACGGCAGGTTGCTTGATTTTCATACTGGCCACGCACTCACAGAGAGGTTCGCAAGAATACCAGACAAAAAAACGTCACGAAACGTAGAGTCAAGATGTATATTTTCGACGCTGAGGTATTGGAATCTTTAGACATAGACTTGAGTTCAAAACTTGCAAATACGTTAGAACGCGATACCGCGGCAAACCTTATATCAATCCTGTAAAGTACATGCTGAAAAAAAGCTTACTTCTTCTTCTTGTTGTATTAGGATGCGCTGTTCCAATGTTGAACGTTTACTCGAGAACAGCCGTACCTGTCAATACAGCGATTACCCTCAAGCCGACTTCGGCTGAAGAGGAGGCGTGCATTTATATCAGTCAAAATCTTCTGCAGAAACATTTTAGAAAGGTATCGCCCAACGATTCCCTTTCGCAGCAGATATTTAATCGATATCTCGACAATCTTGACCACAGCAAAAACTATTTTCTGGCAAGCGATATTGAAAGCCTTAGGAAGAGTTATGGAACACGCCTTGCCGCTGAACTTCTTGATGGTAAGGCAGATGCCGGGTTTGCCATCTATAACCTGTTCCTGCGTCGGGCAAAAGAGAAAATGCTGTTTATGAGGGCTGCCGTGGATACTGTTCACTTAACCTTTTCAAGACCAGAAACTCTCGACCTTGACCGAAAGGCTGAGCCATGGCCTGCAGACAGACGGCAACTCCTTGATCTTTGGAAAAAAGAGCTGAAGTACCAGTGGCTCAACCTTACCTACTCAGGAGAAAAGAACAAGAGCGTTCGCAGTGCCCTTGTAAAAAATTTTACAAACAGACTCAACCTTCTGAACCACCAGAAGCCAAGCGATGCTTTTCAAGCTTACACCTATGCAGTGACAACATCATTCGATCCTCATACGAGCTATTTTTCTCCCGATGAGTACGAAAATTTTCAGATAGACATGAGCCGATCTCTTGAGGGAATCGGCGCCAAACTGCAGAACGAAAGTGAATACACCGTTATTAATGAGGTTATCCCTGGAGGACCTGCTTTTAACAGCAATCAGCTGAAAAAAGGCGATAAAATAGTTGGCGTTGGTCAGGGTAAGGCAGCTGATATTGTTGATGTCGTGGGCTGGCGAATCAATGATGTCGTAAAACTCATCCGTGGAAAGAAAGGTACGATTGTTCGTCTGAAAATTCTTCCTGCGAACCAGGCTGGCAGGGGCCCTGCAAAAACAGTTCAACTTTTGCGAGACAAGGTTGATCTGGTGGAACAGGCGGCAAAGAAAAGCATTATTCAATCGGGAGGCAAAACAATCGGTGTTATTACCATACCTTCATTTTACCTTGATTTCGATGGTCAGCAAAAAAACATCAGCAATTATGCCAGCACAAGCCGTGATGTAAGCCGTATACTGAATGAATTGAATGCTGAGCATGTTGACGGTATCGTTATCGATGTTCGAAACAACGGCGGCGGTTCACTTGAAGAGGCAGTGAATGTTACCGGACTGTTTATCCCAAGCGGCCCTGTTGTGCAGATCAGCAATGCAAAAGGTGTCAATACAGTGCTCAACGACGAAGACAATCGCCAGCAGTATCGCGGACCGCTTGCCGTACTTGTCAACCGGTACAGCGCCTCTGCTTCTGAAATTTTTGCTGCGGCAATTCAGGATTACGGACGTGGCGTTATCATCGGTGAGAGAACGTTTGGCAAGGGAACGGTGCAAAGTATCACCAAGCTTGCCAGGCCGATTACTTTTTTCGAAAAGTCGCCTGACCTTGGAGAAATAAAGCTGACGATAGCAAAGTTTTACCGGATAACCGGGGAAAGCACTCAGCATAAAGGTGTTGAGCCTGATATTACCATGCCATCGATGATAGACACGTCCACTATTGGAGAGGATACCTATACCAGCAGTCTGCCTTGGAGTACCATAACGAGGGCATTGTATCAGCCAACTGCTGAAATCAGCCCTGAAAAAATCAGCATACTCCGCCAAAAAGAGGGTGAACGATCGTCAAAAAACTTGTTGTATCAAACCTATCTTCATGATCGGAACACTCTTGACCAGATCCGCAAAAACAAGGTGGTATCGCTTCAGGACACAGCTTTTAAATCGGAAATAGAAACAATAAAAAAAATAGAGAAGCAGTGGATTCAGGAGCAGGATGCAGCCACTGATATCAGCAAGGACGTACTGCTCAATGAGGCTGCAGGAGTTATGTCCGATTTGGCTGGATTCAAAACAGGAGAACAGACAACGTTGAAAAAATAGCTGTCAAAAGAATGGTCAATACAATAACTTGTATCAAGCAAAAATTTTCTTAAAATTGAAGAAATTATAGCCATCTAAACTGAAAGGAGAAAAGCAATGTTTGGACAAATGGATTTGGTGCTGATTGGAGGGGTTGCCCTGTTATTGTTTGGGCCAAAAAAAATCCCTGATCTGATGAAAGGACTTGGAAAAGGGTTGAGTGAGTTTAAAAAAGCACAGAATGAATTTGAAAACGAAATCAAGAACGTTGTTGATGCGCCCGAAGTAAAATCTACCAAAAAGGAATAAGGGGTTAAATTATCTCCCTGCACCGATCTTCCTTGGATTTATACTCTTTATTTAAAAATCATTGGTCTCCGTGACTGGAGCCATGCTTTATTCCCGATGAATGAAGAAAAGTTGCTATAAGTATCAACGAAACCAAACACTTGAAAACTATGAAAAATAAATATATTACCGGATTTATACTCTCTCTTGCTATGACAAGCATCTGTGGAACCGTCTCCTTTGCCGAAGACAATCAGGCGGCTGATACCAAGCAAGCGGTTACAACAGAAGCAAAAGCTGACGCGCCTGCCACCGAAAAAAATGAGTCTAAAACAGATGAGTGCTGCACTATGGGCGAGCTGAAGCCTCTGTAAGAAAAAGCTAACGCTGCCGCGAAAGCATTTCGCGGCAAACTGGCAGATTTTAATACCCAAAAACCTCTTTAAGGGTTAACTCCCTGACCGTACCATATTTTTGCAGGGTTTCCATATCAAGATTGCTTTTTTTACCAAGGACAAGCATGACTTGTTTTTTGTCGTGGAAATGTTTTCTGTGAAAGTTTGCGACATCGTCCAGACTCATTGCAGGAACATCGCGATAGATATCTTTTCTGATATCATGATGGTGTCCGAGCTTGAGTGCATCTTCATAATTGAACAATATTTCTGTTCTTGTCAGACGATTGGTGGTTTTATCCTGCAGAATGCCTTTTTTTGCCGAAGCAAAAAGTTTCGCCGATTTCGGCAGATCGGTCATGAGCTTTCTCATTCCTTCCAGCGCCTCGGGAAGCTTGTCAGACTGAGTTCCTATATAACTGACAATATAGTTAGGCTTTCCTTTCTCTTTCGGAGCCTTGTAACCGGAATAAACTGAATACGCAAGAGCTTTTGCTTCTCTCAACTCCTGAAACACAACCGAAGACATCCCGCCACCGTAATACTCGTTGAAAAGAGTGACGATCGGCACCATGGAAGAATCATAAATCTCATCCCTTGTCAGCATTATAACCTCAGCCTGTGTCATATCGTAATCCACAACGTAGACAAGGTTATCTGGCTGTTCCAGTTCCTGAAAAGAGTCGGAATTCGGTGGATTTTTGAACGACTGCGGATAATGACGTACCGAACGCAGCTCGCTGAGAACCTCTGCAGAGGAAGCCGGGCCATAATACAGTACACGGTGGCGGTATTGCAGAAAGTTGCGTACTTCATCAAGCAGTTCTTGAGAAGTTACTTTTTCAAGCTCCTCATTGCTGAGCACGTTGGTAAATGGAGAGATCGGGCCATATTTGCCGTAATTGATCAACCCCTCGAAAAGAATCTTGTTTTTTGACAGTTTGTCATCGGCCCTCTCTTTCATGATACCGGACTTGAGTTTTTCAAGAGCTTCTTCGTCAGGTCTGGCGTCGACGAGAAGATTTTCAAGCATCCTTATAGCTGCAGGTGCGTTTTTTCCGAGTCCGGAAAGCACCAAAGAAACATTATGTTCAGAGGTGGTAACAGAAAAGCTCACACCGATTTTATAAAGTTCCTTGCTGAACTCTGCCTGAGTAACTTTTGAGGTACCAAGATAGGATAGGTAACGCAACGCAATATCGAGTGTCCTGCTGTTGCTGCTGCCGATATCAAACACATAATAGAGCGAAAAAAGCTCGTCTTCACGGTTTTGAAGATAGTGCAGCTTTATCGATGAATTGACATCAAGAAAGGTGATATCCTTCTTGTAGTCAACAAACGCCGGCTTGAGTTTGTTGGATTTCAGGGCCAGTACTTTTTCAGCAAAGGGTGATGAAGTATCCCTGTTAACCTTCAGCGGAGTAATCTGGGGCTTCTGGATTTTTGCTTCGCTTATTGCTATGCCATTTTCCTTATAGACAGCGACATAATTTGAACCATAATGTTTTCGGGCAAAAACTGCAAGATCATTTTTTGTGATTTTCTGAAGCCGTTCAAACTGGCTGAGGTGCTGTGACCACTCCATACCCGAAGTATATGCATTCACATAAGACTCGACTCGACCATGGTTGAGTTCATAGAGTTTCTGCTGTTCGATTTTCATATCATTGATTGTCGCGTCCATCAGCCAATCCGGAAAGTTCCCCTCCTTGAGAAGTTCAAGCTGTTCGAGCAAAAGCGTTCTGACCTCGTCAAGACTTTGACCTTTCCTAGGTTTTGCGGAAAGAATATGTACGGAGTAATCTTTCATCGCGGCAAGCGTTGAGCTGCCATCAAGCACCTTCTGTTGCTGATTCAGGTTGAGGTCAATCAGTCCTGCAGTTTTATTGAATAAAACCTTGTCAATAAGCGTCAGGTAATCGGTATCGGAGCTGTTGATGCCGTTAAAACGATATCCGATAACCAGTTCTTCAGCTTCCGGACCTGTCACTTTTATAATCGATGGTTTGGTGATCGGTTCTTCCACCGCCGGAGTGAAGTGGGGAATTTCTTTTGGCTTGAGGAGTGAAAATGTTTCATCAATAAGCTTTATCGTGGCATCCGGATCGAAGTCGCCGGCAATACAGAGAGCCATGTTGTTCGGAACATACCAGGTGTGGTAATAATCGATGACATTGTTGATCGAGGGGTTTTTAAGATGCTCTGCCTTACCGATAGTAGTCTGTGTCCCGTATGGATGTTTTTTGAAAAGTCCGGCAAACAGATTTTCCCATATTTTATTCTGGTCACTGTCCATGTTTCTGTTTTTCTCTTCATAAACTGTTTCAAGTTCGGTATGAAAGAGTCTCATGACCGGATTGCGGAACCGCTCAGCTTCGATGGTCAGCCATTGTTCAAGCTTGTTCGAAGGAATATCATTTAAAAAGACAGTCTGCTCAGTCCAGGTATAGGCATTGGTTCCCTGGGCTCCGATCGAGTTCAGAAGCTTGTCGTACTCATTAGGCACAGCAAATCGTGCAGCAACATTGGAAATGCTGTCAATATCCTTGTAGATTGCAGCTCTTTTGTGAATGTCCGAGGTTAACCGGTACTTCTCATAGAGCGCAGTAATCTTATCGAGCTCGACCCGTTCCTTTTCATAGTCAAGAGATCCTAATGCATCGGTGCCCTTGAAAAGCATATGTTCCAGATAGTGTGCAAGCCCGGTTGTCTCTGCCGGATCATTTTTGCTGCCGGCGCGGACGGCAATTGACGTGTAGATTCTCGGCTTGTCTTTATACGGACTCATGTAAACCGTCAGCCCATTCCTGAGCGTATAGATTCTTGTATGAATGGAGTCACCCGGAACAGAAGAATATGGATAATGTGTGACATGGTTCTTCATAGATCCGCAGGAGATTAACTGCAAAAAAAATATCCCGATAATGAGCATCGTGATACGGTTGTTCCTGCATACCTGAAAATTATTCAGCATAAAAACGGGGACTGTATAGATAATGTTATTCTTCGGAGATATTCGGGATACGTGCAGAACGGATGACCTCTTCGGCTTTGCGCAGGGATTGGCGTGACTCCTCAGCATCAGGACGACTGTCGGCAAATTTCACAAGATCAGCCTGAGCGAGAAGATTCATAATGCTTTCATACCCTGCAACACCAAGCTTTTTCAGATCACGCTCAATTTCCTGCGTCACCGCCTCAAGCGCCCTGATACGGTAATGCTTCTCAAGAAAGGTACGCATGATGTTGCTGAGTTCTTCGTAACATTCGGGAGGCGGCATACCAGCAGAAAGCCTCGAACCAAGTTTGCGAAGCTTTCTCTGGGCAACCTGGCCGGGATCTACCTTTTCAGCACTTGTACGCACTGAACGCTTTAAAAGAAAAAGCAGGAGCAGCACTAAACCGGCAACACCGAACACTCCAAGAACAACTGGTAACAGCAAAAGAAGAGGAATCAATGGCTTTAAGGGCGGTTTGATCGGCCTGAGTTCCCTCATTGTTGAATCAGTAAGCGCCCTCACAAATACAGCACTCGATGGTTTGCATGCCTCCCGGGTTATGACCTTTCCTTCGCTGTTGCGAAGCACAACAGTAAACGGGGGGATGGGCTGCCAACCACTGCCAAAGACTGCCAGCTCAAACACAAAACGCTCTTGACGGATACCCGGCAATGCAAGGGGAGCAGATGATTGTTTGCGATTGATCAGCGCAAAAGGCTGAACAGTAAGGCTGTCAATTCCTTCAAGTGAAACAACATCGTTTG
>Ga0208872_1002351_pt1 | contig 11053 bp, 5 predicted proteins | sample CryBogCBH12Aug08_FD_185508 | JGI IMG/M metagenome (GOLD analysis project Ga0208872, IMG submission 185508) | Freshwater microbial communities from Crystal Bog, Wisconsin, USA - CBH12Aug08 (SPAdes) | ecosystem: Environmental > Aquatic > Freshwater > Lake | place: Crystal Bog, Wisconsin, USA... | reverse complement strand
ACAAAGAGAAAGGGCAAATCGTCCCGGTTCCATTCCTTACGCCAGCAGCGGATGAGATCAGCAAAAAGCGTTTTATAATTCAGCGCATTTTTCATCGGCGAACAGCCTTCGGATTCGCCCTGATACCAAAGCACGCCTTTGATGGCGAAAGGAATGTAGGGACTAACAGACCCATAAAACAAACCACAGGCATGGTTGGGATCCGTGGGACCCATGGGCGGATTCGGTTTTTTGATTTTCGCCCGCTCCTCGACCGAGAGACCTTTTGTCTTCTCCTGCCATTCCTTCAACGCTTTTTTGTAGATTTCATTTTTGGCCGGAAACTCTTTCAAGGCTTCCTGATATTTCTCCCAGATTTCTTTGGCGCCTTCGTTGGCATTGAGGAACTCCTTGGACAGCCAGGCAGATGCGGGCGACCCGCCTTTATATGCGGCCAGCAAACCGATTGGCACGCCGGTGGTTTTCTGGATTTCCTTGGAAAACCAGTAACCGACCGCCGTGAAATGCCCGGCGCTGGCCGGAAAGACCTCGGTCCAGCTATCACGGTATTTGACCGTCTCCAACGGGATGTCAGACGACTGCCATTCGGCCAGAACCATCCGGATCATCGGATTGGCAGAGTTCGGAATTTCCTTTGCCGCCAGGGAATCTTTCTCCAGGGTAAAACCCATATTGGATTGGCCGGAGCAAATCCACACATCGCCGATGAGAATGTTTTTTATGGTAATGGTATTCTTTCCCTTCACGGTCATAACCATGGGAGTCGTGCTGACTTTCATGGGAGATAACTCTAACTTCCATCGGCCATCGTCACCGGCGGTTGCCGCGACATTTTGGCCATTAAACTCCACGGTGACTTTTTCTCCAGCGTCAGCCCTGCCCCAAACGGGAACCTTCATCTCCCGCTGGAGAACCATGTTATCGCTGAAAACATTGCTGATTTTCACATCGGCCAACAGCGTCGTGGATAAGGCCATCAGGGCAGCCAGGGGAATTATGGTGTATTTCATGTTTTGCTTTCTTTCGTTTTAAATCATTGGTTCTTGGGTTTAGTTATTTCAATCGCGTCACCTTCACATAGAACGCGCTGCAGAGAAGCTTGCCGTCTTTGTCCAGAAAATTGGCGGTCAGCTTGGTTTTGCCAAGATTGAGATGGAGCGTAAACATGGCGGACTTGTCGTCTGGCTTTGTGTCTATCGTCTGGTTGTCCTTATCCACCATGAGTTGCGCCTTGGCTATCGGCCGCGCGCCGTTCGAACCTCTGACCCCCTCAATGGCTTTGGCCGGAGCATTAACCGATTTGAAGGTTGATTCGACAACGCTCGGATCTGCAGTCCGCCCTTTGGCGCCTTCGGTCAGAAGCTTGCCGGATTCAAACGGCCAGCGGCTGAGTTCTACCCGGTAGTCTCCAGCGGTCTCCACCTGAATATCCCATCTGCCCTTTGCCGTTCCCAATGCGAGTGTGCCCGGATTGTCGCATGACTCGCCCTGCCAGTCACTGGCATACAAAACAACCTCCGGCACACCCGGATGTCCCAAGTGGATGAAACGAGCATTACGAAACTCCGCGTAGGCCTGCTGATACCAACCGTCGTAGTAGCTGTTCAAGCCCTTGAGAACCTCGGAATGCTGTCCGGCCACATCACTATCTTGATGTGGATCGCTCGTTACATTGAACAAACTATTCCCGTTGTTCAGCAGCCGCCATTTTTCGGAAGGAACGCAGGCGTCCACCCACCGCTTGCCACTCACGCCATACTCAATGGCAATCTTGCGATTCGCATATGGCCAAGCTTCCTGACGCAACAGGCCGACCCAACTCATGCCGTCCATCGGATAACGGTTCGTCGGGCTGATTTTACACAAGTCCAGCAAAGTCGGCGCAATATCCTGCACCTCGGTCAACTCCGAAATGTCTCGGCCATGCTTGATCCCGGATTGCGGCCAGCGGAAGAAGCAATGGACGCGATGACCGCCCTCCCACATCTCGGTTTTATGCCCGCGCATGCCGCCGTTGAAAATCTCGGTGGCCTGAACCGATCGTGAACCATTGTCACTGAAAAACACCACGATGGTGTCATCCTTGAGCCCATTCTTTTGGAGGAACTCTTCCAGTCGGCCCATGTTTTCATCAATGTTCGCAATCTGCCCGTAATACTCGGCGGGCACCTTGACCTCTTTACCATCGGTTCCTTTCCACTTCCCGATATCGGCATAAGGTTTCGAGTATTTTCCCGGCACACTATCGGGAACATGCGCCAGATTGTCGGCAAGATAGACGAAAAATGGTTTGTTCTGCTGCTGGCACGCCGCCATGTATTTCATCGCTTCGGTGAACCAGATGTCGCCCGAAAAACCCGGATAGCGAATATCTGCGCCGTTATGTTCCAGCACCGGATCCATATAGGCATCTCCCGGCCGTTTGTGAGGATTTAGCGTGCTGTTTTCCCAGTTCGAGGCCAGCGAGGGTAATCCCCATGCGCGGAACGACAGCACTTCCTGAAACCCGCAGTCCTGCGGCCGGTAGGGATAACTGTCGCCCATGTGCCATTTGCCAAAAATGCCAGTCGCATAGCCCGCGGCAGCAAAGTAATTCGGCAGCATCGGAATGTCTTCCCGCACCATCGAGCGCCCCGCATTCACGGCGGTGCAGCCGTTCTTCATCGCATCCACCCCGGTCATCAACTGCCCCCGCGTCGGCGAACACATCGGCGCGACATGGAAATCGGTAAAGCGGACGCTCTCCGCATACAGCTTGTCCATATTCGGCGTTTTGAGAAACGGATGCCCATGCGCCCCGATATCACCATAACCCTGATCATCGGTCAAAACGATGATGACATTGGGTCTGTCGGTTGCGGCCATGGCGGTGGCTGTTGCCACCAATGATACCGCAATAATATGCTTTATTTTGTTCATGTTACTGTTCTTTCGTTTTTGTTTCTCGAGTGCTTTTCTGTGATTGTTGAAATCACTCGTCAGGAGTGACATCCGATTTGCCTATTCCCTTTTTACCGTTTCCATCCTTCTGGTTTTTATCTTGAGCAGTCTTCTTGTTTACGCGGGTCCACCATTCCTGAAATGCGGTGGCAAGCGCCTTCACGCGCGCGGGCTCTTGCGCGGCTAGGTCGTTCATCTCGGTCGGGTCTGCGACCAGATTGTAGAGCTCCCAAGATGTCGATGGTTTTGTATTCAGATGGACGAGCTTCCAGTCGCCGTCTCGGACAAAGCGGTTGCCCTCATGCTCAATGAAGATTTTTCGCGGTGGCAAAGGCTTGCCATTGAACACCGGCAGCAGGCTCATGCCTTCCTCCGGTTGGATCGCGGTGTCGCCAACTTGTTTCGGATAGGTGGCCCCCGCCAACTCGCAAATCGTCGGCATGAAATCCGTGAGGTAACCCAGTCCGGGCGTCATCCCCTTGACCTTCAATCCCGCCGGCCAATGGACTATGAACGGGGTTCGGTCACCCCCTTCGTGCGTATAGTGTTTGTAGAGCCTGAACGGCGTGTCGCTCGCATTGGCCCAGCCCGTGCCATAACTGACATAACTGCTCGGGCCGCCGATTTTTTTTAACCCTTCACCAGTCTGCGGCACTTCGCCGTTGAAACCGAACGGATCCCATTCGGCGCACGCCCCGTTGTCGCTCAAGAAAAAGATGACGGTGTTTTGCTCCTGCCCCGTTGACTTCAAATGCGCGATGACCCGGCCAATCGCCTGATCCATGTGATCCACCATCGCGGCATACACCGCCATGCGGCGTGCCAGATCACGGCGACGATCTTCCGGCAGCGAATCCCAGGCCGGAACGACTTTGTCCGCCCAACCCGACTTCACATTAAACGGATTGCGGGGCATGGCTTCACGCGGCGTCAGCGTCAGGCTCTCGGGCATGAGCCCGAGCTTTTTTTGTCGCGCCAGTCGATCGGCACGAATGCCGTCCCAGCCCTTTTCAAAATACATCGCTTCATACTTCGCAATGTCGGACTCCGGCGCGTGCAGGGGGAAATGGGCCGCGTTGAAGGCGAGGTAGAGAAACCACGGTTGACTGGATTTTCCGGAGCCAATAAAATCAATGGCGTAATCGGCAAACACGTCGGTCGAGTAAAAATGGCCCGGTGCATAAACACGCTTGGTGCGATCCTGCGGCCAGCGCGTGTAAAAAGGATTTTCCTTCCAGCAGGTGTTGAAACCGCCGAGCATCCCGTAAAACTCGTCAAATCCCCGGTTCGTCGGAGGATTGTGCTCACCGAGATGCCATTTGCCCACCATCAAAGTGCGGTAACCCACCGACTTCAAAACTTCCGGAATCGTCACGGCATTGGTCACCAATTCTCCGCGCATATTGTGAAAACCGGCCTGAATTGGATTCAAGCCGGTGAGGATGCTCGCCCGCGAAGGCGTGCAGCGGGCCGTGTTGTAGAATTGCATCAGCCGCAGTCCGTCCGCCGCTAGCGCATCGAGATTGGGGGTCGCGATTTCGCCCCCGTAGCAGCCGAGATCCGAGAAACCAACGTCGTCGGCAAGGATAAGCAGGATGTTGGGCTTGTTCGGAATCTCCGTGCCGTGATGGCTGGCGCGTTGCGAGGCTTCGTCAGCGTGAACTACTGAAAAAATAGTGCCGGTGATGAGCGAAAGACCAATGAGTTGTGAAAATATTCTAATCATAATTTTTTCCTTCTTCACCAGGAAATCGTTTCCTCGCCCAAGCCGACATCAATGAACTGATTGTCGGGTTTCTCGCCGGGCGTTTTTTCGGCATGAATCGCAATGATGTTTTCCCCAGCTTTCAGCAGGGCGGTGGCTTCGGTCGAAAGCGGAATATCCACATAATTCATCATATAGCCTCGCTTCAATTCGAGGGCTTTGACGCCGTTGATATAAACCGTGGCGTTCCTGGCATAGAGCGCGCGAAGAACCGGGCGCTTCAACTTCTCAGCCGGCAGGGTTAACTTTCTCACCATCCAGATTTCCGGCGTGTGCCACTCGGTATTCATGGCCATACCCCATTTACCTTCCTTGAATCCAAACACTCCGCCCCCTTTCTTCCAGCTAGAAAGGTTTGCTCCCGGCTTAAACCAGTCGTCAGCTGGCTTCTGAAAGGTGTAACTCCACTCCTGTGGTGCCTTTTCAGAAGTTGGCAGCAGCAGGTTGATGGTCGGCGCGGGAGGAAACTCACGCTTCCCAATCGCTTTGGCAAACAGATCCGGATTGGCTTTAATCACCTTGCGGTCATAGGTCATAAGCCCGTTGACCTCCTTCTCAATGTCCGTAATTTCGGTGTAAACTGCGGCAGAAGTGCCATTCACCTGGTTGGCTTCAAACGCTTCCTTCCACAAGGCCAGAAATTGTTTTTCGTAGTCCTTCTGATCCACGCAAGTGATATAAACCGAAGATTCTTTCTGGTCGGGAACCCAGAGGTGGCCGGGAATGACATAACCCAAACCGCCAAACTCACCGCACACGCCAATCCGATCTCCCTCAGGCTTCACGCGGGCCGGGGACTGGTAATGATGCTTGTCAATCACATCACCACTCCCCGTCTCGACCCAGCCACTCGCGCTATCGATGAGACGGGTCGGGTCCAAATCTTTCGCAATTTTTGTCACCCGCGGGGTCTCGTATTGCCCCCAGGACTCATTGAAGATCACCCAAAAGATAATCGACGGGTTGTTAAAATGCTGCTCGATCATCCGCTTCAACTCCAGTTCGTTTTGATCCGCAAGCTCCTTCGATTTCGCGACCCCATCATCTGCAGCGGTCGCTTTTCCTTTCTCCTTCATCCCAGCAACGCCGCTGGGCATGTCCTGCCAGACGAGCAGGCCCAGTTTGTCCGTCCAATAATACCAGCGAGCCGGTTCGACCTTGATGTGCTTGCGCGTCATATTGAAGCCAAATTTCTTGGTCATTTCGATGTCAAATTTCAGTGCCTCATCCGTAGGCGCGGTGTAGATGCCATCCGGCCAGAACCCTTGGTCCAGCGGTCCGGCTAAAGATTGGCTTGTTATTGAGCATCGGACGAAGCACGCCCTGCGTATCCTTGCCCTTTGATATTTTGCGCATGCCGAAGTAACTCTTCACCGAATCGTTACCGAGCGTGACGGCTAGGTCATAGAGAAATGGCGACTCCGGCGACCAGAGTTTGGCGTTCGGAATTTTGAGGACGATGGGTTCACCTGATTTCCCCTTTTGACTGGCGATCTCCTTGCCATTGTCGAGCACGGTCACATTGGCGCTGCCTTCCCGGCCATTCACCACCACCGTCACCGTCTCCTGATCAATGTTAGGAGTCAGCTTGAGACTGGAGATGAAATTCTCCGGCACCTTCTCCAGCCACACGGTCTGCCATATCCCCGAGGTGGCGGTGTATAATATGCCATCTGGTTTATCAAAGGAGCTGACCCGCTGCTTTCCGAGCGGGCCGCCGCCGGTCGAATCGAGCACGGAAACCACCAGCGTGTTGGCACCGGGTTTCAGCGCGGCGGTGATGTCAAACGAGAAGGCGTCGTAGCCGCCCTTGTGCGCGCCGACCGGCTTTCCATTCACAAACACCGTGGCTTCGTAATCCACGGCTCCGAAATTCAACATCAGCCGTTCCCCGCCTGCCAAAGCGGGCGCGGTGAAAGTGCGAGAATACCAAAGGCGATCCTCTGGCGTGAATTTCCGCCTCACACCGGAGAGCGCGGACTCGATGCAGAAGGGAACGAGAAGCTTGCCTTCAAACTTCGCCGGTTGTGGATCGGTCTTTTTTGTGACGGCAAAATCCCAAAGTCCGTTCAAGTTCACCCAATTGCCGCGCACCAATTGTGGACGCGGATATTCCGGCAGCGGATTATTCGGGTCGACCTTGTCGGCCCATTCCGTCATGATGTGCCCGGGCACGGGTTTCCAATCGGCGGCGTTCAGCTCGGGCAGGGCGGTCAACAGTGTTACCAGCCAGGCGGCGACAAGGGTTAGTTTCGTCTTTCTGTTTGTATTCATAATTGTCTTTGGTTGTCTTTATTTTCCTGTGTTGTTTATCCAGATAGATTTCATTGGATAGATTTTCAAGTTTTCAACCACAACGCCGCTTCCCGGTGGCGCGTCAGCCTTGATAGTAATCTGGCCGACATTTTTTCCGCCATCTGGTCGCTTCAATAGTTCATAGGCATAACCATCCGCACTAAAGACTTCGGCGGTGGGGCGGTCGATAAGGATTCTAATATTTACCTTACCACCAGTCATCGGTGCCGGTTTGCCCACGCAGGTTTCTGATTCGAAATTGTAAGTAACACTGGTTCCACCAATCGTAATCACCGCTTCCTTTGGGTTGCCTTTTTTCCGAAGCGTGATGCAGGCATCTATCAATTGTCCGGGAAGATCCTTGTTTAGCGAAGGATTCGCCGCGTTTAACTCGATATTCTCCAACTGCACGGCGGGTGCCTCGCGAAGCGACTCAATCTCCTTCACCGGATTGGCGAAAAGAGTAACTCGCCCGCTTTTTTCAGTCCTAAGCTTCAGTTCTATCGGAATAGCAAATCCCTGATTAAATGGAGCATTTCCCATGTCCACCTTGGCCCAGGCGGTATAGATGATTCGTCCTCCCGGAACATTGCTGAAGCGTTGACCGGCATAGACCCGCTCTTTCGACAACAGCGTCCGCTTCTCCCCAGAATCAGGCGTGAACTGCTTGCCGTCAAACGAACCCACGAGATAGTCCATTGTTGCCCCGCAAATCACCCACTTTTTATGATTGAGATTACCATCCACCGGAAGCTCGAAAAGCTCGGGACATTCATGAAAACCCCTAAGGCTGCTCTGGCGCTCCCAGTCCTTGAGATTCTTACTCGTCCAGATGCCAATATACTCACCCAGTTCATTGTTTTTTTCATAAACCACGACCACCCAGTGTTGGCCCGGCGCATACCAAATCGGTTTTCCGTCGTTGCCACTGGGCTTGAACACCGGATTTTTATCGTAGAACTTAAAGTTCTCACCGCCATCGGTGGAATAGGCGATGGACTGCCCACGACTCATATCCGAAACCAGAAGAAACATCACATCCTTGTCACCGGTCTTCCAGCCGGCGGTGTTGTTGACATCCACATTGCCGCCACCCGAGAAGCAGGCTCCTGCCGCCATTGATGGATGGCGCAAACTGTCAGGCGTGCCGTTTGCCGGACCTGAGCGAACCGCGCGTTTCAGTTCGCTCCAGTGAACCAAATCGGAGCTCTTGGCATGTCCCCAATACATATTCCCCCAAGCGGTTCCCAGCGGATTACACTGCCAGAAAATATGGAAATACCCATCCGCCCAGAGCAAGCCGTTAACATCGTTATTCCAACCGGTGAGTTGGCTGAAGTGAAATTGCGGACGCAGCGGCTCGTCATATTTGGGTTGCAATAAGCGCGGTTCATCCGCGCACTCAATCATGCCGAGAAGCTCTCCATCGGCTTTTTGATTCACCGAAACCGTGACCGTTTTCCCGATGTAATCATCCACCTCCAAATATCCCCACCACTTGACCTCCTGTTTGTTTTGGGCCAGACAGGCCATGAGCGAGTGAAGCATCACTCCACGCTCATCCGTAATCTCAACCTTCCGATCGGTGCCCGCTTTGGCGACCGGAAACAGAAGTAGTTTGCCGGTAACTTTGATCTTCTTTTCGACTTTCTCATAACCCATCTTCTGATCGCTCTGCCGGATGTCATCCACCGCGATATAACCCCACCAGCCCGGATCTTTGTCATAGATGACTACCACCGCTGACTTACCGCGATATTCGTTCACAGAGATACTGGCCGAATCGAGGATGCTACTTTTTTCACCGGCAACTCGGCCAACCTCTTTGCCCTCCACCAGAACTTTGACACCAACGGTTTGCCTGTTGACGCCGCCGGCAATGAGCAGGTTGATGTAGTCGCGTTGAATGACGAACTCCGGACTGGTTAAACTACCGGTGAGTTTGGTGTTACGACCGACGTAGGAATGAACCAGTCCTTTGCCTTTGAATCCGCTCAATCCAACTTGGGCGGCGCTTCTGGCATCAGCCGGTATTGTCCCAAAGGCCGTTCCTTCCACCTTCCAACCTTCATAACTGCCGCCTTCAAAATCAGCGATGACAATGTCCTCGGCGGCGCGAAGCGCGCCAACAGGTGCGAGCAGCAAGGCGGCAAGAATGGCGATGGTTTTCATATAATTCTTGGGTTGATGAATTTCACTTTTTCCACGCCGACTTCAATTCATGCACGTTCAAATGCACGAGGCGCGCTGTGCCGCCGACAGAGGCGAGGGCTAAGTCTTTGAGCTCCGGGTCGGCCAAAAAGAAGCTGGTGAATGTTATCCGCCCATCGTTGCCGAAAACTTCCAGCGAGGTGCGATCAATCAGGATGCGCAGCTTTATGCGATCGCCGACCGGTGCCAGCGGAACCTCTCTGTCGATTACCCGCAGTCGTCTCTCGGGCACTTTATACTGCACGGTCTGTCCACGGATGGTGAAGACGATTTCTTTGACATCACCGACGGAGAATTCCGCATCGATGTCAAAGAGATCGCCCTTCACCGCCGCCAACGGATTGGACTCAGGAGCGAGCGGCTGATCCTTCACGCTCAGCACGCTCTTGATCCGCAAGGATTCGATTTCGCTCACCGGATAGCGATACATATTCAAAGCACCGGCCTCTTCCCGAAGGGTGAGGACGCACGGGAAGGACATCTGTTGGTTGAACGGCATGCCTGGATAGTTAGCTCGCCGCATCCAGGCAATCTGGATGCGACGGTCATCTTTTTCAGGAATGTCGCTAAAAGTCTGCACCGCATAAAAATTGAATCCAAAATCGACCTGGCGCGGCTTGTCTTCGAACTTGAAGGTGGTGCCGTCAAAATCGCCCACCAAATAATTTCCATTGGCCACGGTGAACACCCACTTGGTCGTGCCGGGTTTTCCAGTCACGGGCAGCGGGAAAAAGTCAGGACACTCAATGCCACCTCTGCAATTAAAGGCCTGGACCTTGGTCCATTCTTTGAGATCCGGAGATGAAAGCAGGGCAAAATTCGGATTAGCACTGTCAAGAAAGAGCGCCATGATCCAGCGTTTCGTCGGTTCGTGCCAAATAACCTTAGGATCCCGGTTGCCTGGGGCGATCGTCTTGATCACCGGATTGCCGCTATATTTAGTAAAAGTGCGGCCGCGATCATTGGAATAGGCCAAACATTGCGAGGCCGTTTCTTTTGTTTTCCACGAAGTGTATATGGCCACGATCGCCTTCTCGTCACCCTGTTGGAAACCGGTGGTATTATTCCAATCAACGACTGACGAACCGGAAAAGATCGCCCCAATCTTGTCACCGGTGATGATGTTCGGCCCCTGCTGCCAATGCAGCAGATCCTTGCTGATCGCATGGCCCCAAATCAAACCGTGCTGGAAGCTTAGATGATATTCACCCTGATAATAAACCAGACCGTTGGGATCATTCAGCCAGCCTTTATCTGAGGAAAAATGAAACTGGGGCCGGAAGGTTTCGTTGTAGAGTTCCGCAGTCGATATCGCCCATTCCTTGGCCACCGTGGCGTCGGTCTGGGATTTCCCGCGCGGCGCATCGCTCTGAAAGATCTGGTCTACGAGGATGTGGCCGAACGCACCGTCCGCATGGTCGAGGATGCGGATGCGCGCCTTCTTTCCAAGAAGATCCCTCACCTCCCAATTAGCCGGGATGAGATTCTTGCTGTTTATGCCGGTGGCTCCGCGCACGGTCTTGCCATCCACCAACAGCGCCAGAAAGGCCTGCCCTGGCAATTGGCCACCACCAACTAGGAAATCGATATAGCCGCGTTGTATGGTGAATTCGGGCGAAAGCAACTCGCCTTGAGCATTGTCTCCACCATGGAAGGAATTCGCCAAGCCATGGCCCTCGAAACCTGAGACCTGTCCTTGGCCAGGCAGTCCTCCCTGAGCCGGTGTGGTTCCGAAGGCTTTGCCGCTGACCGTCCAGGCACCGTAGTCGGTGCCTTCGAAATCGGCGATGATAATGTCGTCCGCCGCGCGCAGAAATGCCAACGGGACGAGCAACACGGCGA
>Ga0208872_1002344_pt1 | contig 11079 bp, 9 predicted proteins | sample CryBogCBH12Aug08_FD_185508 | JGI IMG/M metagenome (GOLD analysis project Ga0208872, IMG submission 185508) | Freshwater microbial communities from Crystal Bog, Wisconsin, USA - CBH12Aug08 (SPAdes) | ecosystem: Environmental > Aquatic > Freshwater > Lake | place: Crystal Bog, Wisconsin, USA... | reverse complement strand
CTCACCATCTGCCAAAAGAGTACAAAGATCCGGACGAGGAGTAGTCAATTTTCCAGGCTTGTGTAAAGGAAACAGATTAATCCGAAAACAATGATGATGCGTAAGCCCTTGTTCCATTAAAAAATGGCTTTCAGGGGAAATTACAGGGTGTACGCACTGTCTGGTTTATTTATTAGTGTATTTTTCAGGGGGTATCCAAAATGGAATTCTTGGGAATAAAGCGTGATATTCGCAAAGTTGCGGAGCTGGGCATTGGTGCGGTTGCCCTTGGTACGCTCATACTCGCGGGCTGCGGAGGTGGAGGTGGAAGCAGTTCAACACCTCCGGCGGTGGCAACTACGTCAACGCAGATCACGGCTTTTAAAGGGATGTTTACGAATGCGGTTGTCACAGTTTATGACGCAGTAGGGGCCATAATTTCGACTGGCAATATCGCGAGTGGGGTAGCGTCGGTAACCTATCCGAGCACTGCTAACTATCCTCTGGTGGTTTCCGTTAGCGGTGTTTACCTCAACGATGTAACCAACCTGCCCGAGAGTACTACAGTTCCATTGCTAGGTTTCGTCGCAAGCTCGGCGATTGCCGCAGCAGCATCCGGGGTTCCTGTAACAGCGATTACTAATTTGGCCGTTGCTCAAATTCAGCAGACTGCAGGACCGCTAACTGTTCCTCATGCCAGCACTCCTATTACCGTAAGCAATGTGACGACAGCACTGACCAACGCCGGGACACAGTTTGGGATTCCTGCCACGGCCATTCCTTCGTTCGATGCAAATGGTTTGGCGAAGGATGGCAATACAGTGGCACTGGCTGGTTTGGCTCAAGCCTTGAATAGCCAAAATCCCGGCATCAATTTGTCTACAGCGTTAAATAACCTGGCAGCCTCTTATGCCAATCCGGCCAGCTCGGTAAGCGCGGTTACAACAATTTTACCCAAGCTGAATGCAGGTATTACGTATATACAGACATATAATGCGTCACCACAGTTACCATCGACAGCGGTAACTGCGGTTCAGACAGCAGTACAGAATCTGATAATAACTCCTCCTCCCGCTATTGTTCCGATTGCTGTAGTTTCGAGTTCTGCGGCGACACAGATCGCAACCTCCACAACATTATTGAGCAGTCTGCACACCGATTTCATTCTGCAGGCAAGTGGTGTACAGGCCGATCTCAATAACATTTTGAGCCCGTTCCAGGAAGCGCAAAATTTCGAGCTGTTTTTAGCTACGGGAATGTCTCTGGCTTCAAATGGAACGGCTGCCTCTACATCCAGAGCCTATGTAAATGGTTATCCATGCGTGCTCATGAATCTTTCAGGGCAGGCAGGTGCCACCTCTACCACCGGGACCGTTGTCTGCCAATGGTCGGGAAATTATGCTGGTGTTTCACCGACTATTCATCAACTCACCATCTCGGGCCCGAACAACACCTCAGCCGGGGTGTATACCCTGACGCCTATCGGTCACTATACTTGGAGCGATACGCTGGTTCCAACAGCTTCGTTGTCAATATCCGGAGCCAGCAGCGTGAGTGCGACAGGGGTCACCCCTGCAACAGGCACGGTTGATGGTACTGCTGCGGGTGTTACCTTGAACGGAAGTATTCTTCCGGGAGAAGGCATAACCTCGACACATACCCTGACCAACATTACCAATCTGGTTGTAACCGAATCACAGAATGCTGCCGCTACCGCCAATACATTCGGCATAACCGGAGCTGTAGCGCAAATGAACGGGTCGGCCACAATCGATTCAGTCACACTTGCAAAAGGTACCCAGTTGGTTCAGGTCGCCAGTACCGGGAGTACCCTTTCGGCGACCGTGGTGGCGCAAGCCACCACCCCGAATTATTCTTTTAACGGTACGTTAAGTTTGCCGACTTACGCGCAACAGAAAAATTCTTCCACATGGAATCCCAGTACGATTACTTTCACGGGTAGTGTTTCAAGTGCTGCTTTGGGCACATTCCTGAACACCGGAACGAGCGGGGGATTGACGGTTAATTCGAACTGGGTGAATTACGATCCAACTCAAGCGCAATCCGCAACGAATTTCCCAACTGAAAGTGGGTCATTCACAGGAAATATTATCAACGGAACGTCAACTTATGGCGTCAACTTGACTTTTGCTTCGGGTACGACGGGAACCACTTACAGCACGATTACTTCGAGCGCAACCGTTACCGATTCCAGCAACAATGCGGTTACCTTGAGCGAAACGGGAACGACTTCAGGATTAGCCACAACGGCTGCCACGCTAGGTACCAACAACAGCGGGACAGTGTCGTATGCCAACTCCGCTGCCAACCCCCCAGTGACCAGCACTCAGGTTGGAACGATAAGTGGTGGAGTGATCACCTTCACTGACCTTAGCACCCTGTCATTAAAATAGTTTTCTGGTGGGGATAACCCATTAAGAAAATCCAGAAACCGGCACTTTCCAGTGCCGGTTTTTTTGTGGACTTGTACGCAATTATTAATCCGTAAGGTGGATGCGCTTTACTTATCCACCCTGCAACTTATTGAGTATCCCCTCTCCCAGCGGGGGAGGGTTAGGGAGGGGGTTGTTGCTAACCAGTTAAATTTCCCGGAAAAACAGATAAGCCGATGTCCGGTTAAAAAGAATATCCAATGCCTATAGAAACGATCGGATAAAATTTATAGCCGTTCAACGAGTCTTTCAAGGCGGCATTGGCGCTAGCAAGATCAGCGGCAGTTGCATTAAAATCAACAGTTGTTAAATTGGTTTTTGGGGTTCCTGCGTACAGAACACCGACGTCGCTGGTGAAAGATAAACCTGATTTTTTTGCGGCTCTTCCCCAGCCAATCCCAAGATAGGGCGCTATTTTATCGAAGTCTACGGTGGCATCTACATGTGCATCGCCCACAGTGATTATACAGGGTGATACGCCGTAGCAAGATCCACCTAAGTAAAGTTTGCCTCCGGTAGGCTGGGCTGTCCCTTTAAACTGGTTGTTATTGTAAACGAGCCCTCCGGTTACGCGGAAGCTGCTTTGCCATGGATGCCAGTCGGCTAGAGCTTGCAAACTCTGCATATCCAGATTGCCGTTATACGTGGTGGATTGACCATTGGATGTAGTTACCTTGTTGAAGGTGTAATGAAATCCGTTAACACCAATGCGCGCATCCACTGATTGCGTGACGGGAAATGCAGCTTCCACGCCGAGTCCAAGCGTGGAGACTTTGCCATTGATAGTGGTATCCGCATAAACAGGCAGGGTGAGCGCGGAGAGTGCTATTGCCAAAATATATTTTTTCATAGTTCTTTTTCCCTGATAAATGGTTCGTATGGTGACCAGCAGGAAACTACGGTTACTGAACACTAATTATACTCAATTTAATGCCTCTTAATTCATCCATTGATAACCGGCTTAAATACTCCAATATAGTTTTTTCTTGCTCCTCCCCTTGTTTTAAGGGACAATCGCGCCTCGATCCTCAAAACCGTATTCACCTTTTTGTCAGGCAGACGTGGGTATGTCAGAAATAGCGCAAGTCAAGCAATTCACTCGTTCCAATGCACAACCGCCGTTAAGCTGGCATTTCGATCCTGTAATATTGGAGTTGGAAGCGCACGTGCTGTTTGAGCAGGGGCCGAATTATGTTGGGCATGAATTGCTGGTGCCGAATCTTGGTGATTTTCACGTGCTGGATGGTTCTGGGCAAATGCTGGTGCGTAATCCGAATGGTGTTGAGCTGCTGAGCAATATCTGCCGCCATCGTCAGGCAACCATACTGCAAGGACGTGGTACCGCGAAACATATTGTATGTCCTTTGCATCGCTGGACGTATCAGACGGACGGCAAGCTGATGGGTGCGCCGCACTTTCCGGAAAATCCCTGTTTGCATCTGAACAAGTCACCGCTGCAAAATTGGAATGGCATGTTGTTCGCAGGCAAGCGCGATGTTGCTAAAGACCTTGCAAAAGTCGGTGTGATGCAGGATCTCGATTTTTCCGGGTATATGCTCGATCGGGTGCAAGTGGATGAATATGCTTTTAATTGGAAGACTTTCATTGAAGTCTATCTGGAAGATTATCACGTTGTTCCATTCCATCCAGGTTTGGGAAACTTCGTCGATTGCGATGCACTGAAGTGGGAATTCGGTGAGCATTACAGCGTGCAAACCGTGGGTATCTGCAACGCGCTACGCAAAGTGGGCAGTGATGTGTATGGCAAGTGGCAGGAGCAGGTTTTGCGCTACCACGGTGGGGCTTTGCCCAAATACGGCGCAATCTGGCTGACTTATTACCCCAATATCATGGTCGAATGGTATCCCGGGACGCTGGTCATCAGCACTCTTGTACCGCGCGGCCCTGAAGCTTGCACCAATATTGTCGAGTTTTATTACCTCGAAGACATCGTGTTGTTTGAGCGTGATTATGTTGAGGCGGAGCAAAAGGCCTATAACGAAACAGCGATTGAAGACGACATCATTTGCATGCGTATGCATCAGGGGCGCAAATCACTATACCAGCGGGGCTTGGACGAGCAGGGACCTTATCAGTCACCTACAGAAGATGGCATGTTGCATTTTCATGAGTTTTTGCGGCGCAATCTTGATCCTCATCTTTGAGCTTCATTATCACGAGGGAATATCAGCCTAGCATGGGCGCTCTCTGGATGCTGGTTGCCGGTTTCATGTTCGGCTGCATGGGCGTATTTGTCAAACTCGGCGCGGCTTATTTTTCCCACGTTGAACTGGTTTTCTATCGCTCGACTGTCGGATTGCTGATGGTTTATCTCATCATGCGGCAGCAGGGTGTTAAAGTTTCAACACTACATTGGCGCAGTCACTTGATTCGCGGTGTTTCCGGAACCGTGGCTCTCGCGCTTTATTTTTACTGCATCACTGTGCTGCCACTTGCCACTGCGGTCACGCTAAACTACACCGCCCCCTTGTTTCTCACGCTATTTTCCATGCTGATATTCAAGGATAAATTTCACTTGCCGGTTACCATCGCTATTGCTCTGGGATTTTGCGGGGTGGTTTTATTGCTTCATCCGACCTTGCAGCATGATCAGTTACTGCCTGGATTGCTGGGCTTGGTTTCGGGATTTCTTGCCGGCATCGCCTACCTGAACGTCAAGCAGTTGGGACAGACAGGTGAACCGGAAACGCGTATTGTGTTTTATTTCAGCTTGATGGCATCAATTGGCAGTGGTGTTTGGATATTATTTGACACAGTACATGCAGTTACCTCAAAAGGAGGTGCTATTCTGCTAGGGATGGGACTGAGTGCTACACTTGCCCAACTTGCCATGACGCGAGCTTATCGGGTGGGTAGAACTCTGGTGGTCGGCAGTCTGGCGTATAGTACGATCATTTTTGCCAGTTTATTTGGCATGATTGTCTGGGGAGAGGCACTGCCGCTCACCGGATGGTTAGGCATGGCGTTCATAATTGCGGGTGGTGTGATAAGCTTGATGCTGGTTCCTAAGCATGATGCACAATCAACGAAAAGAGAACACACATGATTAGCATAGAACACAGCAATAATTTGATAACCCTTTCAATTTTGGGTGAATTTACCTTGGCTGATTTCAAGCAATTCGAAGAATTGGCACTATATGAACTTAAATCGCCCGGTGAGGTCAACCTGTTATTCGACCTGCGCGACATGATTAACTACACGGTGGATGTGGCGTGGGAAGAAATTAAATTTTTCAGCCGTGAGCACCAGCATGATTTCAGCAGGATTGCAGTGGTTACGGATGATCAATGGCTCACTTGGCAAGCGTGGTTGTCACGTTTGTTTGTGGACGCCGATATACGTGCGTTTTCCGATTACAATGAGGCGCGTGGGTGGGTTGATTAAGGTTATTACGAGGTTGTAAGGATTGTCTTTGTGCCTTTCTGAAGACTATAACTATAAATTGGTTGCATGCAAGGAGGAGAGTATGAACAACGGTCTGATTGATTTGCCCTGGTGGGGCTACGTGCTGGTTACGCTGGTTCTGACTCAGATTACGATCGCATGCGTCACTATTTTTCTGCATCGTCACCAGGCGCACCGTGCGTTGGATTTGCATCCCATTCCCAGCCATCTCTTCCGTTTCTGGCTGTGGCTTGCTACCGGCGTAATCACCAAGGAATGGGCGTCTATTCATCGCAAACATCATGCCAAATGTGAAACCGCTGAAGATCCCCACAGCCCGATAATTTTAGGTATAAAAAAAGTATTATTTCAAGGTTACGAACTTTACCGAAAGGAAGCTGAAAACAAGGAAACCATGGAGCGCTTCGGCCACGGTACGCCTGACGATTGGCTGGAACGCAACCTCTACAGTAAATATAGCGCATTGGGCATCTCACTGATGCTGGTTGTGGATGTTGTATTGTTTGGCCCCATCGGCCTGACTATCTGGGCAGTGCAGATGGCATGGATACCCGTTAATGCCGCAGGTATAATCAATGGAGCAGGACATTATTGGGGTTATCGCAATTTTCAGTGTGCGGATGCTTCCACCAACATTGTGCCTGTCGGTATTTTTATTGGCGGTGAAGAATTGCACAATAACCATCACGCCTATGCGTCTTCGGCCAAGCTCTCCAATAAATGGTATGAATTCGATATTGGCTGGATGTACATTTGTATTCTGCAGGCGTTCGGCTTGGCGCAAGTGAAAAAACTTGCCCCGCAATTGCGCATGAATCCGGCAAAGACCGTATGCGATATGGAAACGTTACAGGCGGTCATTACCAATCGGTATGAAGTGACAGCAAAATATGCCAAGTCACTGAAGAAAACTTATGCAGAAGAAATTTCCCGGATCAAGCTGCAGGCTACCGACAAGTTTGATGTGGACGTGGCGCGCGTCAGGCAGTGGCTCCATTTGGACGAAAGTATTCTGACACAAGCGCAAAAAACCAAACTGGCGGAGCTCATGGTTGCTAGTCCTACGCTTGCAAAAGCTTACGGGCTACGCCAAGAACTGGCCGCGATCTGGCAACGCTCAACAGCCAGCAAGGAACAACTCGTCAAACAACTGGAAGACTGGTGTCACCGTGCTGAAAGCAGCGGAATTGCTGCACTACAGGAATTTTCGCAACGACTGCGCTGTTACGCTTAACTTCATGACACTGAAGCAAAAATCTCCCCCTCCCTAGCCATCCCCCGCCGGGAGAGGGGACAGAACCCTCTCCCGGGTGCCGGTCCAAATGCTTTTCCGACAACGGGGGAAGGCAGGGAGGGGGAGCGCCCGACTCGCCCCTCATACAGAGCAGTACTTCCCCCATTAAATTAACCGTAAATCCGGCTGTTATTGACTCGCCGTATTGTCAGCAATAAAAAAGTGATGAGAAATACCAGGAAATAAACCAGGTCAGTGCTGTTTAACAAGCCGATGTTGAAATTCTGAAAATGGCTGGTCGGTGTAAACAAGTGTAACGCGTTGTCATTGTCCAACGCGCTGACCTCTATCAGCCATAATCCGAACAGCGCAGCAAGCGAGGCTATTGCGGCAACTACAGGCTGCGAGGTGAGAGAAGAAATATAAAGTCCCAGTGCAGCGTAGTTGGAGGCAAGCAATAACACCCCCAAGGCGTTGCTAAGCAATAAACCCACATCTAGTTGCGTGCCTGCCGCAAGTGACACAACCATCATTGTGCAACTGGCAACAATCAACAGTAAAAATAGCATCAAACCGACAAACTTGCCTAGAACAATTTGACTGGCCGACACGGGCGAGGCCATCAGCAATACCAGCGTTTGGTTGCGCTTTTCTTCGGCTAGCAAGCGCATGGTGAATGCTGGAACGAGCATCATCAGGATGATTGCGAGGGTGCCAAACAAGGGAACGGCAACCGACAAAGTTGCACCCGGTGCATTCCCAATTTGTGCAAGTTGAGCCTGAACTTGCAGGAAAGCATCCAGTCTGGCCAGAAAGAACCACGCGAATATAAACTGCAGGCTTCCCAGAAGCAGCCATGTTGAAGGAACGGCAAATAAGCTGCGAAATTCTTTACGAGCGATAGTCAGGATCATGGATACCTCATACCCTCTCTTCTTCATCTTGGGTGATCTGCATGAATACATCTTCCAGTCGGGCTTGTAGTGGCACCAGTTGTTTGGCCTGCCAGCCATGCTGTGCGGCAAGTTCAAGTAGTTTGGACCCCGGGTCCGAGCCGGTGCTTGGAGGGGTATTGGCAGCGTAAAGAATGCGGAATTGCGTGTCGGAGAGTGGCTCAACTTGTTGCACGCCCTCAATGGCTTGTAACTCGGCAAGGGTCGGGGGAGCAAGCAAGGTGACAATGAAACCGGGCTGATACCCATACTGCTGCATCTGCTCGCTGCTGTCACTGTAAATCAGACGCCCATGGTGGATGATTTCGACACGGTCACAAATGCTGGCCACTTCGCTTAACAGATGCGTGGATAAAATGACACTGTGCGTGTCACCCAGTTCGCGGATGAGCGCACGAATATCGCGAATCTGTGACGGGTCTAGACCAACCGTAGGTTCGTCGAGGATAATGACTTCAGGTTGATGGATGATCGCCTGAGCAATGCCGACTCGCTGCTGGTATCCTTTGGACAACGTGCCGATAATTTTATTTCCGCTATTTTGCAGGCCGCAGCGGCGTTTGGTTTCACTCAGGTAATGGGTGATTTGAGTTGGAAGCACCCGGTGCAGCTTTGCGGCAAATAACAAAAAGTCGTCCACACGCATTTCGCGGTAAAGCGGAGGGGTTTCCGGCAGGAAGCCGATGTGTGCCTTGGCTAATTCCGGCTTGCAGATCATGTCATGGCCGCATATTATAATTTGGCCCGATTGCGGCGAGAGTGCGCCTGCCAGCATTTGCATCGTGGTACTTTTTCCTGCCCCGTTATGACCGAGCAAGCCGAGCACTTCTCCGTGTCTAAGCTCCAGCGAAATGTCACGAATAATTTCGTGCCGCCCGGAACGGCGGATCAGGTTGCGGGCGGACAGGGTGAGCGGGGCGGCAACGGACATACGAATGTTTATGGGTTGTGATAGTGGTCCAATATAACCTAAAATGGACAAACGGTTAAGTTAGTGAATTTTTTACAATCATTCGAGTCGAACCGCCACCTTGGTAAAACAGGATTAAAATATTCAATTATGATGATTTTCAGGAGTAGCGCAATTCTTCTTCCGCTGTTATTGGTTGCTTGCGCGCATGCGCCGCAACAGGTTGTGGTTGAGCCACCCAAGCCGATGGTGGAGTCTCCTCCCCCGGCTGTCGAGCCACCGCCTAAATTACCTAATCTGGAATTAACCGGCGATACGCTTTATGGATTCTTGCTTGGTGATATTGCAAGCCAGCGTGGTAATTCCGAATTGGCCGCGCAGGTATACATGGATTTGGCCAAAGAGACGCAAGATCCCAGAGTGGCACGCCGTGCTGCGCAGATGGCTTTTGACGCGCACGAAATGGATAAATCGTTGGAAGCTCTTAATCTTTGGTTGAAACTGGAACCTGCGTCACACCAGGCAAAGCAGTTGCTGACCACGGTATTGCTCAGCGGTGGAAAATTGGATGAGGCGCGCCCCTATCTGGTTGAAATGCTGACTGCCTATCCCTCACGGGCTGGAAACACGTTTACGCAGACCTATTCTTTGCTGGTGCGTTACCCGGACAGGGAGGCCGTCTATACGCTTTTACATGACTTGGCACAGCCTTATCCCCGGGTGGAAGAAGCGCATTTTGTGGTGGCTCAAGCAGCCGCTTCGGCAGGAAAGCGTGATCTGGCACTCGTCGAGGTGCGGCAAGCGCGTGCCTTGCGCCCGGATTGGGAATTGGCTGAGTTGTTTGAGGTTCAGTTGTTGCAGCAGAATTCTCCTCAGCAAGCGTTATTGCTCCTGAAAAATTATCTGGCTACCTATCCCGATGCAAGTGAAACACGCCTGGTTTATGCGCGGATATTGCTTGAGCAAAAACAGTATTCGGAATCCCGTGCGGAATTTCAGCGAGTGCTTGATGTTCATCCGGATAGCGCTGATCTGGCTTTTGCTGTGGCCATGTTGTCGCTGGAAATGGGAGAGCTTGATCGGGCGGATAGTGAGTTGCGGCAGGCTCTGGTGAAAGGTAAAAAAGATGAAAGCACGGTGTATTACTACCTCGGCCAACTTAACGAAGCAAAGAAGCATGACGACGATGCGCTGCAAAGCTATCGTCAAGTAGTTGAGGGTGAATATTTGTTTACCTCCCGCATGCGTGTTGCCTATTTGCTTTCCAAAGCGAACAAGCTGGATGAAGCTCGCGAGTATTTGCACCAGACCAATGCGCAGAATAATCAGCAGCGTGTGCAACTACTTTCGGTTGAGGCAGATTTGTTGCGCGATTCAAAGCAACCGGATGCTGCCTATCAAGTATTGACGCAAGGATTGGAAAAACTGCCAAATCACCCTGATCTGCTTTACGAAACTGCAATGCTGGCTGAGCAGCTTGGCAAGCATGATATTTTCGAACAGATGATGCGCAAGGTGATAGAGATTAAGCCGGATCATGCGCAAGCATACAATGCGCTGGGTTATAGTTTTCTGGATCGCAACGAGCGTATTCAGGAAGGAATGCAACTGGTCGAGAAGGCGAGTCAGCTTGCACCGGATGACGCGGGTATTATCGACAGCGTAGGGTGGGGACACTACCGGCTGGGGAATTTTGAGAAGAGTCTGGAATTCCTGCATCGCGCCTTCAATGTAAATGCCGACCCGGAAATCGCTGCCCACCTTGGTGAGGTGCTGTGGGTTCAGGGGAATAAAGATCAAGCCAGGAAGGTATGGAGCGAGGCGTTGAAAGCTCATCAGGACAACGAAGTATTGCAAGCGACCGTGAAAAAATTTAATCCATGATTTCAGCATGACTCGTTGGTCAGGCTGGTTGCTTGTATTGTTTATTGCCGGGTGCTCAAGTGTGCCGACGGGTCAGTTGGCACTTCGCCCATCTTCGGCTGAACAGAAACCTTTTGTGCTGAATGGCCGGATTTCTATCAGGCATGACGGCGGGCGCTCCTCGGCCAATATTCGCTGGACGCACCATGCTGAGGCGGATGAGATCCTGCTCATGGCTCCCCTTGGCTATACTGTGGC
>Ga0208872_1002337_pt1 | contig 11091 bp, 13 predicted proteins | sample CryBogCBH12Aug08_FD_185508 | JGI IMG/M metagenome (GOLD analysis project Ga0208872, IMG submission 185508) | Freshwater microbial communities from Crystal Bog, Wisconsin, USA - CBH12Aug08 (SPAdes) | ecosystem: Environmental > Aquatic > Freshwater > Lake | place: Crystal Bog, Wisconsin, USA... | reverse complement strand
ATTAATATTTGGATGACTATAACATGGGGTTATGCGCGCATCTGGGTGGATGAGATGAAACCCATCGTCTGGGACCGCCGAAAATGTCATGTCGGTGAAGGTCCTGTTGCTATTGGTAGCGATTACTCGAAGGTGCATTGGGTCGATATTCTCAACAACAAAATTTACTGGCGCGATTTAGTAAGTGACGAATCAGGGGAGATTTCAACTTCCGAAAATGTCTCCTTTGTCTTGCCTCGCAGCAATGGTGGCTTGGTCGTTGGAACTGCGCATGGACCAGATCTCTTAGGGCCAGATGGATCAATGACGCGAGCCCCTGGTCGCCTTGAAGCAGATGGCAGTGAAGATCCTCTACCCATGCGTTGGAATGATGCCAAGGTTGGCCCAGATGGTGAGATCTGGCTCGGAACTTCCTCATACGGTGCAGAGACCGATTACATTGGATTGCATCGTTTAAGTTCTGACGGCACATCCATAATCCGCCTGCTCTCCAATATGGGACTTAGCAATGGTCTGGATTGGAGTCCAGATCAAAAGCTCTTCTACCTCATCGATACCGTCGCACTTCTTCTTTACGTCTTCGACTATGAAGCGGGGGAGATAAGGAATCAAAGAATCGGAATTCGATTTGATTCCGAATTAAATCAATACCCAGATGGAATGTGCGTCGATAGTGAGGGATCGCTCTGGATCGCATTTTGGAATGGAAGTTGCATTCGGAAATATTCGCCGACCTTTGAACTTCAAGCGACCATCGAGTTTCCGGCAAAATTTGTATCAAGCTGCGCCTTTGCGGGCAAGGATTTGAAGACTCTGGTGGTAACGACATCTACGGGAGATAATGGTTGGCACGATGATCAGGATTTCGCGGGCATGACATTTCTCCTCGAGACCGATGTACAAGGAAAGGCACCGTATGTCTTCGCACACTAACCAGAGCGGCGAACAAGCAGGTCGCGTAGCAATCGTGACTGGTGGCTCAAGTGGAATCGGCAAGGGAGCGGCAAATGAACTTGCTAGGCAAGGTGCAAGCGTTGTGGTGCACGGCCTCACCCACGAAGAGGCGACCTTAGTCGTTCAAGAGATTAGGGGAGCGGGAGGAGTAGCTGTAGCGGCAAGCGGCGCCATCGATGATCCCGAAACATCCCGTGCCATGGTTGCGACTGCGCTAAAAGAATTTGGACAGCTCGACGTCCTTGTGACATCTGCAGGTATTCAACGATATGGAACGGCAATTGATACGCCGATCGAAGTCTGGGATGAAGTTTTTAACGTCAATGTAAAAGGTGTCTTTCTCGCCTGTCAGGCAGCTTTGCCCGAAATTCGAAAGAGTAAAGCAGGAAGTATCGCCATCATCGCATCTGTGCAGGCAAGTGCTACGCAAGCAAATGTGGCTGCCTACACTTCAAGTAAAGGAGCGCTCCTTTCTTTTGCACGCGCCATGGCGGTCGATGAAGGTCCCTTTGGAGTTCGAGTAAATTCCATTAGCCCAGGAACAATTGATACCCCGATGCTTCGCAATACCGCCCGACTCCTGAGCGATGGCTCGCCCGCAGGTATGCAGGGCCTGGTCGATGACTGGGGTTCGGCACATGCGTTAGGGCGCACCGGCACCATTCAAGAGTTGGGAGCGGTGATTTCATTTGTTACTAGCCCTCGCGCCAGCTTTATGACGGGTGATGACATCCGCGTCGATGGTGGATTGCTTGCTCGATTGGCTGCCGCCGCTCCAAAGGGAGAGAAGTAATGATTTATTTGAGCGAGCAGTTATCGGCAAGGCCATCTGCGCTCTGGGAATTGGTGAAACAATGCGGAGTGAGTACCACGGTCTCCTTGCTCCAGGGCGCCGAACAGGAACAACGAATGTTTGCCTCCGTCGGTGATGGAAAACTCGAAGCGGGATACGCCGATGGAATTATTCCTTGGTCAAAGGAGGGCATCGCCCGCGATAAAGCAATCTTCGCTTCTCATGGAATCGAGATGATTGGTATCGAAGATACCGCTCCTATGGATCTCATTCGATTGGGATTGCCAGGCAGGGATGAGCAAATTGAACAGGTCATCGAGCAAATCCGCGCGATGGGTGCGTTGGGAATCAAGACGCTTTGTTATAACTGGATGGCAGTGTCGAGTTGGGCTCGCACCCGCACCAATATTGTTTCGCGCGGTGGCGCGCTGGTCACGGGATTCAAACTTTCTGATACCGAAGGAATGTCCCGCATCGCAGAGCCAGGTCAATATTCCCGAGAACAACTGTGGGCCGCACTCAAATATTTTCTTGACGCAGTAATCCCAGTAGCCGAAGAGGCCAACGTTCGACTCGGAATGCATCCGGATGATCCACCGTTGCAGGAGATGCGAGGAATGCCCCGCATCATGAACTCGATTGATAACTACCGCAGGCTGCTTGATCTCTATCCTTCCCGCAGCAACGGGATCACCCTCTGCCAAGGAAACTTCGCGCTGATGACCGATGACTTGCCGAGTGTGATTCGCGAATTTGGCGCCCGAGATGCGATCGCCTTCGTCCACTTCCGTGACATCGTGGGCGATGCATCCGATTTCGAAGAGACCTTCCATGATGCAGGTCAGAACGATCTTCCCGCGTGTATAGCCGCCTACAAAGAGGTGGGCTTTGATGGACCGATGCGCCCAGACCACGTGCCGACCATGTATGGGGAGAGCAATGAGCGTCCGGCCTATGAAACCTTGGGCCGCCTCTTCGCCCTCGGCTACATCAGAGGCCTCATCCACTCGACCTATGGGAAGCCAAAAATTTAAGATTTTTTAGAAATTTTGGGAATAACTTTTTAGCGCCATTCGTTGACGTTGGTGAACCCGCCAGATGGGGGTTCACCCAGGTATCTCGCTCACTACAAGGAGAAATCTAAATGTCATACACACTAGTAAAAAATGATCGCCGCAGCGCTTTCCCATCAATCGCCGAGTACTTCCCAAATCTTGAGGCGTGGTCAGTTGGCTTTGATCGCGAATGGCGCTTGCTCGAGCAACTTCAAAATAACTTCATGGGTGGAACTTCTTCCTACCCTCCATACAATATTAAGCAGCGCAGCGAAGATCTTTACGAGATCGAGATGGCAGTTGCCGGATTCTCGAAGGATGAACTTCGCATCGAACTTCACAACAATCAGTTGACCATCGAAGGCTCAAAGAGGAGCGAAGAAGATGGAGCTGAAGGTTCCTATGTATATAAGGGCATTGCCGGGCGGCAGTTCCGTCAGACCTTTGCTCTGGCTGACCACGTCAAGGTAAATGGCTCTGAGCTCAAGGATGGAATCTTGAAGATCGCTCTGGAGCGCCAGCTTCCAGAGGAGAAGAAGCCTCGAGTAATCGAGATTAATTAATCTCAAGTTGGAAGTATTGGGGCTATCTGAATTAAGTCAGCCCCAATATTTCCCTTATTACATCATTGCTTTCGATTCTCATCCTCAGCATTGAAAATAGTTAGCGGAGTTTTCCAAAGAGAAACGCTCACTATTTCTATTCCAGCGTGAGCGTGTGCATTCTTAATCGATCGACGAACCGCGTTCCGGCTAAACCTAAAGAGCAAGAACGCCGTGGGTAGCTCTAGTAATAGTGCGAGGGACAGCGCTAGTTTAAAATCCCACCCAGGATTAGAAGTTGTGACATCAAACCAAGCATCAACAATCAAAAATGTCGCCGAAATCATTGCGCCCGGAATAGCGGCTTGGCGTCGTTTCCATAACGCCCAGCTTGTTCCAAGCCAGGTCAGGGACATTCCTACGTCAAAACCGACCCACGCGATATTCCAATGAGCGGCCCTGTATGAATTAGGTAGGGCCTTAAGTAGGTAATAGACCCACCCAAAGAGCGATAAAGCGGCGATGACCAAAAGAGCGCTTTGAAGCTTGTGCGGAGCAACCTTTTTCATTTCAGCCATCGTATTCCTCTTTTTCGTGAAGAGCCTCGATCGCTGCAAAAAGCTGCGATTTCTCCTTGCAAGTATACCCCTGGGGGTATACTGTGTGACGTAGCAAAGCGTTTCTCATAGAGGAGTTATACGTGGCAAAAGTCTTGATCCTAGGCGCAGGGGTAGCTGGTCATACCGCCGCCCTTCATGCCAAGCGGATGTTGGGCAAGAACGATGAAATTATCGTTATCTCGCCTAATTCTAAATACAACTGGATTCCATCAAATATCTGGGTTGGGGTTGGCCGAATGTCAGCCGAGCAAGTGACATTTCCATTAGCGCCGGTATACAAGAAGAAGGGGATTACCTTCCATCAGGCGCTTGCCCAGGAGATACACCCCGAAGGCGATGAATCAACTTCTCGAGGGTACGTAACGGTGCTTTATACGGATGCGGCTCGAAGTGGCCAAAAAGCAAATATTGAATTCGATTTCCTCATCAATGCCACCGGACCAAAACTTAATTTTGCAGCTACTCCCGGCTTGGGACCAGATGGCCACACCGTTTCTGTGTGCACTTATGGACATGCTATCGACGCTGCCCAGTCTCTTAAGGAAGTTATCGAAGCTATGAAGGCAGGGAAGCGCCAAGCAATTGCCATTGGTGTTGGCCACGGCACTTGCACTTGTGAAGGTGCGGCCTTTGAATACACATTCAATGTGGAGCATGAACTTCGCGCTGCAGGCGTACGAGATCTCGCTGATATCACTTACATAACCAACGAGTATGAACTCGGCGACTTTGGCGTTGGCGGACTCGTATTCTCGCAATCGGGATTTCAAACAACGAGCAAGTTGTGGACTGAATCGCTTTTCCGTGAGCGGGGAATTAAAGCGATACTCGGTGCGCACGTTGAGAAGATCGAACCAAACGAAGTTCACTATGAACTGGTGGATGGGACGAAAGATGTTTTGAAATTTGATTTTGCGATGCTCCTGCCTCCTTTCAGGGGCGTTGATCTCAAAGCTTTCGATAAAAACGGGGTTGACATCTCAGATCAGCTCTTTGCGCCGTCTGGTTTCATGAAGGTCGATGCGGATTACACTCCAAAGCCTTATGAAGAATGGCTGGCAGCGGATTGGCCAAAGACTTATCGCAATCCGATCTATCCCAATATCTTTGCCGTCGGAATTGCATTTGCTCCGCCACACCAAATTTCCAAACCTCGAAAATCTCCAAACGGCACATTGATTGCGCCATCACCACCGAGAACCGGCATGCCTTCGGGGATTATGGGCAAACTCGCTGTCATAAGTATCAAGGAACTCATTCAAGGTGGGCCGAATGCAATCGTCGGAACTGCTTCCATGGCCGATATGGGCGCAGCATGTGTTGCATCTGCCGGATCAGGGTTGCGAATGGGTTCTGCTGCATCAATGACGATGTATCCCGTGGTTCCTGATTTTGTTAAATATCCAAATACCGGTCGAAGCATCGATGACACCTTCGGGGAAATTGGCTTGGCTGGTCACTGGATCAAGTTGGCGCTCCATTACATGTTCATCTACAAGGCAAAGGCCCGCTTCGGCTGGTTTTTGATCCCGGAGTAAGGAGAATTCCATGGAAAATCCAAATGAGAGTATCGGACGAGCTCCTTTACCTACCGAAAAAACTTTACGTCAGCGCCGAAATCTAGCGATGCAGTTTGTGAGGTTTTGTGCCATCAATATCAAGATGATCAAAATGATTCGCAAGGGACACCACCCGATGGAGAGAAAGGTTAAATAGTGGCAAAGTCAGAATCACCCACCCACATCTTGCAAAATGAAGAGACAATCTCTGCAATTTTGACGCGGATGAAGCGTGCCCAGGGACAACTTGGTGGGGTTATCCGCATGCTTGAAGAAGGTAGAAGTTGCGATGAGATCGTGACTCAAATGTCCGCTGTTAGCAAAGCTGTTCATACTGCAGCTTTCACGCTCATCTCAGCCAGCTTGGAGGAGTGCATCATCGAAGGCAGAAGCGATCAGAAGGCAGTTTCAGAGAAATTGCAAAAATTATTTTTAAGTTTGGCGTAAAAAGTGAAAAGACTAATTGCGGTACTCATAACATCAGTATTTGCCTTAACAGCTTGCGGAGCGACAGGAGCAGTAACAACAATGAATGTAAGTGATTTTGCAAAAAAAATATCTGATAAGTCTGTCGTGCTACTCGATGTCCGCACGCCCGCAGAGTTCGCATCTGGGCATATTTCAGGCGCGACTAATATCGATTTTGAATCTGGAAATTTCGAGAACGAAATCGCTACATTGGATAAGTCCAAGAGTTACGCCGTCTATTGCCGAAGCGGAAACCGCTCTGGGCAGGCAACGGCGTTGATGGCCAAGGATGGATTCAAATCGATTTTTAATCTCGATGGCGGAATTATCAATTGGCAAAATGCAGGTAATTCATTGGTGACAAATTGAAGAAGCGCTATGTAGTTGTTGGTGGCGTTGCCGGAGGAATGTCCGCTGCTGCTCGATTGCGTCGGTTGGATGCAGAGTCCGAGATCGTGGTTCTGGAGAAAAGCGGTTTCGTTTCTTACGCAAACTGCGGTCTTCCGTACTACGTTGGCGGGGTCATCCAAAATGAGGAGTCTTTGCTTCTCCAAACCCCTTCGAGCCTATTCAAACGTTTTCGACTCGATGTTCGGGTAGGTGCTGAAGTCACTGAAATAGATCGTGCTAATAAATCAGTAACGTTCATTCAAGCGGGGGAAACCCACCACTTGAGTTATGAGAAGTTAATTCTCAGCCCAGGCGCTTCTCCAATACGGCCAAATATTCCTGGTATTGAGCGTGCCTTAACGCTGCGTAATATCGAAGATGTTGTGGCCATGGATTCTTCGGTCTCTCAGCATCCTAAGAGCGCGGTGATTATTGGCGGGGGATTTATTGGTGTTGAGTTGGCAGAAAATTTGCGGCATCGCGGTATTTCAACTGTAGTCGTGGAGGCCCAAAACCAAGTTCTGGCTCCACTTGATCCCGAGATGGCTACCTTCGTTGCAGCCGAGCTCATTAAGCATGGAGTTGAACTTTATTTAGGCGATGCTTTGGCGAGCATCCAAGAGAAGACAGTTACCTTAGCCAGCGGTCGTGAACTACCTGCAGATCTGTTAATTCTGGCTATTGGAGTTCGCCCAGATACCGCTTTAGCAAAAATGGCGGGACTCGAAATCGGTGAACGTGGCGGAATCTCGGTCGACTCCTTCCAGCGCACTTCGGATCCAGATATTTATGCGATAGGTGATGCCGCCGAAAAGAGAGATGCCCTTGACGGTAACGCCACCTTGATTCCTCTTGCCAACATCGCCAATCGCCATGGACGAATCGTCGCCGACCATATTTCGGGCAAAGTGATTCGAGAAGTTGCGTCCCAGGGTACGGCTATCGTTAAAGTTTTTGACTTAACCGTTGCGACCTCAGGATGGAATGAGAAGCGGTTAATTGCAGCCGGTCGTCCCTATCTTGCGATCCATAATCACCCCGCCTCGCATGCTGGGTACTACCCAGGAGCCCAAGGTATGTCGTTGAAGCTCTTGGTTGATCCGCAGAGTGAGGAGATCTTGGGAGTGCAAGGGGTTGGCCACGAAGGCGTGGACAAGCGGATCGACGTGATAGCCACCGCCATGCGCGGTGGAATTACGGCACCGGAATTAGCAGATTTAGAACTTGCCTACGCACCACCATTTAGTTCGGCAAAAGATCCGGTAAATATGCTGGGGTATATCGCCGAAAACGTGCTCTCGGGCCTAACGCCGACTGCTCAGTGGAATCAAGTAACCGATTTGGTGAGCGAGGGATATTCAATCCTCGATGTACGAACTGCTGGTGAGGTTGATCGAGGATCGCTTCCTGGCGCAATTAATATTCCCATAGATGAAATTCGAGAGCGTCAAAGCGAACTTCCTACTGGGAAAATTTTGGTGACTTGTCAGGTAGGCCAACGAGGTCACGCGGCAACTCGCCTCCTTCGCGAAATGGGTTACCCGGCAATAAATCTTGATGGTGGATATATGACCTGGAGCAATTCTCCTGCGATGGTTAAAAAGTAGTACCCGAATCAATCAAATAAAGGAATAAAGAGAAAAGGTGAGAGAAAATGTGTAGCAGAACTACATGTCGAAAGTGCGGAAAAGCTTCATGGTCCGGATGCGGCCAACACGTGGAGCAAGTGATGAAAGGTATTCCAAAGGCACAACGCTGCCAGGGTCACCAAAATGATCCTAAGGAGCCAGGGCTTTTTTCACGTCTCTTTGGTAAGAAGTAAGGGAGCAGAATTATGTGCAGTGCAGTGAGATGCGAACGATGTGGCAAAGCTACCTGGTCGGGTTGCGGTCAACACATCGAAGAAGCTTTGGCGCCATTTGCGGAAGAGCAACGTTGCCAGTGTGACAACGACCTATCCTCTTGGGTGCCAGGTAGATAGATGAGCACAGTAAACGTCACCAGCTCAGAATTCGAAGGGGTAATTCTTAAAGGCGGAATTACTTTTGTCGATTTCTGGGCCGGATGGTGCGGACCATGTAAAGCTTTCGCACCCGTCTTTGAAAACGCTTCAATCCGTTATCCGGAGATAAATTTTGTTAAGGTGGATACTGACGCCGAATTGGAGTTGGCTGCCGCTGCCAACATTTCTTCTATTCCGACCCTGATGGCTTTTCGTGATGGAGTTTTAGTATTTAGAGAGCCAGGCGCTCTCTCTTCCTCGAATTTTGAGGAGTTGATCCAGGCAGTAATTAATCTCGATATGGAAGTGATCAAGGCTGAAATTGCCGCTGAATCTGCGAAGCAGAATGCAGAGTAGGGCGGGGGAGCAGTGGAGGCAATCCCTCTCACTGTGGGCGATACCGGAGTCCATATTGGAGCAGGCGCCTGAGGACCCTTGGATTCATCCACCTGCCATGTTTCAAATCCCGGAACATATTTCAGATTCAATCTCTCATACGCGAGCACGAGAAGTTCTAGAAGTTGGAGATAGCGTTCTAGATGTTGGTTGCGGTGGGGGAATAGCTGCGTTCGCTCTCACCCCACCCGCCACTCATGTTATAGGCGTGGATCACCAACCAGAAATGTTGAGGATGTTTGAGGAAAATGCCGCAGCCCGTGGCGTCACCTCTGAAATCTTCGATGGATTTTGGCCACAAGTCGAGAGCGTTGTTCCTCGTGCGGATGTAGCTGTGGCGCACCACGTTGTATACAACGTTCACAATATCGAGGATTTTATAATTGCGATGAATTCGCATGCAAGGAAGCGGGTTGTTCTAGAGCTTCCACAGATGCATCCTCTTTCAAATGCCACAGGCCTTTGGAAACATTTTTGGAATTTGGATCGTCCGCAAGAACCTACGCCGATGCACCTCATGGAAGTTCTCAAGGAGTTGGAGATAAATGCTCATCTAGAACTGTGGGATGGTCAGATGAGGCAAGAGAGCAACCTGGAGATGTTGGCTCACTATTCAAGGATTCGACTCTGTCTACCAGTCGAACGAGAGCCTGAAGTCCTTGAATACTTAACAACTCAAACCCCACCAGCGGTGAGGCATTTAGCTGCAATCTGGTGGGATGTGTGATGAGCTTTAGTGGCTTATCGCCTGGCAATCGGCGAATACTCGCTCGGATTCTGGTCATGGTTCAATTTGCCGTTCTCATTCTGCAAACTATTTTGGTAATTGCGCATGCCGGGGCGGTGAAGCACGATTACTTGTTTGCTGAGATAGTGTCAATTTTTCTGGGTGCACTCGTAATAGCTTCTGCGGGTTACTCCTTGCGATCTTCCTTGCGAATATCTCCAATCCCTAAGCCAGATTCCCCATTGATAGAAAGCGGAATCTATCGACGAGTCCGACACCCGATGTATCTCGGTGTAATTTTGATCGGATTCGGCTTGTCCGGTTATAGCGACTCACTTCTTGCATGGGCACTTGAGCTGATTTTAATTTGTGATTTGGGCATTAAAGCGAGATTTGAAGATGCGCTACTACTTGAGATCCATCCAGAGTCACTTCATTACCAATTGCATGTTTCTCGGATAATGCCCTGCATGGGCGCTTCCTGTAAAACTAGTTGCTCGATGAAATCGACTTCTGACTAAAAACGTCGAGCCGCTACAAATCTCTCTCCACCAAACCAAGCGCCGAACGGTTCGATACGAACTCGTGCGCCAGTATGTGGAGCATCAACCATCTGGCCATTTCCAAAGTAAATTCCAACATGGGAGACCGGTTGTCCAAAGAAGACAAGATCTCCTGGTCGAATCTGATTAAGCGGGATCCGCTTTCCATATGCGGTTTGGGCAGAGGCGGAGTGCGGCACCGAAATTCCTGCTTGTTGTAGGGCGCGCATGGTCAGTCCTGAACAATCCCAATAGACAAGCCCTGCGCCACCAAACATGTAGCGAGAGCCAAGTTGCTTAAGGGCGTAGCGAAGGGCGATCGCCTCTGCGCCGGAGGCAGCAATCTTTCCCTTTGCTAAGGCAAGGGACTTCTTTTGGTAGGCGCTATCTTGCGACTTTTGAAGAGCTGCTAAACGTGCCCGTTCTGCTTTGGTTAGTCCTGCCAATAATTTCTGAGCTTGCTTTAATTTTGCTTGCGCTGCAATTTCTTGCGCGGCGTATTTGGCCTTTGCAGCTGCGACCAGGGCCACCTTTTGATTCAAGGTGAGCGCGGTACTTTTCAGGGCGATATCGGCCGCGGCAAATTTGCGCATCCGAACCGCGTTCTGGGATTCAACAACGCTCAAGGATTGGGCGCTATTGAGATAACGGGTGGGATCTGATGAGAACATCAAACTCATACCTTGACCGAGGAATCCATTTTTGTACTGCTCCGCCGCCAAGATGCCAATCGATTTCTTCAGGGAGGCGAGGGATGAAGCCTGAACGCTGTCCTGGGCTTGAATCGAGTTGAGCGAGCGGGTCAGGGCGATCAAATCGACTTGGGATTGCTGGGCCGCTTCAGCGATTGCAGAGGCTTGAATCTGGAGCGAGGTCACCTGGGCTTGGACGGCGGCAATGGATTGAGCCGCATCCGAGGCGGGAGAGGTAGCTACGAGAAGGGTTGCGATAGACGAGGAGGTTAGGGTCCAAATGATCTTCCTTTTGGAGATTCCTCGAAAAGTCATTGGGTTAGGTTACCGCACGGTATCTGAGCAGGCACA
>Ga0208872_1002336_pt1 | contig 11092 bp, 16 predicted proteins | sample CryBogCBH12Aug08_FD_185508 | JGI IMG/M metagenome (GOLD analysis project Ga0208872, IMG submission 185508) | Freshwater microbial communities from Crystal Bog, Wisconsin, USA - CBH12Aug08 (SPAdes) | ecosystem: Environmental > Aquatic > Freshwater > Lake | place: Crystal Bog, Wisconsin, USA... | reverse complement strand
CTAAATTCGTAGGCATTTGGTCCCAATCGCAATCAACAAACTTTAGTGCTTTCCACCAAGGCATAGTCTCAAATGCGGAACCAAATACTGCACTCCAAAGTTTATTTCCGTTGATTTTTGTCTTTACTGTAATTTCTTCGCTACTCATTTTATCTCCTTACTAAAACCTTACCCTACCATAGTATTATGTACTAAATAAAAGTATTGACATCAAATGATGAATAAATGATATCAAAGATTTTCTTGGAGGTCAGCAATCGCTCCAAACTTACTTACAATCTCTTCTAGACTCTTACCAGGAACATGGCCAGAAATAACCTGTTGAATCTGTACAGGAGTCATCTCTGGATTATACTGATGAATCCAATCTACTGCTACTGCCAAAGCCTGACTAAAGAAATCAAATAGGTCACCAATAGCGCCTAAACCTTCTTCAGTGACAATCTCTGCTACTACTTTATCATTTAGCGGGTTGTCTTCAGACATATTTTCCTTTGGTTTATTTCCAGTTTATAGGATGCCAAAAGAAAAATCAAATGATCTTAAAGCCTTCTTTATGCTGCTTCTTCTCATCTTCTTCACAAAGATCACATAAGTCAGGGTCACGAGGCATAGCAGGCGAGCCAGCAGTAGGATAGTGAACAGCATTATGGAGTAACTCACGATAGGTATCGACATCGTTCTGTCCATAAAGCTCTGGATTAGAAGATGCTTGAGATTTAGCGTCTTCATGTTGCTCATCACAGAACTTAATATCATTTAGCAGGTCAATAAAATCTTGGATATGACTTGGATTACCACGTTGTTGAATTTGCTGGAATTTACGAGAGAGTGTATTGAACAGTTTTGGATAACGACGTTCTTCTTCTGGTTCTGTGATAGGATGTAAGCTAGACTTCTTTGGTGGTTGAAAGCCAAAGCCACTCTCTTCTGGCTCTTGTTCTTCTTGCTCTTCCTTTTTTCTGTTATGTCTATTGATAAGCTCAGAGATTAAAGGATGCATAGCAATAGCAGCAGGAGTCAAGTATTCAGCGATGTTTGACTCTTTCTCAATACCCTCAACATCTGTTTCAGGATTTACCTTTTGCTTCTTTTTACGAGCTTTTTCTTCCTTCTTCTGGATTCGCTTATGTTGTCTATTGGAATCCCAAACAGAAATAGCAGCTAATCCAGCAGCCCCACCAATCAAAGCTTCATTTGGTGTAATGTGGCTATGTCTATGGGGCTTATCGTAGCCTTCATAACCTCCGCCATTGTTATGAAAGTCATTATGATTGTTTTCTGAATCGTAAAAGTGGTTCTTAACTCTTGGATTATGTGATGGTTGAGGCTTCTTAGTGCTCCAAGAACCATAATCTTGGGGATTAGTTGATGGTCTTGGCCTTGGTCTAGATCTAGTTGAAGGTGGGGGTGTAGTAGGCGTAGTTAATTCTTCAATCTTGATATCATGCTGTAACATCAGTCTATCACGAAAAGCAGCAGCACTAGTAGCTTCAGCTGTTGGTGTATCGGGATGAGTAGCTAGAGTGTGTAACTTTCTGCACTGTTCCAAAGCTTCATCACGAGTTTTAGCAGCATAACGTTCAAACCAACTACCAATTCTCTTCTTTGTAAAGATATCGATGATAGGAGCTGGTTCTTGTTCAATGGGATCAACTCTCCAGCGGGGCTTACCACCAAATGCTGGGTGTCGAAGTTTCTCTACGACTATCATAGCATGCTCTGGGCAGAAGTCTCTTGACCCAGCAGTATCGTTAAGATGGACTCTAGTGTTAGCTTTTTCGTTGCATCCTGTTATAGAGCACTTCATTTGATTAATCCTCTCACGTATTTCTCAGCTTCTACATCAGCATAAGCTGCGGTATGAACACCACCATGGCCTCTATGATGGAAAATACAAAGCCATTCTAAGTTATCGGCTGATTCTACCCAAGCTCCAACTTCATCTGGGTTTGAAACACCAGGATAGTCAACTTCCAGCCACTTGAGATCTACACCATTCTGTAGAGAGAACTCAATATGAGCATGATGCAATTCTAACGGCTTAGTTAGATCACATTCACTAAAGTCATTACGATGAGCACCAATAGCACAAACCGCAGTATCGTGCGTACGCCTTCTGAAAGCGTTAAAGTCCTTGTAATGTGGATCACTGGTGCGCTCAAAATGAGCAGGATAGTGAATACTATAGTGGTGAGTAATATTAGCATCATGTTCTCCTACTGTCATTTTAATCACTAAGTCCTTTGTAGGTGTTTAGCTGTCCTGTGATATAATGTTCATTGAATTTAGCTGCGTAACCTGTAGTAGAGACGTCAATTGAAATCTTACCAGAGACAGTAGTCACCTGGGGATGTACCACAGGAACAACTCTCTTGATTGTCTTATTATCTTGTTCTTTAGCTGCCATTAATCATCACATCCAATACCATTAGAACAAACGCCTTCTACAAGGTTCTGTTTTGAATCGATTCTGCCACATTGACTACATGCTTGCATTTCATTAGCAGGCATCTTCTTAAACAATTCTCTAAGCGGTGATGTAGTATCATCGCTTCTATTCTTTAAGTTCTCTTTTAGCAACTTAGCTTGTGTATTGTGGTGTCTAACCTTATCCCACAGTTCAGCCTTTTCATAAGCACTATTACTAGCTCTTGCCTTGTTAGCGTAATGGTTAGCCAAGTTTCTGTGTGACTCATGACTATTGGGGTCGTGATTGGCTAAAGCATTCTCTAGGTCTTCTGAAACGTAAGGATACTCTGGCTTATGAACAACAGCAGTCTTAGTATTACGGCACTTAGGGCAGAGACGTTGTCCTGTTTCTGGGTCCTTACGCCATCTCTTATCCTTGGGTGCCATAACAGCACAGTTGGGACCTTGACAGATTCTATTCCAACGATTCTTAGCTAATTCAACACCCTTACTAATAGCACCTGGTGCTTTAGTTAGCAACGTGTTGGTTAGAAGAGCAGCAGCTGCAGCTGAAGAACCTGTCTCTATTCCACCAGCAAAAGAAGCTTCCTTTGTTGAGAAAAAATCTTCTAGATCATCCCAGTTTGGCATCATCGTCCTTTCAATCGGTGCTTCATGCCACCATATTCATTAGCTTTACGAATAGCACCGTTCATATTTAACTTCTGTCTAGCTGAAAGTTGGTTACCAGGAACTCTACCAGTGTGGTACCCACCTCTAGCTCCATAGCCAAGTTGTGTTCCTGCTAGCTTATCTCTCAACTCTAATCTCATAAAGTTATCTTCAAGCAATTGGTCAACACAAACCATTAAGCAGTCTGCAAGGTCCTTTGTCTGTACTGGACCCATACTCTGCTTAACGATTCTACCGTTCTTTTCCTGAAGGAACTTTAACTCTTCTGACAGGAGACTACCACCATCTGAACCATATGTATCAGCATAGGAGTGAACCCAACCCATACCTAAAGCACTCTTAAAGCGTTCAGCTCTCTTTGTGTTACTCTGGCCAGAGAATGTTTCTTCCTTGATGATGGCCTTGTGTGGTGGTCTAAGCTCTTGCAATCTCTTCTTCATACGAGGGAGTGTAACAAAACCACCGTACTGGTCATACGAGAATGTCTTTACTGTAGGGAAGCGAGAAAGTACTTGTACTAACTCTTCTTCAATCTCTTCATAGTCAATCTGATTCTCTGGATAGTCTTCAGGATTCCAGACCTTAATCCAGTCTACGATAACATGGAACCACTCTTCACCATCTTCTGGGTCAGCAATCTTTTCCATATGACAGATAATAGCAGCTGTGTTAGCATTTGACTTAGAAGGGTCACAGTGTCCACGATAGATAAAAGCCATCTTACCGTAGTCTTGCTCTTCTAGATGTCTTAATGTGCCTGATGAGTCAACAAAAGGCTCAAACATTCTATCAACCATCTTGGGGTTAAGATAGGCGTCGATAACCTCAGCCCATTGGCTCATACGTTCTACCTTGAAGGTATCTGGGTCTCTTCTTTCCAGTCTCTTCATGGTGTCATCGTAAAGCTGTGGTGCACCCTTAAAGTTAAAGTGATGGAATCTAGGGTCGTCCCAATCTTCGTACGGGCCCCATGATGGAAGTTGAGCTACAAGCATATCAGGGAATGCTGGCTTTCCAGTATCAGCATCTGTCATTAAACCAGACTCATACAACTGGAAACACTTTCCAACCTTGGTGAAGGGAGATGTAGGAATGTAGATAAAGCCATCCTTACCAAACTGGTCCAATGCAGGAGTAATGGCGTTATAGACTTCATCAGAGGTTCTAGGACCATCTGTACCAATCAACATGTGGGCGAACTCGTCAAACATAACAGAGTAGGCAGTAGCACCACGAGAGGCCTTTGAGTTAGAAGTAACAGCCATGTTTCTGATACTTGCAATTTCTCTCTGTGGTCTAATACCTCTAGCTTCGAATGCAGCAATTCTTCTAACGTCACTAGGAGTTCTTAGAGTAACGATATATTCTTTAGCAGTCGAGATATATGGCTGGAAGCATGGGGCGTCAATAATAGTGTTAGCAAGGTCAGCAAACTGGAACTGCTTGGCCTGTTGGATGTTGGTAGCAACACAAAAGATAAAGATATCCTTTGACTTGTCAATACCGTAATACTCCTGTGGGTCATCTGATTGAATAAGTTGCCAGTTGAGATAGGCTCCCTGGATACCACCAATGTGTCCCTTACCACCACGACGACCTGTAATATTGACTACTTCTTTAAAGTGCTTATAGCCATTGGCCTTTAAGTATTCTACTCTCTCCCAAACGTCTGGTGAGATACCAATAGAAATACCTTGCTTATCAAAATTCTTTGTCCACTGATCAATAACTTCAAGGTCATAATCAGTCATATTTTCTGTCTCTAAGTTAATCAACTTCAAGAGAGTTTGTTGTCTAGGATAGAGAGGAGTTCTACCAAGAAATGATGGATGATGAGCAAACTCAATAATAGAAGGCAAGTCTTTCTTTACAGTAAGAGCAGACTTAGCAATATCAAATAGGTTTTGATTATTGAGTAATGCTGCTGTTGATTTAGCTGTAATTCTAGCCATTAAAACCCTCTACAACAGTATAGTAGGGAGTTGCAGCATACTCCATAGCATGCTTATCACAGGCAGGTCTTGGTTTACGAGGCGTACTTTGCCATGAAGGACTATAGAAAACAGTATGTTTGGCTTCTCGACCACAATCAAAGCAGGGTTGAGGTGGTCTTTCATCACTTACTGGATAAGCGTTGGGTGCAACGCTAGTCTTACCCTCTCGGAAAGCTTTAGCAATAACAGCAGAATGGAATTTGCCACTCTTATTTGTTCTCTGTTGTGCATACCATTGATCATCAATGCCTCTGTTAGCAGCATCCATTACTTGTTCGTGGGTAGCATTGCCTCGAATTCTTGCCTTAGTGTAGTAATTAAGTCTATTGAAACGTTTAAATGCTTCCATTACTTCATCATGATCGAAACCGTATTTCCATACAGCATCTTCATATTGTTGTTCTTTAATTCCAAATCCCTTAGCAACTCTAAGCCCTTTTCGATACTGGTCCCATTCACTAAAGGGGAATGAATCTTCGTTAATACCTTCTTGACGAATATGTTGGTGTCGAGTTCCATCATATCTTTCTCCCATACCACGAAAATTACGAAACTTCTTTGGTTGTGGTGTAAAGATACCTTTTACTGTTGAAGGTTTATGATACAATTCATGTAGCTGTAATAATACTTCAGGGCTTAACTTAGTAAAAGAACGATGACTACGACTACCATGATCTTGATATAAGTGTCTTATTACTGCATTAGACTCATCTGGAGTAGGCAGTACTTTAATAGGAGGCAGTTTGGAAGAATAACGAAAATCCCAAGACATTAAAATTTAAGCCCTTCATTCTTGCCACCCTGAATATGATAGTGATCAGGGATTGAATTGGGGTCAGAAACAGTATAAGAACCAATAGGATGTCCATGTGCACCCATAATATGCTCTAAGACTCTCAACATATGCTGCTGATCTTCTGGTCTAGGAACTTTTCTATGTTCCTTTAGTACCACCATTGGAACGTTACTGGTAGGGTTAATAGCAGCCCAACAGACGGGATCGTCGTGATAGCGAAAAGAAATCTGATCAGCTCTACAGAGAGAACAGATACTCTCTCTACCAGAGAGCTCTCTTGCAATTTCAGATCTATCTTGATCAAATTCCTTGATAGATAACTTGGACATACTATCACCTTATTGGCCAGGCAGAATCAACTTTTTCTTTCGCTTCTCTCGGGCCATGTCGTAGAAGTCATCTGCAAGTCCCTTACCAACCTCATAACGGTTTTGCTCTGGGTCAAACGGCTTCAGTCTATTTACAATTGTAATCTGTGGAGGTGTAGGCTTTACACTAATAGAGGGCATAACCCAGTCTACAACTACCTGAAGATTAATAGCAGCAAAGAGTTCTTCAGCCTCTCCCTTTAGAGAAAGTAGGTTGTTATAACTAGCCTGCTTATGGTAGTACTTCTGGTAGAGCAACTCCATAATCTTCTGGGCAGCAGCAAGTTCACCTTCCTGCAACTCAAGAACTTCCTTATCAGCTTCCTGCTCTGCCTTCTGTTCTGCCAGGAATGCATCCATCTGAGCCTTCTGTAAGGCATCAAGCTTTGGTACATCCTCTGGGGCAATACCTTCAGCTGGGATATGTAGCTTATCAAAAGCCATAAAGTTAATTCCTTTCGTTATTTACTTCAATATGTGAGACATGATTTTACAATGTGGAAAGTAAAAGCAAATATTAGTGGCGGGGGTAGGACTCGAACCTACAACCCCTGGATTATGAGTCCAGTGCGCTACCATTGCGCCACCCCGCGTTGATGGGCCTTTTACACTCATGCCCAGGAGTGCCATGTCTACGGGACGACTATGACAGGTTGTGCTGGCAGTTATTGCAACGGTGACCACCCATGTCACGGATTGCATTGCCACCCAAAGCCTGGAGACGGAACAACTGGCTGTCACCAACACCCTGGTCATGCTGCAAGCTAGTAATCAAGTTAATAACATCGTAGTAGCTATTTGACTCAAGGGCAGATGCTCGCTCGATAATAGCTGACTCAATCTTTTCACTTACGCCTGCCTCACGGGTCAAACGGTGGATAAGCTGCTCTGGGTTGGTGCTCTTAATATCCTGAAGCTTCTGCCAGTTATCCAGGTAGGCTGGAACTTCTTCGTTAAGGATACGACGGGCCTTGTTTTCCATCTCGACGATAATTTCGTCAACAGTACGGCCTCGGATAGTCAACGAGTCAACTTCACTGGTTGTCACCATACCGTTGGCACAAACTAAACGTTCCATATAAGCTGAAACATAGGGGCTACGGCCAATGGGTGCATACAGTCGAAGTCCACCATTGGTAATGTCGCCAACCTTTACTTCCTTGGAAACTTCGGTGGTCTGTACATTCAACAGCAAACCTTCTACCGGGTCAAAACGTGATACCTTGGCTTCACCATCGAAAATCTTGGTAAAAGCTTCTGCCATACGCATATTAGGGATCATAGTAGTCTTAGACTGATACAAGTTCCAAAAGCTGTGACCCTGGGTGGAGATAATAGCAGGGCTCTCTGAATACTTCTCCAGCTGGTGTTGAATAACTTCATTCTGCAAGCTGGACTTCAACTGTGAAAAGAACTTGTAGGGAACTTCCATGTACTTGACAAAGTTCTCCAGGCTCTCTTCGGTAAACTGGAGGTTACGGCCAGATGCCTTATCGACGATAAAGTCACCATGGTACTCCAAGCTACCTAGCTGGGTATGGCTATAACTAGGGCTTGAATCTTCTACTGCTTTAATTAGGTCTTTGACCTGCATAACTGCCTTTCTATTAGGTAAATACTTAAACTATAGTATAGGTAATCTATACTGAAGGTTATACAACATTGATGAATAAATGATACCCGAAGGGGAGCAGTTTATTGTCGTGCTCAGGACCCCTGTTAACGGCTCTTGAACTGAACGGTAACTGAACGAGTACCGTTCTGCTTGACGCTTACAGACTTACCAAACTGTGAACCCATCTTGTAGGCAGTGTGCTTAAAGCTAGCAACTGAACCCTTTGGAATCTGAGTTCCAATGATGAAGTTACGAGGCTGACCAGTCTCGGCCAAAGATTCCCAGTTGATCTTCTTCCAGGTGCCACGAGTCACTCGCTTGGAGGTCTTCTTTACGGCGTTGGTAGACTTCTTTACTGGCTTGGTCTCCATCTGAGTCACTGACTGGAACTTCTGGAGGTAGTTGTCAACCAGCAGGCTAACTACTTCTTCCGTTGAAAGTTCTTTGCCGGTAACTACCGAAAAGACTGAACCTACTTGATTAATTTTGTTAACAGTTGAACTAGACAAAGTTGTCATCGTTGCTCCTTACTTTGGTTATTTCCAGGGACTCACCCTATAACCAGTATAGTATATGGTCTATACCAAATCAAGAAAGATTAGAAATTTTCTTCCTGGTCATCAAGATCTTCTAACTCTGGTACTTCTTCAGCATCAATATACTCTTGTTCGATCTGATTGATCTTGTTCAATACCTTCTCTAGCCATTCCTGTGGCAATACTTCCTTCATTGCATCAACAATAGCATTTAACTGACCAATAAGAGCTTCTGGTCGATAGTCGGCATTTACCTTATCATCTAACTCTTGTAATTGCTTAACTGCAAACATTGTTTGATTCATGGTAGGTCTCATTCTACCAGCAACAATATCCTCCCAGCCCTTTAATGCAATTACTTCATAAATGGCTTCAGCAGTTAAAAGTCTATCAGATGTCTCTAATACACTTTTGTTCTTTTCTGCTGCTCTTCTTTCTACAATCTCTCTAATTTCTTGCTTATCAGATGGTAGATGGTTTCTTTGGTGATTTCGTACAGAGTCATAGCTAATAAGTTGTGACTCTTCTACACCCAACTGCTCCTCTAAGGGTCGTATCTGTCTAAGTACTTCCTTATAACTCTTTGGAGCAAGTAGTAACTTGTCAATCAAGTTTCTGATTGACTCTGGAGACTTACAAACTCTACACTGAGGAACGAGTCGATAACTATAGATATCACCGTCAATCTTTTCTGTTAAAAGATCTTTAGTAGACGGTGCATCAGAAGGTAAACGTCGAGTATTATCAGGAATTAGTTCTGACATTAGTCCTTCTTTCTATAAGTTCTCGAGAATACTCCACGCTTTGGTGGAACCTCATCAAGGCTACCAAAGTTAGAGAGAATTTCTCTACGACGTCTTCTTTCCAATTGACTGTTACTTAACCAGCCCTGCTCTTTCATTTCAGAGTGCTTGGTTGTACCTCTAGAATCTAAAAGCATACGATGAGCAATAAATTCTAACCTTTGAGCTGTACGATATTCATCCCAGTTCTTAGGCAATTTGATATTATACTCTTCGATTAAACGAGCAATCTGTTCATCATCAGAGTTCATCTTTTACTTCTTTCCAGACAGTTTCACAAAGTGTCTTGAGGGCTTTTCTCTTATACATACCGACGGGACTTGACCAGTTGGTAAAGCCCATCATTCTAGCTACCTCTACCTCTTTGCGATTCTCTAAGCAAGAAAGAACAATTACTTCTTTCTGTCGTGGAGGAAGCTTATCGATACCGTTTAGGATATCGTAAATATTTACTGTGATACCATTTAGCAATTCTAAATCTGGATTACCCGTTTGCTCGTAAACGGCCTTCCACTCAAAATAGTTGTTGAGGATTCTCTCTAACAACTGCCAGGTCATCTGTCCCTTAATGATGTCCTGTTTACGAGTCTTACGGGGTTCCATTAGTATCTTTGTTGGTAGACTCTCTGTTGGATTTGCTTTTGAGTTGTCTTTAAACTCTGAACCTTATCGTTAATCATTCTCCAAGCAGCATATTGAACAAAGTAGAAGTATCTTGACTCACTTGTCTTTGTCCTAGCATATGCTGTAAGATCATTCTGGGTTCCACCAACAGGCTCTCTGTAGGCCTTCCAATACTCATCGTCCCAGATGTAGTAGGCAAACTGGGCCTTGATGTATCTTCTAGATACCTCTTCTTCAACGCTAACGATACAACTCTGTAAGTTAAGCAACAGTCTTTCTGACTCTGATTGTCCTAAGTTAGCGTCACTGTTAAACTTGGCAATAATCAATTCTGCAGGAGAAAGGTATTCATCAATGAACTCTGATACCTTTTGCTCTACAGCTTCAAGAGCAGATGCCTCTTCTGGATGGGTCTCCCACGTAAAAGCCCTAACCATAAACTCATGAAGCTTACTGCGAGTAGAGTCTTCTTCTAGCTTAGGTTCGGTTAAACCTTCAAGGCCTCTCTTAAATTGACTCATTTGTAATCCACTCGTTTAATTTAGCAGCTGTGATACCAATTGCCATGGCATCGTATACATCATAGGGATAATCAACGGCAATTTGATTATCCTCTTCTCTAATTATATTGTGTGATAAAATTAGAGACTTGACTTCTTCTTTTGTACACGAAGATTTTCCTACAAAACTTTTATGCCAGCGTCCTGGCGTAAACTGTTGGTAGGGAAGATCTCTCTGAAAACATAGGACTTTGAGAGTGGTAGCAGTTGCCTGTACCAATTCTCTTTGAGCCATTCTGCCAAAGGAAGGAACAATCTCCCAGGCTACGTGAGTGACCCCTTTGTCCAAAATCTCCGTGAAATCTTTAACAAGATGCTTGATGAGAATATTCATCTTCTTGTTAAAGGGTATATTTATATTGGAGTTATTAACTGGGTTAAGGAGACCTTGATCTACAATGTGTCCATCAAAGGATACAATTGACCATCCTATCTTAGAAGACCCGGGATCTAGACTTAAAATCATAATTAAGACTGCTCTTTAATTGCTTTACACCCGGGGCAAGTACTTGGCTGATAATTTGTAAAATGCTCAGGACAAGGTTCGTTGGGACCTGGATTCCAACCTGACTCTACGCCATGATCTGTCAATCTCATTCCACCTAAATCGTGTTTGATTACAAATTCATGACGTGCATAACATTCAGGACAGTTTCTAACATAATATTCTTCCCCACCTTGCCCAGAAGGT
>Ga0208872_1002332_pt1 | contig 11102 bp, 6 predicted proteins | sample CryBogCBH12Aug08_FD_185508 | JGI IMG/M metagenome (GOLD analysis project Ga0208872, IMG submission 185508) | Freshwater microbial communities from Crystal Bog, Wisconsin, USA - CBH12Aug08 (SPAdes) | ecosystem: Environmental > Aquatic > Freshwater > Lake | place: Crystal Bog, Wisconsin, USA... | reverse complement strand
TGAACTTGAACCTGCGGTCGTGCCAGCCTTGTGCGTATCCGAGGTGCCAGCCGCATGTGTGGTCGTGTGGGTAGTCGTATGCGTATAGGCAGTAATGCGCCCGCCGGGGTCGTAGCTCAGTGTTCGCCTTACACCCGCAGCCTGCCCCAAGCCGTTGGGGTTGCCCAGGTTGTAGGCCTGCACCTGGCCATAGGCGCCGTAGGCAATGGCTTGTTCGCTGCCCGAGGCCCAGCGCCAGCCCGTGATGCGGGCCACTCCATCGCGCCTGATGGCGCTGATCAGTGCGACTTCTTTGCCCGTGCCAGTTTTAGTTCCAGTGACTGCGGCCTCGAACCACACCTCCGAGAGCTCGGCATAAACGTCATACCGGTAGTGCACCGTGTTGCCCGAGGGGTAGGTGATGGCGGTGAGCTTGTCCAGCGAGCCCCCGCTCTGGCCCCACACATAGGTCGTGATGAAGACTTTGCCCGCGCTGCTCTGTGTCTTGCGCACCACCCGGCTCAGGGCATCGTAGGCGTAGAGCACCGAGCCTGACGCGTCGCGCACAGAGACCAACTCGCCATTGGAGCCCACGCCCGGCGTGCTGCCGTAGGTGAGGGTGACATCGGCTCCGGTATCGACATCCGCATTGACTGCCTGACCATAGGTAATGGTGCTCAGGCGCTGAGCGGCGTCGTAGCGCAGGCGCGTGCGGTTTGCGCGGGCATCGGTGATGGTGAGTAGCTTGCCCGTGGCGTCCCAGGTGTAGTGCGAGTTGCCGGAGTCGGGGCTACTGAGCGAGACCGGGCGCCCCAGAGCGTCGCTTGCGTAACGGGTGGTGAGGGAGCGGGGGTCGCGCACGGAGGCGAGATTCTCGCCTGCGTCGTAGGCCAGGGAGATGAGGGTGGGCTCGGGTGAGGCGGTGCTGGTGGTGTGGGCGGGCTGCTCGCTCTGAATGGGGCGCCCCAGGCGGTCGTAGTAGAGGCGTGTGGTGAGGGCGTTGGCGTCCACGATGGTTTGCACGCGCCCCATGGCGTCGTAGCCGTAGCGCCAGCTGAGGGAGTTGGAGGTGGGGTTGGAGGTGGGGGGTGGGCTGGTATTGACGGGTGTGGTTGGGGGCGCCACAACCGGGTTCAGAGGTGGGGTAACAGGTGGAATATTCGGAGGGATATTAGGTGGGGTGTTGGGCGGTGAGGCAGGAGGTGAGGCAGGAGGAGCGGGCGGGGCTGGAGGGTTCGCGGGTGGACTCACCGCTGGGGCCGCGCTCACCGTGACGCTCAGCGGGGCCGAGGTCGATCCTGCGTGGTTGGCGTCTCCTGCGTAGACGGCCGTAAGCGCATGTGCGCCCGCAGGCAGCGCAATCTCTGGCAGAGTGGCCCGCCCCGAGCGCAGCCTGGCCACACCGAGTGTGACGCTGGTGTCGTTGTGGTCATGAAACGTGACGCTACCGGTGGGTTGCAGCCCCAGACTGGCGCTCAGGCCCGCAGGGATCAGGGCGCGGGCCTGCAGCGTGATACGCGAACCCTGAGCCAAGCTCAGCGCCAAATTCTGAGCCAAACTCTGGCCTGAAATAGTGAGCACCGTTCGGGTGGCTCTGGGCACTACCACGTGCCTCAGAACGGCCGAACTGCTCGGGCCGTTGGGCGCCTGGCCCGCATAGAGAGCCACAATGTCATGCACGCCTGTGGCAAGCTGCGTGCTCTCGTGGTGCGCCTCACGGGTATCGCTAGCACCGCTTCCCCCATGCAGTCGGTAGCGCCCCAGAACCTTGCTGCCGTCGCGAAAGGTCACGTAGCCCGCGGGTTGGCGCCCAGTGACTGTGGCTGTGAAGCGGACTCTGGTTCCAAGTGCACTGCCGTTGGGCCCGGCGTCGGACTCCAGGGTGGTGGTCGAGTGCACTTGGTCTTGAGATTGAGCTTGAGAGTGGAATTGAGACGCAGACTGAGATTGCGCTGGCAAGTAAGCAGGCGCGGGCGTGGGCGTGGGCACTGTCGCAGGCGCCAGGGACATTGCCAGGGCCGGGTTGGTGGGCGCAAGCAAAGTTGGCAATATCAGGTAAGCCAGAAGGCTCAGACAGATCGCCCGCATCGGGTTGATCAGCAGACGAGGCCTACCCGCCTGCGCCGGACGTGCCATGGGTGCCGCAATAGGGGCTGCCTTGCTGCAGCGAGTGATATCAGGCACGTGCGAGGGATCTCAGGATTGGGCGGACTTGCAATGGCCCAGGATGGGACTTGAACAGGCTTACGGCCAAGCTTCCCAAAACGATTTTTGGTTCGCTGGCCCAAAAGTGAGTCTCTTGCGCCCACTCCGGTCTGTCAAATCAGAAAGCCCGCAGCGGAGGTTTAAGCAGCGCTATTTCCACTCCCGGCCGAAATTTATGCAAAAACTGTGCACTGGGGGCCATATCCGCCAGAGAGCGTGCACTAAGTGCGCCGCAGTTTGCGCTGAAGCAATTTTCTGCTGGCATAGCTGCCTACAATGGTCCCCCGAGGGACACCCATGATAAAAGTTGTTATGCCTGTATGGCACCGGATGAGGAACAACAGCATCCAGCGGGCGCTGCTGCTCAGCAACTTTGTATCTCTGTTGCTGCTGGCGGTACCGCTGGTATTGCTGACTTTTTTTCTGATCAATGCGCGGATTGCCGACCAGGTAAATAGCGCCTCTAGCCAGATGCGCCGCGAGCAGATGGAGGTTATCAAGAGCCATGTTGACGAGGCCATTGAATACTCCAACTATATGCACCGTCGGTTGGAGGAACTGGCGCGCAACCGGCTGAAAAGCCATGTCAATGAAGCGGCGTCCATTGCCAACGGCATCGTGACCCAGTTTGGCAAAAAGGTGCCTCCCGCAATGCTCAAGGACATGGTGCGTGAGGCGCTGCGCCCGATTCGCTTCGAAAATGGCACAGGCTATTACTTCGCCGGTGACGACTCAGGCGTCGAGCAGCTATTTCCCGATCATCCCGAACTCGAAGGGAAAAACATCATCTCCACCCTTGACAGTACGGGCAAACCGGTAATTCGCGACATGATTGCTATTTCCCGGAACAAGGGCGAAGGCTTTTATGAATATCGCTGGACCAAACCCGGCAAAAAAGGCAGCAACTACCGCAAGCTTTCATATGTCAAACGGTTTGCTCCATTCGGCTGGTTTATAGGAGCGGGTCTGTACACAGAGGATATCGAGCAGGAGATCAAGGCAGAAGTGCTCGAACGTATTGGAGAAGTGCACTGGCCCGAAGACGGCTATTTATTTGTATTTGGCACTGACGGGGTTATTCAGCAAAACCGGAACAAGAGTTTCATAGGCCAGAATTTGCTGCAACTGCCTGACCCCCGAATGGCCAAAGTCTATCGGGAGATGATAGAACTTGGCCGCAAGGGTGGCGGCTTTGTCGAATACGTTTGGGACAAGCAGGGCAACGGTATTCTGGTGCCTAAAGTAGCCTATTCGCGCAGCGACACCAACTGGGGATGGATTGTGGGTTCCGGGGTCTATCTCGATGACGTAGCCAGCAAGCAGGATGCCTTGCTGCTGCGCATGCGTGGGGACCTGGTTTCGGCGCTGACCTGGGCGGGCTTGCTGATAGTGGCTACGCTGGTTGGAAGCTACTGGTATTCGATGCGCTTCAGCCGCCAGTTGATTAGAGAAGTGCAGCCTATTCTCGACTTCCTGAACGCACCCGTTTCTCAGCACGCGGAACTGAATGCTGCTCTGCTCAAGCTATCCGAGTTGCGCGCTATTGCGGGTGCCGCTTCAGACCTCAAACAGCTCTGGCTGGCGGCCCAGAATACTTTGCAGCAGCGGGAGCAATCACAGCGCATGCTGCTGGAGTTTGCTCCCTACGGACTGATAGAAGTACTGGCCGACCAGACTATCGGTTACCTCAATCCGTCCCTGACCCGTATGTTGGGCTATACGCTGAGCGACGTACCTGACCTGCAGACCTGGTGGGAAAAAACCTGTCCGGATCCACAGGAACGCGAACACGTTCTGGAAGCATTGCGCCAGACCGGCGCAGTAAACAACGACACAACCCGTGCAGACCGCGTTTTTACGTTTACCGGGCTAGACGGTCGCCAGCATGACATGCGCGTCATCAATGTCCATTTAAATGACGACCGCACCGTAATGACGCTCGACGACATCACGGCCCAGAGGGCGGCTCAGGAAGAAATTGAGAACCTTGCATATTACGATGCCCTGACCGGGCTGCCAAACCGGCGCCTGCTCAACGACCGGCTTCAGCAAAGCCTTGCTGCAGGCAACCGAACCGGCCAGTTTAGAAGTCTTTTCTTCATCGACCTCGATCAGTTCAAGCAACTCAATGACACCCAGGGCCACGACGTTGGCGATCGCCTGCTGCTGGAAGTTACCAAGCGACTGCGCCGCTGCGTGCGCGAGTCCGATACGCTGGCCCGGCTCGGCGGCGATGAGTTCGTGGTGGTGCTTGAGCAACTTAGCATCGAAGCCGACGAGGCTGCATCGCAGGCGCGTGCGGTGGCAGACAAAATTATTCGCTCCATCTCGGTACCGTGCGACCTGAACGGCATTTCCTATTCCGGGTCTGCGAGCATTGGTATAGCCATGTTTGATGGCAGCGAGCGCTCAATTGATGAGTTACTCAAGCGCGCCGATCTGGCCATGTATCAGGCCAAGGCTAATGGGCGAAATGCGTTCGCATTTTTTGATCCAGCCATGCAATTGCGCGTTACGCGGCAAGTTGCGCTGGAACGCGAATTGCGTCAAGGGATCGTACAGAATGAATTCAGCCTGTACTATCAGCCTCAGGTCGATCGTGAGGGCAACTGTTTTGGCGTTGAAGCGCTTCTACGGTGGGAACAGCCCGTTATAGGAATGATTTCGCCGCGCGCATTCATTCCTCTGGCCGAGGAAAGCGGGCTGATCATTCCCATTGGCAGTTGGGTGCTGCACGAAGCCTGCGCGCAGTTGGCCAGGTGGCAGTCAGACCCGTTGACTGAACACCTGGTAATGGCTGTAAACGTGAGCGTGCGTCAGTTCAGGCAAGCGAAATTTATCGACGAAGTCAAAATGGCGCTGTCTCATTTTGAGATTCGCCCCGGCTTCCTGAAGCTGGAGATTACAGAAAGTCTGCTGGCCGAGAATCTGGACGACGTTGCCCAGACCATGTCGGTGCTGCGTAAACTAGGGGTAGATTTTTCTCTGGACGATTTTGGCACCGGCTATTCCTCGCTCTCCTATCTCAAGGCGCTTCCGCTACACCAACTCAAGATAGACCAGTCATTTGTGCGTGACTTGACCACCGACCCTAACGACGCTGCTATTTGTCGGGCCATCATTGCACTGGGCAAGGCAATGGGGCTGAAAATAATCGCAGAAGGTGTTGAGACGCCGGAGCAATGGCGCACACTGACTCAGGAGCACTGTGATGCCGGCCAAGGCTATTTATTTGGTCGCCCCATGCCGATCAGCGCACTGCATGAATGGCTGCGGGAAAGGGCAGTCCGTTAGCACTTTGCGTTTGACATAAAGCAAACCAGAACGCAAGAAGCCAACAAACTTTTACGGTTAGTAGTCGTATATCTGCCTAAACAACGGCAAAATCGTGGATTGCAGGTTGTAGTTGTAGGATAAAGATGCCGTATACATTGGAATGGGAGCCCTTTGGGGTACACAAAAAATTCACCGGACTGGTTTCTGGTGCTGAACTGGTGCGCTCGGTAATAGAAGTAGCATCAGATATACGCTTTGCCGACCTGCATTACGAACTCTCCAATTATCTGGATGCCGACAGCACCGATTTCTCCCAGGATGCACTGAACGAGGTGCGTGCGGTACGCATAGGTTCATTCAACGCCAATCCGAATATTCGCGTTGCAATAGTCACCAAAGACCCGCAGATAGAACAGCGCATCTATTCCACTATTGCGGCCCGACTGACGCTGCACCAGACACGGGTATTTGGTCATCTGGCAGATGCCAATGCCTGGCTGGGTCGTACCGATCCTCAGGCAACATCCAGCTGAACGCGTTGCGCACATTCAGTCTGCCGCAAACTTCGGCTGTGAAGGTTTTAGTTTCCTGTTGCATTGTCATTCTGCTGGCTTTTCGGGCTGGTACGGATGCCCACGCCAACTCTATTCTCACTTTGCCAAGTCTGGATGCGCTGGTGGACTATCGGCCCAAAATTCCGTTGCGGGTCTATACCAGCGACGGCGTGCTGATTGGCGAGTTTGGACAGGAGCGGCGTGAATTTACGGCTATCAAAGATATTCCGCTGATTCAAAGACAAGCCCTGCTGGCCATTGAAGACTCCCGCTTCTATGAGCACGGAGGGGTCGACTTCAAGGGCATCGCACGGGCACTGATTGCCGACCTCGGTGGCGGCCTCAAGCAAGGGGCGTCGACAATCACGATGCAGGTTGCCCGGGATTTCTATCTGACCAAGGAAAAACTGCTGTCGCGCAAGCTTGCCGAAGTCATGCTGGCCTATAAGATAGAACGTACCCTGACCAAAGACCAGATTCTGGAGCTATACATGAATCAGGTCTATTTGGGACAACGCGCCTATGGCTTTAGCAGTGCTGCGCGGATCTATTTTGGCAAGGCTCTGAAAGACCTGACCCTTGGACAGGCGGCCATGTTAGCCGGACTGCCACAGGCCCCAAGCACCGTGAATCCGGTGGTTAATCCCAAGCGTGCGCGCGCGCGCCAGAAGCTGGTGCTCAAACGCATGCACGACTTGGGCTATATCTCCGATGCACAGTTGGCACAGGCCCAGAATGAAGATCTGAAAGTGCGTAGCGACGGCCAGTTTTTTAGCGCACATGCCCAGTACGCCGCTGAAATGGTTCGTCAGACCATGCTGGCACAGTTTAAGGATGAGGCTTATACACGCGGAATTAGCGTCTATACCACTTTGATAAGTGCCGAACAGGATGCTGCGTACGACGCGGTGCGCCGCAATGTGCTGGCCTTTGACCAGCGCCACGGATACCGCGGTCCAGAGGGCTTTGTGGAATTGCCCGGCAATCCGCAGGAGCGCCAGAAGGCCATTGAAGCCGCCCTGCAACTACACGCCCCGAGCGACAATATGGTGGCCGCAGTCGTGCTGTCGCAGTCTGTGAAAGGGATACAGGCGGTGCTGGCAAATGGCGACCCGGTTGCGGTGGATGCAACCGGCCAGCGGGTGGCAACGCTAAAGCCGGGCTCCATCATCCGGGTGGAAAAAACCGACAGGAATCGCTGGAACCTTACACAGTTACCCAACGTGGGTTGTGCACTGGTTGCCCTCAACAATCAGACAGGCGCCTACCGTGCCTTGGTGGGGGGATTTGACTTTGGTGCCAGCCAGTTCAATCACGCAACGCTGGCCTGGCGCCAGCCTGGTTCCGCCATCAAGCCATTTATTTATTCGGCAGGGCTCGAACTGGGCTATTTTCCAAACACACTGGTAAACGATGCGCCACTAACCATCACCAGTGCCGACACGGGTGGCCAGCCCTGGACGCCCCAAAATGACGACGACGTATACGAGGGGCCTATTACCCTGCGCCGTGCGCTGGCACAGTCAAAAAACGTGGCTGCCGTGCGCCTGCTCCGAACAGTCGGACTACCCTATGCACACGACTACCTGCCGCGCTTTGGCTTTGATGGCGCCAAGCACCCTGTGAACTACACGCTGGCGCTGGGCACCGGAGCGGTAACGCCGGTGCAGATGGCCGCAGCCTATTCTGTTTTTGCCAACGGCGGCTATCAGATAGCGCCCTATCTGATTCAGAAGGTAACTGACAGTCGTGGAAATATCCTTTTCGAGGCCAAAACGCCGGCCGTGGCACAGGAGTCTGACCGGGTGATTGACGCACGCAACGCGTTTGTGATGACCAGCATGCTGCACGAAGTCACGGTCAGTGGCACCGGCGCTGCGACTCAACGCCTTGGGCGCACCGACCTCGCCGGTAAAACGGGCACTAGCAGCAACGCCTTCGACGGCTGGTTTGCGGGCTATGGCGGCGCTATTACTGCGGTCGCATGGATGGGCTACGACGACCCACAATCGCTGGGTAGCCGGGAGTTTGGAGCAACGCTGGCACTGCCCATCTGGACCGACTTTATGGGGCAGGCCCTGAAAGGGAAACCCGCCACACAGTGGGCACCTCCGACAGGTGTCAGTCAGACCGAGGGTGACTGGGTTTACGATGAATTTATAGCTGAATCATCACGCCACACCATCGACCTCGACGCCTCTGCGCAAGCGCAAGCGCAAATGCAAATGCAAATGCAACCACAGCCCCCAAAATAGCCCGTCGCCATGCAGATATTTGGAATAGCCGGTCACTCAGGAATGGGCAAGACAACGCTGCTCGAACGGCTTATTCCCGCAATCAGCGCCCGTGGCTTACAGGTTTCGCTCATCAAACACAGCCACAAGGAAATAGATATAGACCGGCCCGGTAAAGACTCATATCGTTTGAGAACTGCCGGTTGCAAGGAAGTATTGCTGCTTGGCAATAACCGGTGGGCCCTCATGCATGAGTTGCGCGGCCAGCCCGAGCCCGAACTTGGTGAATTGCTAAAGCGCCTGAACCATTGCGATCTGGTGCTGATAGAAGGCTTTAAGGGTGGCGCGTTTCCCAAGCTTGAAGTCTGGCGACCCAGTCTGGGACGCCCGATGCTGTGGCCAGAATGGCCCGGTATAGTCGCCGTTGTAGGAGACGTTCCGCCGCAATCCGCATCCATTGCGTGGCTGCCGGCTGACAACACGGAGTCTATAGTCGACCTCATTTTGCAGCATGCGCAGGACCTGCAATGATGCCCGGGTATTTGGACTATCTACCGCTAGTCACATTGGGCGCACTGACGGGCTGCATCGCATTCAAACTGGTGTTCGGACTTGTCACCGGCGGATGTCTGGGGCCGGTGAAGTTCTGCCCCGAATGCGGTTTCGAAGGACAAGGAAAAATCGTTTTGCGCGGGAGCCTGCGCCTTGAAATTCTGTTGTGGCTGCTGGGAATTTTTCCGGGCATCGCATACAGTGTCTGGCGCGTCAGCGCTACTGAACGCGTATGCTCAAGGTGCTATCACCGCGTACTTCTACCAGTCGACTCACTGCCCGCCCAGGACGCCAGACGTGCCAGGGAGCAGCGAATAAGGCGCGAAACGCAAGGTGGTTAGAACAGGAAACCGAGCGACAACACCTGCTCGGACATCCATATATCCTGATCCGCTGTGCCCTGATAAACCGGCACGCCATGCAATGAACCGTAGGCCACCTTGGTTGTCAACTCGACATACAGCGGCTTATAGATCCGGTACCGAACGCCCACTTCAACGCCGGTTGTCCAGCCATTAACCTGCCACCAGTCGTTGCTGGAGAAGCAGCAGACGTTTACGTTCTTGGGCCCGACCTGATTGGGGTTGCCAAAAATAGTGTTGTCCGCGTGGGGCAGCAATATGCCCGCGCCAACGCGGCTGATCAACTGCAAATCGCCCTGCTTTTGCTCTGGGCCGGCAAGGTGCTTCAGCCAGACCGCATTGATCATCAGATGGTTCAGCCCGTTGTGCAGCGCATAGCTGAAGGTCTGCGGGTCGAGCACCTTGTAGCCGTTGAAGGGCTGATTGTTAATGGTTCCAGTTACCAGCGCCGATTGATTGAGGTCGGTGTTGTACTTGCTGTGATCGAGCGAAAACTCCACCGCAAATGTTTTCTCCGGATTCAGGAATTTACCGATCCGCATATTTTCCTGCGGCGTTGTTACGTCCAGATTGAATATGGAGTCGACCGTCTGCTGCGGGGTTGCAGGAAAGTCGCTGGCTGCCGCCTGATGCACCGTGAAGTCACTGCCCTGGCTGGGCTGTGTAACGCGGATGTCGGAGTTGGCGTATTGCTGGCGCGAGTAACCCCAAGAAAAGTACCAGTTGCTTTCCTCGTTGAGCGCATGATCGAAACTCTTGCTGGCACTCGAGGCACCGGCGCCATCTGCCGAGCCCTGCGCCCAGACAGGACTGACTTGCACCAAAACGACAAGAGCGGAAATAACAAATGTGTGGATGGATTTGAAATGCATGGTAATTGCCTCAAAGACTGCGGAGCAATGCTTTTTGAGACCTTGGCTGATATTCTAAGTTCAGCACCCGTAACCTTCGCTACGTGGGCTGAAATGGAATAGTATGGGGTTACATAACCACAACTATTTTGTGGTTATTGTAGTCCAACTCACGCTTGGCCACCCTTTATGGGCCACCCGGTAGTACTGGTGCCGTATTTTTGCGTGCCGAAAGGTGGGGTTCAGTATGGACAGGATAATTTCGTAGTTGTTTTTAATAAAAGTTAACTGGAGATCGACAGATGAACGAAGGTGTACAGGGTGAATACCGTCAGAAACTGCGCAGCGCCGAACAGGCTGCGACACTGGTGCAGTCTGGAAATACGGTATTCATGGGCGAGTTTGCACAAAACGTGGAGGCCCTGGATGCTGCGCTGGCGCTTCGCAAGCACGAATTGCGCGACGTTATTCTGATCACCACCACCCGGGCCAAGCCGCTCAAGTGTGTGGAAGCCGACCCCAGGCGCGAGTCATTTATCTGGAACGACTGGCACTTTTCCGGACTGGGACGCAAGAACGGCGAGCTCGGGCTGGCCAGTTATATACCTCTTTGCTACCACCAGGCGCCGCAAAACATTGCGCTCTACGAAGAGCCCGACGTCGCAATCGTGCAGGTCACGCCAATGGATGCGCACGGCTATTTCAATTTCTCGACCAGCTGCTCCATGACGCCCGCCTATTGTCGCAAGGCAAAAAAGGTCATCGTCGAAGTCAATACCAAAACACCGCGGTGCCTGGGCGGGCTGGACGAATCTATCCACATATCGCAGGTCGACGTTGTAGTGGAGGGGCCTAACAGCCCGCTATTGCAACTTCCTGCGACCCCGAGCAGCGAGGCCGACGAGTTGATAGCCGCACACGTGATGCGGCTGCTGGAAGACGGCTCGACAATTCAGCTGGGCATTGGTGCGCTGCCCAATATCGTTGGCTCCATGATTGCACAGAGCGATCTGAAGGATCTGGGCGTGCATACCGAAATGCTGGCCGACTCCTATGTCGACATGTTTGAGGCCGGGCGCATAACCGGCA
>Ga0208872_1002331_pt1 | contig 11104 bp, 5 predicted proteins | sample CryBogCBH12Aug08_FD_185508 | JGI IMG/M metagenome (GOLD analysis project Ga0208872, IMG submission 185508) | Freshwater microbial communities from Crystal Bog, Wisconsin, USA - CBH12Aug08 (SPAdes) | ecosystem: Environmental > Aquatic > Freshwater > Lake | place: Crystal Bog, Wisconsin, USA... | reverse complement strand
TGCGATGCAGTTATCACGATCACCCTGCATGGCATTGGCAGTCATTGCGACCACCGGAAGATCCTTGAAGCGTGGATCCTTGCGCATTTCCAGAGTGGCAGTCACGCCATCCATTACCGGCATCTGCATATCCATCAACACAATGTCATAATCGGTAGCTCTGGCCTTGTCCAGTGCAATTTGCCCATTCTCCGCCAGATCAACAATGAAGCCTGCATCGAGCAGTAATTCAGTTGCGACTTCCTGATTGAGCTCGTTATCTTCCACCAGCAGGATGCGTGCCCCTTTGATGGTTGAGAGCTGTGCGAACGTGCTGGTCGGCAACTCTGCTGCCGTACTTACACCGTCTACTGTCCCACCAAGAATACGTACCACACTGTCAAACAAAATCGATGCACTGAACGGTTTGATCAGGACATCTTCGATGCCTGCTTCCTCGGCACTTTTAATAACCTCTTCACTACTGTAGGCGGTCACCATCATGATATGCGGTGCGAAAATAAGTGGAAGTTTTTTTAGTCGTTTGGCGGTCTCAATGCCATCCAAATCGGGCATGTGCCAATCAAGAAATACGATTTCATATGGTTTCCCTTCAGCGTCGGCACGCATTACGGCACTAATTGCTTCTTCCCCGGATAGATTCAGGTCAACATTAAAACTCATGTTGCCCAGCAAATCGCCCAACACCAGCCGGGCGTTCTCGTTGTCGTCGACCACCAGCACGCGCTTGCCCAGAAAATCACACGACAGAGCTGACTTATGATGCTGGCTGATGCCCTTGCCAAGACGTGCGGTAAACCAAAAGATGCTGCCTTTCCCCGGTTCGCTTTTGACGCCCACCTCGCCCCCCATCATCTTGGCCAGTTTCTTGGAAATGACCAGCCCCAGACCGGAACCGCCAAATTTACGGGTGGTTGAGGTATCCGCCTGGGAAAAACTCTGAAACAAGCGGCTTTTCTGTTCTTCAGTCAGGCCGATCCCCGTGTCGCGCACAGCGCAGTAAAGCATCACATCCTGGTCAGTCTGTTCCTTCACGCGTATAGTGATGTCGATCTCTCCATGCTCGGTGAACTTGACCGCGTTATTGCCGTAGTTGATAAAAATCTGACCCAGCCGGAGTGGATCGCCAATCAAGTTGAGCGGCACCCTTTTATCGATGTCGAAAATCAGCTCAAGCCCTTTGGCTGAACATTTTTCAGCAATCAAGTTGGAAACATTGTCGAGTACTTTTTCCAATTCGAACTCGGTGTATTCGACGGTGAGCTTTCCTGCTTCAATTTTCGAGAGATCGAGAATGTCATTGATGATGCCAAGCAAATGCTGACCTGATAGTTTAATTTTTTTGAGGTACCCGCGCTGGCGGGTTGTGAGCTCGGTCTTTAATGCCAGATAGGACATCCCTATAATGGCATTCATTGGAGTGCGGATTTCGTGACTCATATTCGAGAGAAAATCCGACTTGGCAAGGTTGGCTTTTTCTGCCACTAGCTTGGCATTTTCGAGCTCCAAATTTTTATCTTGTAACAAATGGCCGAGACGATTGTGCTCTTTATACAAAAGCCGCACTTCCAGCATGTTGTGGATACGCGTTTTGACTTCGACAACATCAAACGGTTTGCTCACAAAATCCCGTGCACCTGCTTCAAGCGCCCGCAACTTGTACTCCGGTTGGGCCGTAATCACAATGACTGGAAGATAGCCGTCGGGTTCCAGTTCCTTGAGGCCTTTCATGATCTGGAATCCATCCATGCCGGGCATTTGAAGATCCAGCAGAATCAGGTCGTAATTATTCTTGGAATGCAATTTACAAACTTCGTCTGCAATCATCGTGGACGAAACGGACAAATAGCCTGCACCATGCAGAACCTTCTCCAACAACTGCACATTGGCTTCCATATCGTCGACGATCAATACATTCGCGTTGAGAATGTCGGATGCGTTAATCATTAAAATGGCACCTCTGGAAATCGAATTTTTTTCGGCACATGATTTTGTATGCAGGAGAGGTTCACATTGCTCCCGGAGAAACTTCAGGAAGCTCAATGTCATGATGTCAATCCGGCGTGTTGCGCTCTGTGCGTTGGCACACAGAATATGGACTGGCTGAGGTTAATTCAGAGAATTTTTAAGCGCTGAAAATAAAGAATACAGGGAACCTCTAATAATCCAATTTTCTAAGCTAGACAAGGCGCGATCAATAAATTACGACGCAGCATATATTTGATATTTAAGGAGTGATTTATTGTGAACAACGCGGCATGGCGACGAAAATTGGATTATTAGAGGTTCCCTCTGTCTAATTTCGCAACGGTTTTCCGTTTTTAAGCATGTACTCGACACGGGATCGGGTCTTGTTGGTTGCCAGCAGTTCCATGAAGTTTTTACGTTCAAGGTCAAGCAACCACTGTTCATCAACCAGGCTGCCGGCTTCCACGTCACCGCCGCACATCGTTTCCGCAACGCGGCAACCAATAGCGTAGTCATGTTCGGAAATAAATCCGCCTTCCAGCATGTTGACCATCGCCGCTTTTAGAGTGGCAATGCCGGGGCATCCGGCTACAGGGATTTGACGCGGACTAAGCGGGGGGCGGTAGGCGGTGGCGGTGAGAGCCTTGGCTTCTTCTTTGGCGACGTGCAGCAATTCATACTGGTTTAGCACGATGCGATCAGAGGGTTTGAGGTAGCCCATTTCACGGGCAAGTTCCGCACTTTTCGCAACTTCGCCCATGGCGATATTCTGGAAGTAGCGGCGGAGGTGGGGAAAAATGTCGCCGCCTCTGGCCTCTTGTGCTGCACGCAGTGCCATTTCTTTGCAACCGCCACCGGCAGGCAACAAGCCTACTCCTACCTCGACCAGTCCGATATAACTTTCCAGAGCAGCAACAATCCGCGTACAGTGGATGGAAAATTCGCAGCCACCGCCCAATGCAAGGCCATACACTGCGGCAATAGTCGGTATCCTGGCATATTTCAAACGAAGCGAAACTTGTTGAAATTTGGCGACCACCGCTTCTACGCGGGGAACGTTTCCCGTTGCTGCATTCACAATCTCCCCCAGTCCGCCGCCGCCTGCTATGGTGTATTTTACCCGCTGTGCTGCCCCCTTGAATTTGTCAAAAAGTCCCACAGGGGGAGCTTCCGAGCTTTCCTGAATGCCTTGCATCAATTGCAGCAAATTTGCGCCAACGGAAAAGGGTGCTTCGCTTTGCCACAGGATCAATGCGCTGAAATGAGCTTCGGACTCGTTGATGGCGCGCAAAACATCGTCCACCACTTCGTTGCCGATGGCGTGCATCTTGGTTTTGAAGCTGAGTATGGCAATGTCATCGCCAGTGTGCCATAGGCGCACGCCTTCAGTTTCAAAAATGGTTTCACCATATTGCACGGGTTCGCCGAGCAGACGATCGGGAAACAGCTGGCGAAGATAAACGGGAAGCCGGGAGCGTGCTTGAGTGCTGTTGCTGACGGGGGCATAAGAACCTTGTGCAGTATGGAGGCAAACGCGATCAGAATCAGTTGCCCATGAGGGCAAAGATACATTGGACAGGGTCTTGCCCGCCGTGATGTCGGTGCTGATCCAGCTTGCCACTTGTTGCCAGCCTGCCTCCTGCCAGATTTCAAACGGGCCACTGTCCCAGCCAAAACCCCAGCGCACGGCAAAGTCGAGGTCGCGGGCATTTTTGGCAATGTGTTCGAGTTGAAACGCGCAGTAGTGGAATATGTCGCGGAATGTGGCCCACAAAAATTGTGCTTGCGGATGCTGGAGATTACGCAAACCGGCGAATTTTTTCGCCCAGTTGCGTTCGCGTAAAATTGCCTTTACCTTTTCGTCTACTCTGGTTTCGGAAAGAGCGTAAGTTTGGGTGTTCAGATCAAGTACATGAATCTCCTTGCCGATCTTCTGGTAAATGCCGCGTTTGGTTTTTTGTCCGAGTGCTCCTTGGCCGATGAGAAAATTAAACCATTCCGGCAGATTAAAATATTTGTGCCACGGGTCGTCCGTCAGATTCTCGCGCATTGTGTTGACGACATGCGCGTACACATCGAGACCCACTACGTCCAGCGTACGAAAAGTGGCGCTCTTGGGACGTCCGAGGTAACGCCCGGTGAGTGCGTCGACTGTGTCGAAACCGAGATTGAATGCCTGGGCATGATGTTGGGTCGCCAGTATCGAAAATACACCAATGCGGTTGGCGATGAAGTTGGGCGTATCTTTGGCTCGTACTACCCCTTTGCCCAGCGTGGAGACGAGAAACGTTTCGAGGTGATCGAGCAGAAATGCTTCGGTGCCAACGCAGGGAATCAGCTCGACCAGATGCATGTAGCGGGGCGGATTAAAGAAGTGGATGCCACAGAATCGATGGCGCATTTTTTCCGGAAACGCTTCGGCCAGTTTGTTAATAGAAAGCCCCGAAGTGTTGCTGGCAAATAGACTGTTCGCACCCAGATAGGGCGCGATTTTTTGGTAGAGAGCCGTCTTCCAGTCCATGCGTTCGGCAATCGCCTCGATCACCAGATCGCAGTCTCGCAATAATTCCAGATGTTGCTCGTAATTGGCGGGCTGAATACTGTGCAATTTTGCAGGGCTTGCCAGCGGCGCGGGGTCGAGTTTTTTCAGGCCCTCCAGTGCCTTGAGGACATTGCCGTTGAGATCACTTTCTTGGGCGGGCAACTCAAACAGCAGCGTTTCGACATTGGCGTTGACCAGATGGGCTGCAATCTGTACACCCATGACTCCGGCACCCAGAACCGCAACTTTGCGAATATGAAAATTTTCACGCATCCGGAATGCTCCTTTTGATTAATCTGCCAAGGGAACCGGGCGCGGCTTACGATCTTCGCTCACCGCCACATAGGTTAGTGTGGCTTCGGTCACTTTGACACAAACCGGATTGGCTGGATCGCGTTGTGCATACACTTCGACGTCAACAGTTATGGACGTTTTTCCCACTTTCACAATTTCCGCATAGAAGCTCACCAAGTCTCCCATAAACAGCGGATTTCTAAATTGAAAACTATTGACTGCTACCGTGGCTACGCGCCCTTTGGCACGATGCAGCGCGGGAATGCTTCCGGCAAGATCGACCTGTGCCATCACCCATCCACCGAAGACATCTCCGGTATAACTACAGTCGGATGGCATAGCCACCACGCGCAGAGTAGGTTGACGCTGCGGCAAGGTGGCCGAATCTTGCTTACTCATTATTAATTTCTTTCATATAGCGTTGCGATCTGTTTTTCAAAGTGTGCAATCACGCGCGCCCGTTTAAGTTTCAGGGTGGGTGTCTGCAAACCATTTTCCACGCTCCAGGGTTCTGCCGACAAACATACCCGGTGTACCCTGGCATACCCCGGAAATTCCTTGAGGTTATTTGCGATGCGTTGTAATACTTGCTGCTCGACTCGTGTATCTTGTAGCGATTCAGGTAGGTCGGCACGTACTCCAACATGGTGTGCAAATACCTGCCATTGTTCGGGATTGACTACCGCCAGCACAACCAGTGAAGGACGTCCCTCGCCAAGCACCAAGACCTGATCGAACAGTCGATCGCGCATAATGGCTTCTTCCATGTCGGCGGGGGGAACTTTTTCACCGTTTGACATCACGATGATTTCCTTCAATCGCCCGGTAATGGTGATGTGGCCACTGGCATTGATGCTGGCAGTATCCCCGGTATTCAACCAGCCGTCCTTGTCTATCATCGACGCAGTTGCTTCAGGATTATTCCAATATCCCATCATGTTACACGGCCCCCTGACTAATAACGCATTCTGCGGGCCGAGGCGAACTTCTATCCCCTCCAACGGTTGCCCGACAGTTGAGGGAATGTTGTGGTCGACATGATTGATGCTGACTACCGGGCTGGTCTCGGTCATGCCGTAACCCTGCAATAACGGCAGACCGAGTGCTATAAAGAGACGCGATACTTTCGGTGCCAATGCAGCGCCACCACTGATCGATCCGCGTAAATGCCCTCCGAGTCGATCCATCACTTTGTCGGCCACCAAATATTTGAGAACGGGCCAAAGCCACAATTTCGGGGTCCACTTACCCCTTCCCTGTTGATATTCAAACCGGTCCCAACCAACGTCCACGGTGAGTGTGAATAATTTATGCTGAATAGTGGAAACATTTTCCAGCTTGGTGTAGATGGCGTTGTATATACGCTCGTAAATTCGGGGAACAGAAAACAGCAGGGTAGGACGAATAATTTTCATATCGTCAGCCAAAAAGGCAATCGAGCGCGCATAGGCCACCGTGGCACCGGCAATCATCATCATGTAGTAACCAGCGGTACGCTCAAAAGCGTGCGATAGTGGCAGAAACGACAGCGACAGATCATCCGTACCGACTGGTAAAGTGAGTATTCCAGCATAGGCGTCATAAACAATATTATGATGAGAAAGCATGACGCCCTTGGGTTTGCCGGTAGTGCCTGAGGTATACATGATGGTGGCCAGTTCGTCACCATTACGCTCACGTTCAGCTGGCAGTATTGCGTGTGCAGGAAGCCATTCATCGACACTCTGCAAGCGCGATTCGGTATTTTCAACAATTTTGTCCAGACTTGCAAAACGTTGTATGCAACCCAGCTGGTCGATCACCGTTCGTAAGTTCTGCCACTGTTCATCCGTTTCAAACAACATGACTTTAATCTGCGCATCGTTAACAATGTAGGCAATATTGTCCGGCCGGTCGACTATGTAGAAAGGAACCACCACCAAGCCCAATGACATGGCTGCCTGCTCGAACATGACCCACTGTGGGCAGTTGCGCACCATAATGGCAACCCGGTCTCCCTCCGTTAACTTCTCGTGCAATAACGCGGCCTGCCAGCGGGCCACTTCGTTCAGCATTTGCGCCCAGTTCAGCGATAGCCAAACTTCGCGATGAGTATCAAAATAGCGATAGGCAATAGCCTCTGGCGTGCGTTTGACTCGTTCAAGAAATAAGCCATGAAGTGTAACCGCTGCATCAGGCTTGATATAGTGACTGGTATCATTAGGCATTTATTTCCTCCCTTGTTCTAATTTCCCTCGGTAGGGGGACAATCGCTATAGTTTTTATTTGGGCATGAAATATTGAAACTATGCGATTTTTAATTGTGTTTAATTCTCTCCCATTTATGATGGTTTTGGGAATACCTTGCAGGTTGAGTATATTGGAGTATGTGAAATTACGCTCAAATACTGATAATTAAATGTATTATCTCGTGATTAATGCCTCTTCAATTGTTCATCAAACTCTTCAATTGGCATGGGTTTGCCGAAGAAATATCCCTGATAACAGTTGCAGCCATTGCGCTGAAGAATTTGCTGTTGCTCCTCTGTTTCTACTCCTTCGGCAATGACATTCAGATTCAAGCTTTTCGCCATAGCGATAATCGTCCTCACGATTGCCTGATCGTTCAAATCAGATACCAGGTCTTTCACAAATGACTGGTCAATCTTAAGCTGATTCAGCGGCAATATTTTGAGATACTGCAGCGAGGAAAAACCCGTGCCAAAATCGTCCAGGGCAAAGTGAACGCCGGTCGCTTTGAGTGTGGTCATGGTGGCCACAGCTTCCTTGATATTTTCCAGCAGGATACTTTCTGTGGGTTCCAGTTTGAGAAGCGCCGGATTGATTTCGTATCGGCTAACGGCAGATTGCACTTGAGATACGAAGTTTGCTTCATGGAATTGCTTTGCGCTCACATTGACCGATAGCGTCAAGTGTTGGGTAAGCGCATTGCTCTGCCAGGATTTAAGCTGGGCGCAGGCAGTCTCGAGCACCCATTGTCCGATCGGCAATATAAGCCCCGTCTCTTCTGCCAGCGGGATAAATTTAAGCGGGGAAACCAAACCAATTTCGGGGTTCATCCATCGAATTAATGCCTCGGCGCCTATTGGCCGTTCAAAGTTATCAACTTGAATCTGGAAATACAAAACAAATTGTTTTAAATCCACAGCCGAGCGTAAGGCGTCCTCTAATTCCACCCTATTATTAATTGCAACTTGCATGTTCACATCGAAAAAACGAACGGTGTTACGTCCGGCATTTTTGGCTTGATACATAGCTATATCAGCTTGCTTTAATATTTCCTCAATTGCAGTTTTGTGCTTCCCGAACAGGGTTGCTCCGATGCTGGGGGTGTTGTGGTATGAGCGAGAGTCCAGTTGATAGGGTCGGTTTAATGCGCTCAGGATTTTGTGGGTGATAATTTCCGTTTGTGCTGCGGCTTCAAGCTCGACTTCGCTTAAATCATTCAACATAATAACGAATTCATCACCGCCCAGACGCGATACCGTGTCGCCTTCACGGACGCAGGTGGTTAACCTTTCGGCAACTTTTTGCAGTAGAAAATCACCGACGTCGTGACCGAGTGTATCGTTCAGGGTCTTGAAATTATCCAGATCAATAAACAGCAATGCGCCTAATTTGCCACTTCGAACATTGGAAGCCAATTCCTGCTGAAGTCGATCGAGCAACAAACGGCGATTGGGAAGATGCGTCAGCGGGTCATAGTAGGCAAGCAGTTCAATCTTTTCTTCTGCCTCTTTACGGGAGGTGATATCGCGCGACAGTACAATAAAACTGGGACTTTGCGACGAATCAGTTTGTCGCTTCGAAACGGAGAGTTCAAACCAGCAAAGTCCATATGGTAATTCAAGCTTGAATTCGTGACCGAATGAGCTACTTTTCTCGGCAGCTTCTGCAATGGATGCTTTCACTACCTGTGCGGCGTGTTCGGGAAGCATTTCCTCAACTGTGCGTCCCAATAACTGGTTTTCGGGCGCTGCAAGCAAGTCACCACGGATACCCCAAACATTCAAATAGCGTCCTTTACTATCTAATTCAAACATTAAATCCGGTACAGCACGCAGTACGGCCTCAAAACGCTGATTGCTATTTTGAAGCAATACCGACTGAGTCTGCACGAGTGATTTTTCTGAAACCAGCCTTCGAATGGCCAGCAACAAATTGAACCCTAAAAGCAGAATTAATCCGATGGCCCCCATGCCCGAAGCAATTGGCCAACGGTAGCGGTTCCAAACATCTACAACAGTGAAGGAGGGAGTAATGTCAAAAGGAGGCATCCGCAATTCCCGCAGAATATTTTCGACTGATTCGTAATCCGCAGGAACATCAAAACCGTGGATGCTTAAGGATTTTGCCAAGGGCTTGTTTTCTTCCACCGTCAATAGGTAGGATGCAACTTTGCGTTTTAAATCCCTATTGGTTTGCGGCAGACTGGCAAAAGGCCATTCAGGGTAAAGTGGAGTTGATACCTGCGTGGGAAAATAGGATAAATCCTGACGGTTCAGGATTTTAATCCCAGACATATTCAATTTGCCCTCAGCGACAAGACTCTCAAGCAAACCAGACCGAACAAAGCCCACATCAGCTCGGTTTGCAAGCACTGCATTGACTACCTCATCCTGTGGAAAACCGGTCAGTTTGAGTTCGATATCCTGTGGCATGCGGATGCCGGCGTGGATAAGTTCAAAGGCCTGCATCTCGTAACTCCCCAAAGAATCCATTGATGAGGCAGCCACGGTTTTGCCTCGAACATCTTTTAACGTATTGATTTCCAGCTTGTCGGCTCGGGTAAAAATAACTCCGCCGAAGGATGAAACAGGTTTCTCCTGTTCAAGGTTGGATAGCGTGGCGAGCGGAGCCGAGAGACCGCTGCGATGTGCCATCAAAACATAGTGGCCGGGGTTGGTAAGGATAAAGTCGACCTGCCGTGAATCGACCGCTTCAGACATCTCATCCAAACCGTACGCTACGATTTTAAAATCATGTTCTGGAATGGCTTTGTTCAGTGCGGCTTCAAGCGGAGTCCATTGTGCCTGTGTTTGCGGCTTTGACCGATATGAGAGGATGCCAATCCTGACTTCATCCTGTGCAAAAATAGAGCCGGCAACTATCAGCAGGCAGCAGGCAACAAGCCAGCGCACCGATATCATTATCATATAACCTCGTCAGGTAAAAACTCGGGTCGTAACAGTCCTGCAAGATCTGCTTTGTGATGCAATATCCCGGCTTTTTGCAATATCTCTGCGATCGCGGCAGCGCTCTTTATCATGGCAGGGCTGGAAGTGGAGAGTAGTCTGATATTGTTATCCAAGTCCGGCAATACCAAGCCTTTGAATGCTGACATTACCTGATCGGGAGGTAACTTGAAATGAGTTGCCATTTGGTAAGAGGCTGCATCCGGATTGGTATTGATATACTTGAGCGCTTTCAGATGGGTCAATACCAGATGTTGAAGTGCTTCGGTATGGGCATTGTTCAACAAGGACGTACGCACGGCCAGCACATCAAATATCAAATCCGGAATTTGGCTGCTGTTAAACAACTTCTTTCCACCCAGCTTGATAATTTCACTTGCAGCCGGTTCATAAGTCACAATTGCATCAACCTCGTTGTGTCTCCAAGCCTCGACATGCTGATCAATAGTTAACGAAACAGTTTTAATATTATCTGGTACAAGTCCGGCTGTCAGTAGCACCTCATGTAGCATCAGCGCGCCCAGAGCACCCTCTTCAACTCCTATGCGTGCCCCTTTTAGGGAGGCTAGATTTTTGATTTTGGGTTTTGCCAGAAGCATGTCTGCACCGGCGGAAATATCAAATGCCAGCAGCACTGAAAGCGGAATGCCTATCTCCTTGGCGCGAAGAACTTCATCGAGCGTCAGTCCTGCACCATCGATTTTTCCTTGCTCCAGCAACGTGATCGACTCGGTGGCAGAATTGGTTTGAACCAGTTTGACCAACTTGTCATCCAGCCAGCCAAGTGAGCGTGCCAAGGGGACGGGCTCATACCCAGGCCAGATATGCAGGCCAACAGTGACCGGTTTGGCTTTTGAAGAACAAGCAGGCAAAAGCATAACACAAACCAGAGCACTGACCACTGTCATGAAATCACGTCGGGTTAAAAAAGGCGTTTTTATTTTATTGATCGACATGGCTGGAAATATTCTGTTTTATTTTAATCGCCAATTCTTCATCAAGTCATCTGCTGGCATGGGTTTGGCGATGCCATATCCTTGGCCCAATTCACAGCCCATGCCCAGCAACGCCTGATAATGTCCCTCAGTCTCAACGCCTTCCGCCA
>Ga0208872_1002325_pt1 | contig 11125 bp, 13 predicted proteins | sample CryBogCBH12Aug08_FD_185508 | JGI IMG/M metagenome (GOLD analysis project Ga0208872, IMG submission 185508) | Freshwater microbial communities from Crystal Bog, Wisconsin, USA - CBH12Aug08 (SPAdes) | ecosystem: Environmental > Aquatic > Freshwater > Lake | place: Crystal Bog, Wisconsin, USA... | reverse complement strand
CCAAGTACCTGCTGAAGGGTTTTCGCCGCACGGCCTACCCCACTATTAACAGCCATATCAAAAGTGGCATAGTCAATGCCAAGAGGAAGTGAGTCGCCACTGATCTTATCCCAATAATTAGTCTTATACAAAGGAGCCACGTCCTGCGGCCCTAACGCCTTCATTTCAGCTTCAGTAACATCTCGCTTTACCCAAGATTCCCAAACTTTTTGCGTTACGCCAAGGTTTGTACGACCGCCGGGGTCTTTGGGATTATCCGTATACCCACCTTCAGATTTAAGAACGAGGGCTAAACATTGTTCAAAATTACCGTTCACTGTTTGTTCCCCAAAGAAGCCGTAAGCGCATCAGTCTTTTGTTTCGAACCAGCAGAAGAGCCAAAATAAAATCCCATAACGCCAGTCCAAGCAGTTCCAAGCGTCCCAATAAGCATAAGAAGTGCTTCACCACCCGTAGCTGGAAGGCCAAAATGTAAAATGTAGGCAATGATGCCAAAGAACCCGATTGTCACACCAACAGCCAAAACACGAGGAATCCAATCCCGCGTTGCAATCTGCATTTGACGGGCTGAATCACGGTCCTGTTCAGAAATCCGCTCCAGATCAATGTCCAAAGATTTCATTTGAACCTTAAAATCTGCGTCAATCTTTTTGAGAGCGGCTAATTGGTCGCCATTTGGATTAGCCAAAGCCGACATAATGTCGTCCTCTGTTCCATCTTGATGCCCAAATAAAGCACTGGAAATGGCTTTAACTGCCATACCTGCCACTGGGCCGCCTAGAGCCGTCGCAATAGTAGGAGCAACTGAACCAAGTAATGGTCCAAAAGTTTTAAGAATGTCCATGTTATTTCACCGTTAACATAAGATATAAGCCAATCGCGCCAATGCCTAATACCAGAAAACCTACAATACTGCTAACCATAATCAAATCCTTGCGGTTTTCTTCCTGTTCCTTCAAGGCAGCTGCAGCTTGACGGGCAGCTTCCTTCCGCATCTCAATGACTGAACGCTGAATACCTTCCCATGCGGCGGGGCCATATTGCCCCACAAACATGTTTTTAACGTCCAACTGCATTTGCTGGGCCTTGGCTTTAGCGGCATAAATTTTAACCGCTTCAGCCTCAAACTCAGCTTGGCTTTGGAACATTTTCTTTCTGCGCGGAGTTGACGCAATAGTAACGATTTGGGCAACCTTACTGAAAAGATTGCCCACTTTTTCTGCAGTTTCCATCACGTCCTGCCCTGCATCGACGGCGGACTTGATGCTATTATAGATTGCAGTCGCGCCAGCGATAAGGGTAAACGGGTCCATACTTAGTCCATATTATTCAGCAGGTGGATTTTCCGGTGCTGCCTCAGGCTTAACCACGCCAGCAATAGTAGCATCTTCAATCTGAGGCTTTGCTTGACCATGTAAAAGGCTAATAAGATCAGCAACTTCAGCATAGACGCCAGCACCAAGATGCTTAAGCACAGTGTTAACGTGAGCAACGGTAAGTTTAAGGTCAAGTTCAAGATTTTCCATTGAATCCTCTTAAAATGGTGGTTGTTGGGTTTGTGACGTTGTTTCACCTAGTAGGTTAATTTGTGAAGCAATTTGTGCCTCAACGCCGGGCATACTAATGCAACCTGATACCCATGCATAGGCCATTTGTTGCGTAATATTTGCATATGGCACAAATTCTGCGGGGTTTGGTGAACCTAAATTGGCCGTTCCGGATGTTGATGCTGTGTGTATTCCATCCGTACCCGTGCATACCCAATTAATGGCCGTAACCACGTTGGCTAGGCCATCATATTGTGGGCTAACTATAAATTGCGGAAATTCCCACGTAAATTTCATTACGTTAAACCAGCGCCGGAAATTATCGCGTTTGATGCTGACACAAAAAGAATTGTGCAAATACCGTACAAACCAAGCGTTCTGTCGCCTGTTGTGGAGGTGGTTTGCCCGGCCCATTGCAGCGTCAAACCAGAACCCTGAGAGATTGTTTGGCTGCTGCCGGAATTATTGTAAATCGTGACAGCATTACCCGCAGACATGACAGAATTGGGAACAGTAATACCGCCAGTCGTAATAGAAATGGCTTTGCCGTTATCAGACGCAACTAAAACATATGAAGATGATTGAGAGTTAATAGGGATACTACGAACATTTCCTATAGAATCACTTACGGATGTTCCGGCTGTGACACTAGTTCCTGCAGTAATCGTTGTTCCGGCAAAGATAGTTGTTCCGGCAGTAATGCTGCCACTAACCGATAAAGAACTGATGTTTTGGATAACCCCATCATCTGCTTTTTTGACGTTTGTACCGTCGCAATAAATAATAGTGCTATAACCTTGGGGGACGGCAACGGTCGTTCCAGCCGCAGCATTGCTGCCGTTATTAGAGCCAAGTGTTACCGTATATGTGCCGGACGTGCTATTTGTAACAATCCACATTCCAGCCACGCCTTGCGGCAAAAGCACGTTCTGGTTGGCAGCTAATGCCCCCGTCAGGCTAAACCGCATCGCTTGCGAAGTAGAACCCGCCGCCGTCGCGCTTGGCGCTGCAATATTAGTGTAAGTCGTAGAGCCGCCCGTATTCACAGAAACGGACGTAGTATTGCCATACATCTGGTCAAGAATCGTGGCATTATAATTGAGTGGCTGGTCCCATGTGGGGGACGTGCTGTTATACGCTGGTTCGTTTAGGGCTAAATTAGTCGTCACTGACATTAGATTTGCCCTTCTTGCCTAACAAACTTTGAACTGTATCAGTCTCGTAAATTTTAATTCCATACCAAATAATAGGGAAAAACGCGCCAACTTCCGGTATCCAACCCATAATACTACCCAATGCTGCGGATAGCGACAGCCAATCCATAAAATGTTTAACGCCTGTATCAATATGGTCTGTCAGGGTCATAGTTAAGAATCCCGGATAATTGCCGTAGAAGTGTCGCGGTCAATGGATAATACACCATAGCAGACAATATTCCAATCCCCGCCATCCCGCTCATCCTTGACGGGAACCTGTATGTCCAGATGCTTAAACAGGTACTCTTTGCCGTTTTCAAACACCCGCCAGACATGATCCTCCGTCCCGCGACCGGGCTGACCACGGGACTTGTTAAACCGGATGCCGTACTTATTCATTTCCAACGTGGGCCTTCAACCCAAATGACCAGTGACTTACGAATACCTTTGGTGACGGGCGTGACGCGGTGCAGTACGAAGGAAGGGAAAAATATGGCGCGTCCTTTTTTTACATCAATTTTTTGGGGTTGGGATAAGTTAATTTCAAAATCCCCGCCTTCAAAATCATCATTTAAAAGCAATGTCATTGATAGTTTACGATGTAGACCCGTACCTTGTGGATTTGCATTGCCTATGTAACTATCAACGTGCCAATCATAATGACCCTTTTCTTTTGCATTATATGTGGAAAATTGAAAAGCATTGTACCCGATCAGATTAAAATCATAAAATTTGTCATTTATCATTTGAACAAAATTGTTCAATTTATTAAAAATCCACCTATTTTCTTCGTCTGGTTCAGTAAAATTTATTTTTGATTTTCTTATATTATTATCAATTTCACTTTGAACCTTACCTTCTTCTAATTTTTTATTTTCACAATATTCAATAATCAACGCCAATTCTTCGTTGGTAAAGAAACCATCCCAATAAACATGAGAATAAAAAATAGATGATTTTTCAATTGTATAATTTGTAATCATAATCAAATAACCGTTGCTAATGATTGAGGTGCAATTGGCGGAGAATACAAAACCCCCACATTAAAATGAATCATACGAAACGGTTTTTTAGATAAATTGCGCGTAAACGAATGAGGCAACCAAGAATTGGCAAAAATAATAGACCCCGCTTCTGGCGTAAAATTAATCATATTGCTGGCATAAGTTGCTTGTGAAAAATCTTTTTCAATTAAAGAAACAAATTCTTTAGTTGAACGTGGTTCATGAATAACCAATTTGCAACTATCTGGGGGTGTATCTACGAAATAAAAACCAGAAATAACTGAGTTATGAAAATGCTTTTCATGGCCGGAGCGGTAGTGGTGTTCTTGACACCAAAATTCATACATTTCCATACGATACAAACTCATGTTGTATCCTTGACTGTCTAAAATTCTCCACGATGTTTCCATTACATAGTCAACAAGATCGCGCAATCTATCGTCAGTATGTAATGCTCCAGTATTATATAATGGATATATATCGTCTAATTTTGTTGTTTTTTTAACTTCCGCCAACTTTTCCGTACATACTTTTGTGGCTGTTTTTAAAAATTCTGGCTTATCAAACTTATAAATAGGAGACGTAAAATAGTGCCAAGCGTTAATGGCATCAGACATTTTATTTTCCTTTTAAGATATTATGTTTCCGTTTGAATCTAACTTAGGTATCTTAGGAACTTCCCAGTTCAAATAATCCGTTACCGTATAAGCCTGTAGTTGTGCAAGATAATTATTATATGCGGCTTTTTGCGCGTCTGTTGTTTCTAAATTTGCAATTAAAATATTAACTTTTGCAATGCGGTCAGTTTTAATATCGGAAACCAATTGATCAATTTCCGTTTTAGTTTGAGCAATTTTTTCGTCTGAATTAAGAATTAAAGGCCATACATCTTGCCAAATACCATTAATTTTTTCATACGAAGGCACATCGCCTATCGTTTGGAATACATTTGGAACGGGCATTGGCATACGATTAAATGGCTGAAATTTTGAAGGAATACCTTCTTTGTAAACGTCAACCAAATTTTCTTCCAAGTAAGGATGTCCTACTGGATTGCCCTGTTCATCAATTTCAATAAACCAGTTTTCCATTACGGGCTACCTGCACTTGTTGATGGGAATGAACGTGTATTTCCCGGCCACATAATACGAACGGCTCCGCCAGCCCCAGGACCGCCGGGAGCAAAACAACAATACCAACTAAAACCACCACCGCCGCCTCCGTATGACCCGCCTGTGCCGCCCTTGCCGCCACAACCACATCTTACTCCCGGTGTGCCACTATTTCCGCCTGATCCACCGCCGCCGCCGCAGGCGGCAGGACCGCCACCACTTCCGTTTGACCCAGAACCTAAAACACCTGTGCCGCCGCCTCCGCCGCCGCCTTTTGTTCCTCCGGCTATACCACCGCCGCCGCCACCGCCGCCGCTTCCAGAAGTCCCAGAATTGTAATTATTATTATTGTAACCACCATTACCACCGTTTCCGGAATATCCTCCTGCACCTCCGCCGCCGCCGCCAACGCCACAGGCAGCATTTAAATTATGTCCGGCCCCACCTGTACCACCACTTCCTCCTCCAGCGCCCCCATATGATCCGCCGGGGCTAAATGACCCAGTTTGAGGGAAAGATGTACTTGAAATAGGATATCCCCCAGTTCCCCCATTGCCGTAAACAACTCCCGTGCTTACAAAATAACTTTGACCACCGCCAACGCCGGGGTTTCCATTTGAACCGCCGCCACCAACATATCCATTGTATGTACTACCGGGGGTTACTGGATAATTATTGTAATAGCCAAGCCCACCACCACCACCGCCGCCAGCGCCACGACCGCCGTTGTAATTTCCACCCCCACCGCCGCCGCCAACAGCAACAACAGACACTGACGTAACACCAGCAGGTGCAGTCCAACTAAATGGCCCAGCAGAATTGTATGTAATAGAGCCGGGAGGAGCAGCCGCTGGTGCGCCAAGTGTCGTAAAAAAACTTTGCATAATAGTCATGTTACGTCAGCCCTGCGCCAGAAATGACAGCGTTAGAAGATGTGATAAAGATTATAGTGCAAATTCCGTATAATCCAAGCGTCCTGTTGCCAGTTGTGGATGACGATTGACCCGCCCACTGCATTGTTACACCCGTGCCTTGCGTAATGGTCTGGCTGCTACCTGAGTTATTGTAAATAGTAACAATGTTACCCGCTGACAAAATTGAGTTGGGGACAGTTACGCCGCCAGTGGTGATTGATATGGTTTTACCCGCATCACCCGCCACAAGAGTATAACCAGTCGTCTGGGAGTTAATTGTTGAACCCGTACCCGTAACCGTAACAGAGCCAGACGCGTTGGTAATGGTAATACCCGCACCCGCCGTTAACGTAGCCGCCGTGTAGTTCGTGCCGTTACCAATTGGAATCTGACCGTTGGATGGCGTGGTTGTAATACCCGTACCACCGTTACCAACTGGCAATGTACCAGTCACACCAGCCGTTAACGATACTTGGCCCCATGAAGGTGCGGAACTTGTCGTTGCAATCAATACCTGACCAGTAGTACCCGCAGCGGTTACGCCCAATGCACTGGTTCCAGAGCCATAAAGCACACCATTGGAGGTAAACGTACCCGCGCCTGTACCACCGTTTGTAACCGTTAAAGTGCCGCTTACGTTGGTGTTAGCCGTTCCAAGAGCAAGCGTTCCAAATGCTGGTGCGCTTGACCCAGCAGAAATCAAAGGCTGACCAGAAGTACCCGCCGCAGAATAGGCATGGGCTGTACCCGTGCCGTATCCAACACCACCCGCCGTTGGGGTTGCGGTGCTATTCGTGCCGCCCGATGCGATTGGAAGCGTTCCGGTTGTTAACGCAGACGTAGATGTCGCATAAACCGCGCCGCCAGAGGTAAACGATGTAAGGCCCGTACCGCCATAAGCCGTGCCAAGCGCATTAGTAAGGTTAAGCGTACCAATTGTAACCGTTCCGCCGGACGCAATGGTCATCGCATCAGTTGCGCCGCTATTTACGACAAAATGAATGGCGTTTGCGGTTGTTGTTCCAATTACAAGATCAGCAGATGTTGCATCCAAATATACGGCATTGGCAGCATTGAATGCACCAGAACCCGTGAACCCAGACGAATTCATGCCAAATTCACCAAAGTACGTGCTGTTGGTTCCGTTATTATTGGAAACAATAAAATTGGTAGAAGCAGATGCACCCGCGTTGGTATTTTGCAATACCATTTGGTTGTAACTATTTACCGATGAGGTAAGCGACAAGAATATGTTAGTGTCAGAATAAGCCAACGTACCATAGGAATAAGCACCAGCATTAAGGGACGATGTAATCGCACCGTTCGCAATGAAGTAGCCAGACGTTGTTGTGCCAGTGATTGTTGGCGACGATGACCATGCTGGAGCAGTGGACGTGCCGCCAGACACAAGAACAGAACCCGTGGCAACATCAGACAGGCGGGAAAGTGCCGTAGTTGATGATGCGTAAAGCAGATCGCCGATGGTATAGGATGCTTGACCTGTACCACCATTTGTGGCGGGAAGCGTACCAGTAACAGCCGTTGTAAGGGAGACTTGACCCCACGAAGGAGCCACGCCCACGCCGCCGGACAATAACACGTTACCCGTTGCTACATCCGCAAGGCGGGATAAGGTTGTTGTGCCGGAAGCATAAAGAAGATCGCCAACCGCATAAGTCGTAAGGCCCGTACCACCGTTGGCAACTGGAACCGTACCACTCAGAGATGTCGCAGAAACTTGCGACCACGTTGGTGCAGCAGATGCGCCACCAGAAGTAAGAACATAACCAGATGTGCCGTATGTAGCGCCGCCAATACCTAATTGACCAGCCGGGCCAAAACGAAATACTTCAGCAATTGAGTTGCTGCCCGTTGGCGTTGTGTAAATACCCGCATACGTACCCTGCGCCGTATCCGTAAAGTTTTCCGCCGCAGAGAATGCAATATAACCCGTAGACGCCGTGCCAAATGCAGTCGCGCCGTAACCACGGGCCGTAAATTGCGCCAAGAAATCGCCGGACTGCGATGCCGTAGGAGATGCAGCCGTGCCACGGGCTTGTCGTGCCGTGAACACACCATAAGCGCCAGTTCCGTAAGCGTCTTGCGTAATACGGGTATTGGCGGCATTCGCGCCAACAATGTAAACGTCCGTACCAGCCGGAAGCGTAGCCGTTGGTGTAGTTGTCTGCGTATTGGAAAGGATCGTCAACTGCGTCTGTGGCGAAGCAGTATTTACGCCCAAACGGTTGTTGGTGTTATCCCAGAAGAACTTGCTATTGTTCTGCGTATATACGCCAGACGCACCCGCAAATACAACCGATCCGGTGGTGAACGTCGTTGCCGTACCTGTGCCGCCATTGCCAATAGGAAGCGTACCCGTCACACCCGCCGTTAAGGACAATTGACCAAATGCTGGAGCAGAAGAAGCGCCTGTGGAAAGCAGCGGATAGCCCGTAGTGGATGGTGATATCTGGCCCACAGATGACGTAGTTGCAGCATACAGCAAGCCGTATGCAGTCAATGTGGTCAGGCCAGTTCCGCCGTTTGCAACGCCAACCGTGCCAAGGCCAATGGTATTACCCGTCTTGGTAATTGGAGCAGATACGGTAAAGTTGCCAGCGGATGACGTTTGCACCCACACAAGAGACGTAGAACCAACCGTAATTGTGCCAGTTGTGTTCATCACCCATGAGGTTGAACCCCACGTTGTGCCGCCAGAAACAAACACACCAGCGCCAGTTTCAATGTAATTTGGGCCAGTGCCAACCGTATTAAAGTCAGTTGCGCGGGTCAAAACCCAGTTTGTTGCGCCGGAGCCAACCGCAGTAACCGTGTAAATGCCGTTATAAGCGGCAGTCGTCATATCCTTAACAAGGATGCGGTCATTCAACGATGCGGTATAACCATCAACCGCAAATGCTGCTTGCGCCCCACTATTGGTTAACGTCGCGCCAACACCAGCGGTTCCGTTGTTGTAGGTTGCAGTTAAATTGGCGGTTGTCGCCGCAGCCGCCGCAGTGTGGTAGGTCGTATTGCTGACCGATGCGACTTGGCCGTCAACATATTGCTTGGTGGACAATTGCAACGCAGAAACTGGGTCTTGCGTAACCGTAACTGTTGTCAAACCTGACAACGTAGACGTTGATGCGCCCAGTGAAATTGCGGTTGAGCCAATCGTAATGGATGAATTGGTCAGCCCGGCATTTGGAATTGTAGACACAGCCGTTACTGCGCTTGTGCCGTTGCCAACAAGATAACCCGTCAGTGTAGTCGCGCCCGTACCGCCATTAGCAACAGGCAATGTGCCGCTTACATGCGTAGTAAGACCAATTTTACCATAAGACGGAGCAACACCAACCCCTCCAGAAATAAGAGCATTGCCAGTAGCCACGTCATTAAGACGGGCCAAGGTGGTAGATGACGAAGCATAAAGAATGTCACCTGTTGTATACGATCCATAACCCGTGCCGCCTTCTGTTTCAGCAAGAGGCGTAGTCAGACCAGTCAGACTGGTAATATCGCTATTTGCGCCAGAAGCAGCCGCGCCAAGGTTTGTACGCGCACCTGATGCAGTCGTCGCGCCCGTGCCGCCGTAAAGAATTGCAATGGCAGTACCATTCCATGCGCCGGATGCAATTGTACCAAGATTGGTTGCACCCGTTGCTGTCAACGCGGTAAATGTAGCCGCAGCCGGAGTTGTCCCGCCAATGGTAGTACCATTGATGTTACCGCCTGTAATAGCAACAGAACTTGCATTTTGCGTTGCCATCGTTCCAAGGCCGGAAACTTGACCCGATGGGATGGAGATATTGGTGTTGGACGCAACCGTGATTTGGCCTTGCGAATTAATTGTAAGCACAGGGACAGCAGACGCAGAGCCATAAGTTCCAGATGTAACGCCTGTAGCGGCAATAGAAATAGTGCCAGTGGTCGTAATTGGTCCACCCGATAAACCAGAACCCGTCGCAATAGATGTAACCGTGCCAACACCAAACGCAGATATAAACTGAGCCGCAGTCATGTCTATGGGTTGGGCGGAGCCAGAAGTATTATTGCCTTTAACCGTATAACCCGGCATTTGGGCAAGATATGTGTTGGTCACACCATTGTTGTTAAGACCAATTGTACCTGAAGTCGTAATAGTCCCGCCAGATAGTGGGTTCTGCGCCGTGATAGATGTTACCGTGCCGCCATTAGCATTAAGATTAGCAATCTGCTGCGCTGTAGCGCGGTAAGATGTACCGTTTTGAACTACCTGAAGTTGAGACGATCCACTAAGGCTCGTGACTGAGGGCAGATTAGGAATTGTTACGTTGCTCATGCCAGCGGCCCTGTCTGAGGTATCTGCGAATAATTGTACGGCACACCAACTATAGCAGTTTTAACCAGTGTTGTAGACCCCAAGATACTACCAGAAGCTACGTTTTGAGCAACTGTGTAGGTAAATTGAGTCGCTGTGTTTACGGTTACGCTATAGAAGCCATCAGTCGCGGCTCCTTTAGTTGTGCCTTGAATTGAAATTTGGTCATTGGTATTTAGCCCCGTAGATGCAGAGCATGTTACCGTAATGATTGTCCCACCATTTGCAGTCATGGAAACGACCGGAAGCGTTACGCCGTAGGTTACAGTGTTCTGCAACGGCATAATGGCGGCTTGCGTCAATCCTACAGGCGGCCCAATTGGCTGGCTTGTTACATTGTTACCATTTTCATCCACTAGGAATGTTGGATTTGTAACTTGCAAGCCAGTCGTTGGGTCTGTGGTCGCGTTAAGCGATGTAACGGTATAACCCGTCTCATCCGCAGCATACGGCTCTGTACGGGGATTCATAACCGGAACTGGATCAGCCGGAAGCACAATAGCGCGAAGCTGGTTTTGCGGAATGTCAGTGCAAGGGCGGCATACGAGGATGCGCTTATTGATTAACGACGCGCCGCCCCAATCAAATTGCCAAGCTAAATCAACGTGGTTGTACCACATGCCGCAACGGTCACATACGCCAAAGGCTTGTGGATTTTTACTACTTGTCCTAGCGCGACCAGATTGTGAGGCATAACCCATTTACGCCCCCTTAGTTGCGCCAGTAGCCGGAAACCTGCGGTGATACATACATAGATACATACTCTGTATCTTGTTGCGCGGCAATCGCATACGACTCATCTGCTTCTGGCTTAAGCATCTGCGTAAGTGGCGGGTTCCATATACGAGCCAAACGGTAAGCCAAGCCATTGGCAAACGCCTCTAGCCAACGATAGGGTATGTCTACAGTTTGACCACCAGTGAAGTTGGAATCTTGGACTTGCGTGACAGCATAGTAACTTAATGTGGATGGGCCAGTTGATGTATTGGGTA
>Ga0208872_1002319_pt1 | contig 11142 bp, 8 predicted proteins | sample CryBogCBH12Aug08_FD_185508 | JGI IMG/M metagenome (GOLD analysis project Ga0208872, IMG submission 185508) | Freshwater microbial communities from Crystal Bog, Wisconsin, USA - CBH12Aug08 (SPAdes) | ecosystem: Environmental > Aquatic > Freshwater > Lake | place: Crystal Bog, Wisconsin, USA... | reverse complement strand
CAGTCGCCGGCCGTCAATCTGCGCGAGGCGCTGCTTGCCGGGCAGGCACCGGATCGCGGTTTGTATTTTCCTGAAAAGTTTCCGCGCCTGTTGCCGGTGGAAATCGCTGCGTTCGCCGATTTGCCGTATCACGAAATCGCCTTTCGCGTGCTGGCGAAATACACCACCGGCATCATCCCGGACGCCGTGCTGGCCGCGATGTGCCGTGAGGCTTACAACTTCAGCATCCCGCTGGAAAAGATTTACGACCGCGTTTCCCTGATGCGGCTGGATCAAGGGCCGACGGCGTCGTTCAAGGATTTTGCGGCGCAGATGATGGCGCGATTGTTCGGCCGGTTTCTCGGCGAAGAGGGCAAACAACTGACCATTCTTACCGCGACGAGCGGCGACACCGGCGCGGCGGTGGCGCACGCTTTTCACAATATTCCCGGCGTCAAAGTCATCGTGCTGTTTCCCATCGCAGAAGTTAGCGAGAGCCAGCGCAAGCTGATGACGACGCTGAAGGACAATGTCCGCACGATCGCGATTGACGGTAAGTTCGACGACTGTCAGGCGATGGTGAAACGCGCCTTTGCCGATCCTGATTTGGCGCACATCGCGCTGTCGTCCGCCAATTCCATCAACATCGGCCGGCTGCTGCCGCAGAGCGTTTATTATTTCTACGCGGCCTCGCGGTTGGCGGCGGCGGGCGAGCCGGTGGTTTTCTCCATTCCCAGCGGCAATTTCGGCGACATGATGGGCGCGGTGGTGGCGCGCGAAATGGGTTTGCCGGTGAAAAAAATCATCGCGTCGGTGAACGACAACGACGCGTTCCCGAAATTTCTCGCCACCGGCAACTACCAAAAAATTTCGCCGTCGCGCAATTCGCTCTCCAACGCGATGAACGTCGGGCATCCGAGCAATCTGGCGCGGCTGGTGGCGGTTTATGGCGGGCAGATGGACGAGACCGGCAAAATCCACCGGCAACCGGATTTGGCCGCAATGCGCCGCGATATTTTTTCCACGTCGGTTTCTGACGCGCGCACCGTCGCCGGCATTCAGGATTTCTGGAACAAATTTCAACTGCTGCTCGAACCGCACGGCGCGGTGGCGTGGCAGGGTTTTCTCGACTGGAACGCCGTCGAACCGCTCGGCAACGCACCGGCGGTGATCGTGGAGACGGCGAATCCGGCGAAATTTCCGGAGGAAGTGGAAAAAGTGGTCGGCTGGCCGCCGGATGTGCCACCGGCGATGACCGCGGCGATTCAGTTGCCGGAAGATTTCGACCGCATGGGCGCGGATTACGACGCGTTTAAGGCGTATTTGATACGCAAACATTCCTGACCGTTTTTTTCGCGCTGCGCGGAAGATTGAATGAAGCTTGGAACCATCCTTTCACCGGCGGAACTGCCGGCGCTTGCCCACCGCGATTTGCGCGGGACGACGTGTGTGGTTTTCGACATTTTGCGCGCGACCAGCACCTTCGTCACCGCGCTGCATCACGGCGCGAAGGAAATTATTCCCGTCAGCGAAATTGCCGAAGCAGTTGCTCGCCACCACCGGCAACCGGAAATTTTGCTCGCCGGTGAGCGCGTAGGCATGAAAATCCGCGCCGCGCAATCCGGCGGCATTGATTTTGACTTTGGTAATTCACCACGAGAATTCACAGCCGAAAAAGTGCGTGGCAAAACAATTGTTTCCACGACCACCAACGGCACGCGGGCATTGCGCGCGTGCGCGGCGGCGAAAACGGTTTTGGCCGGCGCGTTCCTAAATCTGGCGGCGACGGCAAAATTTCTTCTGGAGCAAAAGTCGCCGGAGATTTTGCTCGTGTGCGCTGGCACCGGCGATGGTGTGGCGTTGGAAGACGTGTTGGCGGCCGGCGCGCTGGTGGAATTGCTCCTACCTCGCCTTGCTGACCGACCCGTCTTTTGGCGGACAGCGGACATCGCGAATCAGGCGTTTGCGCAATTGAAAACCGATTTGGTCGCGACCATCGGCAATTCGGAGAACGGCCGGCGGTTGCTGGCGATTCCTGAACTGCGCGACGACGTGGCGTTTTGCGCGCAGCGCAATGTGTTTAATCTGGTCGCAGAGATGTCGGCGGATGGCGCTTTGCGGGTGAAATAAAAAAGGCCGTCCGGAGACGGCCTTGCGTGTTTACCGGCAAATCAGGCTTTTTTCGAGCCAGTTTTGGCGGCGGCTATTTTGACTTTCACCGCCGCTTTTTTGCGTTTGATTTGCTTCTGGCGGCGCTGGCTTTTGATGGCTTTGTTGTATTGTTTACCCATAAGTGTCTTTACTTTGTTCGCGGATTGCGATTTCGTGTTAGCACTATGAGTTTTTACGGGCGACGATTCAACCTTTATTTACTGCTGCCGGTGGCGCTGGTGTTGGTTTGCGGTTGTGCCACGCACAAAAAAGACAAACAACTGGCGGCGTTACGCATCCACATCGAGAGCCATGGGAACTTGGCCGACAGCAGCCAGACCGTGCCGGTGATGCGCGACCAACCGGTGCTGGTGACCATCGCCAGCGAACCCATTTTGAGTGAAGCCAATATTATCGCCGCCACGCTGCTGGAAACGCCGGGAGGTTGCGCGGTGGAAGTGAAGTTTGATGAGAGCGGGGCCTGGACGCTGGAGCAATTTTCGGCGTCCAATCCTGGCCGGCATTTTGCCATCTTCGGTCAGTGGGGTGAAAAATTGAAGGAAGGTCGCTGGCTGGCCGCGCCCCTCATCAGCCACCACATCGCCAACGGTATTCTGGCGTTCACGGCGGATGCCAGCCGCGAAGAGCTGCAGCAATTGGTGCTGGGGCTGAAGCGCGTCGCCAAACAGAACGCCAAGGCCAAATAGAATTCAATGATCCGTCTTATGATTCGCCGCGTTGTGTTTGCGGCCATTTTGTTGCCGGTCACCAAATTGTCCGCGCAGTTGCCGTTTGCCTTTCCCACCGCGAACCACGCGCTTTACGAAGCGGGTGCCGAGCTGAAATTTTTTGCGCCCACGTCGCCCGACCGGCCGTGGACGACCGGCAGCTTCGGCTGCGTGCGCACCGATGGTTGGCAGATGCACGAGGGGTTGGACATCCGCTGTCTCCAGCGCGACCGGCATGGCGAACCGACTGACCCGGTGCTGGCCTCGGCGGACGGCACGGTGATGTATTGCAACCTCAAGCCCGGCTTGTCCAACTACGGCAAATACATCGTCATCCGGCACCTCGTTGAAGGCGTGGAAATTTATTCGCTCTACGCGCACTTGAGCGAAATTGCGTCCGGTGTTGCCACCGGCAAGGCGGTCAAGGCCGGCGAAGTCATCGCCACGATGGGCCGCACGTCCAACACCGGCGAGCGCATTGACAAAGATCGTGCCCATGTCCACTTCGAGTTGAATGTGCTGGTGAATGATAATTTTCCGGCGTGGTTCAAAAAGAACCTGCCCGGTGAGCGCAACGACCACGGCGCGTGGAACGGCCAGAATTTGAACGGTCTGGATCCGCGCGAGATTTTTCTCGGTGAACGTGGTGGAAAATTCAGTCTGCTGGATTTTCTGCGCGGCCAGACCGAGTTATGCCGGGTGCAGGTGCGCGCGAAAAGTTTTTCATATCTCAAACGCTACGCGCCGCTGGTTTTGAAGAATCCGCGCGCCGATCGGGAAGGCGTCGCTGGCTACGAGGTGGCGCTGAATTACAACGGCGTGGCCTTTGCGCTGCGACCGCTGGCGGAAGCGGAAATGAAGGGCGCGGGGCGGTTTCAATTGCTCGCGGTGAACGAGGCGGAATATCACGCGCATCCGTGCCGCAAACTGGTGGTGCAGCGCGGCAGCCGGTGGCAGCTTACCGAAAAAGGCCAGCGCGAGTTGGAGATGCTGACGTATTAAATTTCTTTTCTTTACGGTGGAAAAGTTCCATTTTTGCTTCCAGCCAGTTATGCGCCATTCGTTGACCACTGCACCTGCCCGCCGCCATTTTAGAGCGGTTCGCGTTGGCTTTACCCTCATTGAATTGCTGGTGGTGATGGCCATTATCGCCATTCTGTCGGCATTGCTATTGCCGGCGTTAAGCCAGGCAAAACAACGGGCTTATACCATCGCCTGCCAGAGTAACCTGAAGCAGCTTCAACTATGCGAGCATCTTTATATCAACGACAACAATGATTGTTTGGTGCCGAACGATTCCGTGGCCTCATTAGGTTCCATCCATTCCATTTCCAAGAATACGGCGAAGGGGCTTTCGTGGTGCCTTGACGGCTTTGATGGGAACGGTGCCGCCGTTCAAGTAAGCCCTTCCAACATCATCAATGGCCTGATGTTTCAATACAACACTTCGGTTGCCATCTATCATTGCCCGGCCGACCAGTCCACGCTGTTCACCCTCGACTGGAAGCCGCTGCCGCAACCGCGCTGGCGAAGCTACAACATGAGCCAGTCCGTCAATGGCTACGCGGATTATGTGCCTACCGGGGTTCCTGACTGGTTTATGGATTATTGGACGAATCTTCCCTCTTGGAAAAAAATCACGCAAATCCGCGGCGTGGCCCAAGCCAGCCCGGTTCCCAGCGGGCTGTTTGTTTTTATTGATGAAAATGAGAACAGCATTTTTGATGGGCAGTTTGGCAACATCTGCAATCCGCCAATCCACGATTATCCCGCGTTCGATGAGTGGTGGGACATGCCGGCGAACCGCCACAGTCAGGGGGCCAACCTTTCCTTCGCCGACGGTCATGTCGAATACTGGAAATGGAAGGTGCCGATGATTTGTGACAGTTTTCCCGAAGATGTATTTAATGATATGTCCGATTATCGGCGCGTCCAAAACGCCATGAAACAGCCCCGAGTTCTTCCCGACGGCACGATTGTTTATAATTGGTATTGATCTGTCGGCCATCATCGGCTTGAACAATACGGCAAGTCAGGCGCGGACTGATTTTCCGCGAATCTCCGGTTGTATAAAAAATTTCCGGTGGCGGGAAGGTTTAGGCTTTCACCGGTGGCTGGCCGACGTAATCCATGCCGACGAGACACATGTCGTCGTCAAACTGGCCGTTCACCGCAAAGCCGCGGATGACGGTCAGCAGTTCGTCGAAGAGGATTCCCGGCGGCTGGCGCAGGAGGTTTTTTACGTCGAGCAGCAGCCGTTCCTGCGAGTAAAGCTCCTCGTCCTGGCCTTGCACCTCGAAAAGACCGTCGGTGAAGAGCATCAGGAAATCGCCGGGGGCCAGCGTCGTTTCGCTGGTGGTGTAGGGCGGGTCATCGAACAAGCCCAGCGCGGGTTGGCTGCGACCGGTGGCGTTGACGAGCGGTTCCACGCGGTTGAGCGCGCGCCGGATGACCAGCGGTTTGGGATGGCCGGCGTTGGCAAACCGCAGTTGCCCGGTGCAGCAGTCGGCCACGGCGTAGAAGCCGGTGGTGAGCATCGGCGAGCCAGTGTTTTTCAGGATGCTGCACAAATCGCCGTTCAGCTTGCGCAGAAAATTTCCCGGATCGTGGGCGAGCGGCTTCAATTCTTCCGCCAGGGCGCGAATCATCGCCGTAACCAGCGCGGCACGGACGCCGTGACCGGTGACATCGCAGATGAATACGCCAACCTCGGTGGCGGATAGCGCGGTGACGCTGAAGAAGTCGCCGCTGACGGATTCCGCCGGTTCGTAGCGGTGGACGAATTGAAAGGCGCTTTGTTCCGCCGGCACGCCGGCTGGAAACACCGGATACTGCTGCGGCAGCGTGGCGAGCTGGATTTCGCGCGCGGTGCGGAGATTCTCCTCCATCACGGCGTTTTTGGCGCGCAATTCCTCGCGGCTGCGGGCTAGCTCAGCGGTGGTGCGGCGGATTTTTTCCTCATTACGAATTTTCTCGGTGATGTCCCAGACCATGCCTTGCAGGCCGATGACTTTGCCGGACTCGTCGCGCAGCGGTGTTTTGATGACGTGGTGATATTCTTTTTCGAGGGCGCCCTTGGGTTGGGTCGTCTCGATGATTTCCCGGGTTTCGCCCTTTTCCATAATTTCCAGATCGTCGCTCCAGTATTTTTCCGCCAGCTCCTTCGGGAAATGATCAAAGTCCGTCCGGCCGACAATCTCATCCGGGATCCGGCCGATTAATTTGCCGTAGGTCTGATTGGCAAAAGTAAAACGGCCCTGAAGGTCGCGCCGGAAGACACCCTGCGGCATCGTTTCCACCAACGAATGATAAAGCGACTCGGAACGCTGCAAGGCCTCTGCCATCTGCCGTTGCTCGGTGATGTCTTCCACCGTGCCTTCGTAGTAAAGCAATTTACCCGCGCGGTCGCGGACGGCCCGGCAGTTTTCCGCAATCCAGATGATGGTGCCGTCCTTCCGGTAAATTTTGGACTCGAAACCGCTCAAGGTGTCGTGCTCCTGCATGAGCCGGACAAATTCTTCGCGGCGACCATGTTCGACGTAAAGGCTGCCGGCGATGTCTTTGATGCTGGCCATCAGTTCCACCGGCGAGCCGTAGCCGTATATCCGCGCCAGCGCCACGTTCGCCAGCAGATAATGGCCAACGGGCGTGGTGCGGAAAATGCCTTCGACCAAGTGATCAAAAAGGCCGTAGTAATTATCCTTTTCCTCCACCAACGCCAATTTTTCCTGCTGGCGGGCGATGGAGCATTGAATGGCATGGCGCAACATCGGGGCAGCCAATTCATCCCGGCCCAGATAATCCTGCGCGCCGCTGAAAATCGCCTCGGCCAGATAATGCTCGTCTTCGCACGGCCCGATGACCAGCACCGGCAACGTGGGGGCTTTGGTGGTGAAGGAAGTGATTTGAAACAGCGCGGCGGCATTGGCCAGCGGAATTTCCAGCAGCACCGCGTGAAAGGCATTGGTTGCCGCCATCGCCAAACCCGCCTCGGCGGTCGGTTCCACGGTCACCGCCACATTCGCCACTCCGCGCAGCAGTTCCGTCACGCACTGCGCGAAAAGTTCATCGCCGCTGATGAGCAGGATTTTTAAGGGGCTGTTTTCCATGTCGTTCCGATGGCCAAAAATACCGTTTTCCCGCTGGCCTGCAAGCGCGATGCGGACGCCGGTGGAAAATTGCTCTTGCCAAAGGCGTGCCGTTGGGTTTGAAATGCCACCAGTCATAACCCTCGTTTGGAAACCAGCAACCATGTGTGAATCCGGCTTATGAAAAATTATTCTCCCGCTGAAATCCGCAACTTCGCCCTCGTCGGCCACGCCTCGTCCGGCAAAACCCTGTTGAGCGAGGCGATGCTCCGCTGCGCTGGTGTCATCAGCCGCCTCGGCAAAATCGCCGATGGCACCACCGTCTCCGATTATCATGTCAGCGAAAAGCAACGGCAGATTTCCGTCTCCGCCTCGCTGCTCCACCTTGAATGGGCTAAAAAAAAATTCAACATTATTGACACGCCCGGCTATCTCGATTTCATCAGCGAAGGCCTCGGCGCGTTGCGCGTTGGTGATTTTGCGCTGGTCGTCATCCACGCGCAGCACGGCCTCGGCGTCGGCACCGACCGTGTGTGGAATTACGCCACCGGCTACGGCATCCCGAAAATGATTGTCGTCAACGCGCTCGACCGCGAGAACGTGGACTTCGACGCCGTGCTGAAAGGCGCGCAGGAACATTTTGGTCGGCACGTCTTCCCGCTGTCTGTGCCGGTGGATGCCGGCCCCGGCTTTAGCCGCACGCTCGACGTGCTGCGCAACGAAGTTGTGACTTACGCCACCGACGGTTCCGGCAAATACACCGAGGAGCCCGCCACCGGCGAACTTGCCGAACGCGTGAGGCAACTACACAACGAACTGATCGAGCACATCGCCGAATCCGACGACGGTCTGATGAACAAATATTTCGAGCAGGGCGGCTTGTCGGAAGAAGAATTCCGCGCCGGTATCCACGCGGCGGTGCAGAAAGAATTGTTCATCCCGCTCTTTGCTGTTTCGGCGGTGAAGAATGTCGGCGTCGCGCGGCTGATGGATTTTATCGCCAAATATGGCTCGTCACCGGTGGACCGGAAAAATGTCCCGGCGATTGACGCCAACGGCAACGCCACCGAGGTCGTCCTCGACAACGCCGAAACCGTGGCCTACATCTTCAAACACATGACCGAGGCGCAATTCGGCGAGTTGTCTTTCTTTCGCGTCTATTCTGGATCAATCACCACCGGCACCGATTTGTTCAACAGCGACCGCAAGATTACCGAGCGCGTCGGCCAGATTTTTCTGCTCAACGGCCAGATCCGCGAAGCGGTTCACTCGCTCGGTGCCGGCGATATTGGCGCGGTGGTGAAGCTCAAGGACACGCACACCGGCAATACGCTGTGCACGCCGAAACATCCGGTGACGCTGCCGAAAGTCATTTATCCCAAGCCGAACATCCACGCCGCGCTCATCGCCAAAGTCAAGGGCGAGGAAGACAAGATTGCCACCGGCCTCGCTGCGTTGCACGAGGAAGATCCGACATTTCTTTACGTCGTGGACGGCGAGTTGCATCAGACCATTCTTTCCGCGCAGGGCGAACTGCACTTGGAAGTCATCGCCGACCGCTTGCGCCGCCGGCACAACGTTCACGTCGAGCTTGCCGAGCCGCGCGTGAAATATCGCGAGACGATCAAAGGCAAAGGCGAATCGAAATACCGTCACAAAAAACAAACCGGCGGCGCGGGCCAGTTCGCCGAAGTTTGGATGCGCGTCGAACCGAAGCCGCGTGATACCGGGGTGGAGTTTACGCAATCACTCGTCGGTCAAAACGTGGACCGCAATTTCGTGCCGTCGGTGGAAAAAGGCGTGGCGCAGGTTTGCACGGAAGGCGTGCTCGCCGGCTGCCGCGTGACGGATGTGAAGATTGATTTCTACGACGGCAAAATGCATCCGGTGGATTCCAAAGACATCGCGTTTCAGATCGCCGGTTATTTTGCGTTCAAAGAAGCGTTCGCCACCGCCAAACCAGTTTTGCTGGAGCCGATTGAAACGGTGGAAATCCGCGTGCCGGAAGCTTTCATGGGCAAGGTCATGGGTGACCTGTCCTCGCGGCGCGGAAAAATTCTCGGCATCGAAGCCGAAGGCGCGTTCCAGCTCATCAAAGCCAGCGTGCCGACGGCGGAACTTTTCCACTACTCCAGCACGCTGCGGTCATTGACCGGTGGTGCCGGCGTTCACACCGAAGAATTCAGCCACTACGAAGAAATGCCCGCCGCCGCCGCCGAAAAAGTCATCGCCGAAGCCGCGAAGCGGAAAGCCAACCACGATAACCACAATTCGCACTGAAGGAAACGATTTCTCGTGTCGCATCGGGAATCGCCTCCAGCTATTCAAGTGGGTGAATAATAGTTTATTTTCCCGTCAGCGTTCGAAAATCTTCATTTTGAATTATTCTTGCTGGAAACCAGCTCTCTTTTGCGGCAAACTGTTCGTTCAATTATGGATGTAAAACTTCCCAAGCTCGGTGAAGGCGCTGATTCCGGCGTCGTGGTCGGCATTTTCGTAAACGTCGGCGACACCGTCGCCAAAGACCAGCCAATTTTGGAGCTGGAAAACGAAAAGGCTGTGGCCTCGATCCCATCCACCGCCGCCGGCGTCGTGGAGAAAGTCCATGTCAAAGTTGGCGATCGTGTGAGCATTGGGCAGCGGTTGATTACTTTAGCCGGTGGCAGTGCCGCTCCGGCCGCTGCGCCCGGACCGAAACCAGCGGCGAAGAAGGCCGCCGCCAAGCCCGCACCGGCACCGGAGCCGGAAGTGGAAGAAACCGAGGAAGCCGAAGGAATTTCCGAAGCAAATCCATCGCGCGTCGCTGCGCCGGTGGCGGCGCCATCGCTACGCCGGATGGCGCGCGAACTGGGCATTGATTTGCACAAGATTCACGGCACCGAAGCCGGCGGCCGCATCACGATTCAGGACGTTCGCAATTATCTCGCCAAGCTGACCAAGGCCGCCGCGAAACCCGCGCCCGCACCGGCTGGTGCTGCTCCGGCCAAGCCCGCCGCCGTGCAGATTGATTTCTCGCAGTTCGGTCCGATTCTCAAGAAGCCGGTCACGCAACTGCGTAAAGTCATCGCGCGCCGGATGAGCGAGAGCTGGAATCAAGTTGCCCGCGTCACACAGTTCGACGACATTGATTTCACCAAGCTGGGCGAGTTGCGGAAAAAATACGCGCCGTCCTACGAAGCCAAAGGCGTCAAGCTCACGCTCACGCCGTTCGTGCTCAAAGCGGTGGCGACCACGCTGAAGGCGCATCCGATTTTCAATTCCAGTCTCGACGAGGTCGCGAATGAAATCATCCTCAAGGAATACATCCACCTCGGCATCGCCGTGGACACGGATCAAGGCTTGATGGTGCCCGTCCTCCGCGACGTGGACAAAAAATCTCTGCTCGATTTGGCGAAGGAACTGGAATCGCTCGCCGCGAAAGCGCGTGACCGGAAGATTTCCGCCGACGAAATGAAGGGCGGCACGTTCACCATTTCCAATCAGGGAGCCATTGGCGGCGCACATTTCACGCCGATCATCAATTTGCCGGAAGTCGCCATCCTCGGCCTCGGCCGCGGCGCGATGAAGGCGGTCGTGCGCGACGGCCAGATCGTGGCGCGTTTGATGACGCCGGTGGCGTTGAGCTACGACCATCGCGTGATTGATGGCGGCAGCGCCGCGCGCTTCACGGTGGATTTGGTGAAGGCGTTTGAGAACTTCGACGAAGCGCTGGTGAAAATCTGATTTCTATGGAAACTATCAAAACGGAAATTGTGGTTGTCGGTGCCGGTCCCGGCGGATATGCCGCCGCGTTTTATGCCGCCGACCTCGGCAAGAAAGTCATTCTCATCGAGCGCGAAAAACGCCTCGGCGGCGTCTGTCTCAACTGGGGTTGCATTCCCTCCAAAGCCTTGCTTTACGCCACCCACCAGCTCGTTGCCGCCCGCGAAGCGGTGCATCGCGGCATCACTTTTGGCGAACCGAAAGTGGATCTCAACCAGATGCGCGCGTGGAAGGAATCCATTTTGGAGAAGCTTGCCAACGGCGTTGCCGCGCTCGCCAAGATGCGCAACGTGACCGTCATCAAAGGCCGCGCGTATTTTGAAGGCTCGCAGAAACTGCGCGTCGAGACCGAGGCCGGCCAGCAGTTCGTGGAATACGAGACGGCCATTCTTGCCGCCGGCTCCAACGCCGCCATGCCGAAGGCCTTTGACCTC
>Ga0208872_1002317_pt1 | contig 11150 bp, 15 predicted proteins | sample CryBogCBH12Aug08_FD_185508 | JGI IMG/M metagenome (GOLD analysis project Ga0208872, IMG submission 185508) | Freshwater microbial communities from Crystal Bog, Wisconsin, USA - CBH12Aug08 (SPAdes) | ecosystem: Environmental > Aquatic > Freshwater > Lake | place: Crystal Bog, Wisconsin, USA... | reverse complement strand
ATTTCCCAGATTACCGCCGAACTCTCAACGAGATACAACGTTATTCTTCTGGCGGAACTATTGATGCTGGTGTTCTTGCTCAAGTTGACAATGTAAGAAAACTGGAAGAACTTATCAAGGCACTAAAAGAAAAAGACTTTGGTGCTATGCGTAAGTGGGTTGTGAATAACTCCGATGTTGATCCAGCAAAAATCTTTCGTGATGTGTATGATGGGTTGACAGAGTATCTAAAACCTGATAGTATTCCACTTGCCGTTGTAACATTGGCAAAGTATCAGTATCAGGCGGCATTTGTGGCAGACCAAGAGTTGAACCTAGTGGCCTGTCTAACTGAAATGATGGTGGAATGTGAGGTCAAGTAATGGCTGACCTATTCAAAGATATCATACCTTCAATCCTCCAGAACAAGAAATACGTTCTGGAGGACGAGAAGGATTACCAGGCATATATCATAAATAAGGCGTTGTCGTTCCATTACGATTGTGCCTTACAAGCCAACCAGATGAATTTGTATCCCAATCTTCCTGGAACTCTTCAATATCAATATCTCCTAAATACTGTCCGTGGGTATAAAAGACCTTACAGTAAATGGGTAAAACGTGAAACCTCAGATAACTTGGAGGCCGTTAAAGAGTATTATGGATATTCTTATGACAAAGCGAAACAGGTGCTGGTTTTACTGAACGATGCCCAGATAGAAGAAATAAAAAAACGTATTCACAAAGGTGGCACAAATGACAGTAAACCTAGACGACTTCGTGGAGGTACGATTACCTGATCCACAAGCCTTCTTAAAAGTGAAGGAAACTTTGACTCGTATAGGTGTTGCATCTAAAAAAGATAAAACACTATATCAGTCATGCCATATCCTACATAAACAAGGCAGATACTACTTAGTTCATTTTAAAGAAATGTTTATGTTAGACGGTAAACCTACTGACTTCTCGGAGGAAGATAAGGGCCGTCGTAATACTATTGCTAACCTTTTAGCAGAGTGGGGTTTGGTCAATCTTGTTGATAAGAACAAGAGTGCTGATCCACTTACACCTCTTAATAGGATTAAGATTATCTCCTACTCGGAGAAACCTGAATGGAACTTGGTCGCCAAGTATTCTCTCGGTAAGAAAAGATATCCAGACCAAGAATAAGAAAGTGAGTATATTATGACTACATTGAAACTTTTTAGAACACATCCACTTGTCAAGTTGCCAGAAAAGCAGACCACACAGTCGGCTTGTTTTGACTTGTCCTTTCAAGGTTATTTCAACAATACCTATGAAGGTTATAGTCAGCATAATAAAAACTTCAAAAGACCTATGAATAGTCAGATTGTTGTTCAGCCTGGTGACCGTGTTATGGTTCCAACCGGACTTATCTTTGACATTCCAGAAGGTTACTCCGTGCGCCTCCACGCCCGCTCCGGTGCGTCTCTCAAGCAAGGCCTTGTTCTTGCTAATGCTGAAGGTGTCATTGACTCCGATTATGTCAATGAGGTTATGGTTCTTGTTTACAACATTTCCCAGAACCAGATTGTAATCAATGCTGGTGACCGTATCGCACAAGCAGAGTTAGTCAAGGATATTGAATATTCTATTTGCGAATCCGCAGCAAGACCAGGTGTAAAGACCAACCGCACAGGTGGTATGGGTTCAACTGGAGTGTCGTCTGTTGGACCAACTATCATTATCAAGACTGAGGATGATAATAGAGAAATTGTACCAGAAAAGACTAAAGGTAAGGTTAGCAAATTACCACCTAAACTACCTCCAAAGGCACCGCCTAAGGTACCAACTAAAAAAGCAGGAAGGCCTAAGAGAGTATGACATTTCCAATCCACTTAGTTGGTATGCTTAGAATGTGTGGTGCTTTAACCGTTCCAGGTCTTAGTGTTGGTAAGAATGTTATGATTAATAACATGTTGCCTGCACTGGAAGGTGATAGAGATAGTCATACTAATTTGGGTATGTTGATTAATGTTTTACTACATAATGTTATGATTGGTGGTATACCTGCTATTCCATCTATCATAAGCCAAGCAGCACCAGATGTTATTGGCATTACACCACATGTTAAAGGTTTTCCTATTCCTATCACAGGATCACCTAATGTCATGATTGGTATGGGTAGCATGGGTGCGGTTCTTGGTATTATGAATAAACTAACTGGTGGATTAGGTTCTTTACAGGTTGGTGAATTGGTTTCTATTGGTGGCCAAGTTTTAGGAACTGTTTCAAGTTTTACGGCAATCGGCGGTTCTGGTGCCGTAGCACAGATAAGTGGACTAACACCAGGTTTAAATGCCAACCCTGGACAACAAATAGTAGGACAGACCTCAGGTAACTATCTTACAACCGTTCTTTATGTAAGTGGTACACCGTATGAGAGTGCTAATAGTATTACTAATGCTATTGTTACGGATTCTGGTGATAGAATAGTGGTACAAACATATTTGGATTATTATCCAGCAATGAACTTAACTTCAGCAATGGTGACAACATGACAACTCCTATTGGAAATCTTACAGCATCTTGGTTAAACTCAAGCAATACCTATACTGGTATTGGAATGAGTGTTACATCTATTGGTGAGAGTGCGGCTTCCCGTCTCTTACAGTTATCTTATAATAGCACGATTGTTTTTGATGTTTCTAAGAATAGTTTTTATACCTTACCAACAACGGTGGCTGGATTACCAGCAGCATCTATTGGTGTAGGTAGAAGGGCATTTGTTACCGATTCCAGTAATGACTTTTCCAATAACGTAACTGGTATTGTGGTTACAGGTGGTGGTGTAACCCCAGTTCCTGTATATTCTGATGGAACAAACTGGAGAATTGGTTGACAAGACCAATAAGTTTACTATATAATATATGTGAATGTTTCCAGGAGGATTCATTCACTTTTATTCTCGCTAACTATAGGAGAAACACATGACTAAAACATTTGATAAAATGACTGAACATCTACTATTTGACCCTTTTGGGTTTACAACTGGAAATCTTCCTAAAACTGCCATTGGGTTTGATACAATCCTAAAGCGATTACAGGAAGCAAGTGAATACGCTCCAAAAATCCCATCATACCCTCCATACAATATCAAGAAGGTCGACGAGGAACATTTTGTTATCGAAATCGCCCTTGCTGGTTTCGGAAAACAGAACCTTGATATTGAATTGAAAGATGATGTCCTTACGGTTTCTGGCCGCTTAGAGAATGATGATAAAGACTACATTTTCAAAGGTATTGCTGACCGTGCTTTCACTCGCCAATTTACACTTGCCGACACGGTCGTTGTAAAGAACGCGGAGATGGCTAATGGACTACTTAAAATCTTTCTTGAGCGATTTATTCCCGAAGAGAAGAAGGCGAAGAAGATTGATATCTTGGATCCGTTCGGCGTCGGGGAGGCGACAAGACAGTTCCTCACCGAGGCAACGGCGTTTCAAAAGCAGCTTGCTGGAGAAAAGACAGGTAAGAAAGTAGCCTAAGTAAGTATAACACGGCCGGGACCTCTGATACAAGTCCCGGTCTTCTTTATAGGATGTTATGATGAAACTTGTGATTGAAAAACCTGTAACGGTTATTACCCCTACTATTGGTTCCCCAAAACTATTAGATGCCATTGAGTCGGTAGCAAATCAAACCTACAAGTGTAAGCATTTAATTGTATGTGATGGACCGGAACATTTTGATAAAGTCTATCCTCTTGCTGTTGGTGGTGCTATTCAATTTTGTGTAACACCAGAGAACACAGGTAAAGTTGGTGAACAGTCATTCTATGGCCATCGTATCTATGCGGCATATCCACATCTAATCAATTCAGATTACATTCTCTTCCTTGATGAAGACAACTGGTATCAACCAGACCATGTGGCATCATTGGTGGAAACTATTGAGTCACAGAACTTGGATTTTGCTTACTCCCTACGACAGATATATAATACGAATAAAGAATATCTCTGTGATGACAACTGTGAAAGTTTAGGCAAGTGGCCTATATTCTCCTCACGCAACTCTCCTTATGGAGACCAGTTCCTGATAGACACATCATCATTCTGTTGGAAGAGAGAGTTTTTACAAAAGACATGTCACTACTGGCATGCCGGTTGGGGTGGAGACCGCCAGTATCTCTATGCTGTGAAAGACCATTCTAAGTATCATACTAATGGTAAGCACACCCTTTGCTATCGTCTAGATGGCAACCCCAACTCGGTAACTAAAGAGTTTTTTGATACAGGTAATAAGATAAACAATCAATACTATAAAGGGGATTTTCCATGGCAAAAGATTTAATTGTTGGTGTAGTAGACCGATATAAATGGGACCAAATTAAACATTGGGCCAATTCAATCAAGAGATCAGGATTTACTGGGCATAAAGCACTTATTGTTTATAACATGGATGCTGAAACAGTAAAAAAACTTACTGCTGAAGATTTTATGATGATTGGTTGTGGGCACTATGATGAAAAAACAGGATTCTCACATGATAACTCTAAAGGTTCTGTCATGGTTGACCGTTTCTTTCATCTATATAGTTTCCTTAATGTGCTAAGTGAACCAATTAATAATGTTATTATGACAGATGTTCGTGATGTGGTATTTCAAAGTGATCCATCAAAATGGTTAAACAATAATGATAATCAAATTATTGTTGGATCCGAAAATCTAAAGTATAAAGATGAACCTTGGGGTCGGAATAATCTTCAACAGGCATTTGGTCCTTATTTCTTGGAAACTCATGGTGATAATGAAATCTATTGTGCCGGTGTTATTGCAGGAAAAAGAAATGCTATGCGCGACCTTGCTCTAAATGTTTGGTTGATTTGTCATGGTCTTAATCCACATGTTCCTGGTGGTGGAGGACCAGATCAGGCAGCTCTCAACATTCTATTACAAACCGACGCTTATACAATACAGACAAACTTTACTAATCCTTCTGATGGTTGGGTTGTTCATGGTGGAACATCTATGCCTGCTATTGAGGCAGGTTCAGGTGGTATTGGTGAAGCATATAAGAATAATCCTATGATGGTCTTGCCATTTGTGAATGAAATAGACTATAATGTAACAGATAACGAGATTTATGCCAATGGAAAAAAGGCAACAGTTGTTCACCAGTGGGACCGAGTTCCTATTTGGAAAGAATTAGTAGAAAACAAATACGGAGATTAAGATGGCTTTAGGAGAAGATGATTTTAAGACTATTGCGGAACTTGGCGATAAGTGGCCGTATGATTGGGTTTCAGTAAAAGGTTTGGCACCTTACATCAAACGCCTTGGTGATAATCTTGTTGGTGTTGAGATTGGTACTTGCCGTGCGGAATCAACGGCATTTCTGTTGGATAAATGTCCCAACATTATTAAACTATACACTATTGATCCTTACCAAGCATACCAAGATTGGAACGGTGAGATAACACAGGACGTTTTGGATAAGTTTATGACAATCGCCCAAGAAAACTTAGCACAGTATGGTGATCGTGTTGAGATGATCCGCGAAACATCTTTTGATGCTGCTGTTAAAATCCAAACCATCACCAATAAAGCAGAGTTTGATTTTATCTTTATTGATGGTGATCATTCTTATGATGCCACTTATGCGGATTGTGAAGCATACTATCCTTTCCTCAAAAAGGGTGGTTTCTTTTGTGGTCATGATTACTCAAACATTCAGGCAGTCAATCAGGCAGTTAATGATTTCCGTGGTAAAAACGGCATCACATCACCTATCAATCTATCAACCAACTCTACCTTCTTCTGGTATAAGTAATGAAAAGACCTCTTAAAATAGGTTTCACCTATTCATTCTCTACGGCCGAGAACTTCTTTATGTATGCTCTCGGCCATAAGTTTGATGTTACTAGAGATGATGAAAATCCTGATTATCTAATCTTTGGTGATTTAAATCCTAACCAGAGTTTTTATACAGACATACATTATAACTGGGCAAGATACAATAATCCAAACATGGTGACTATTGCCTTTACTGGTGAGAATGTAAGACCACCTTTGGATAAGGCAAACTTTGCTATTACATTTGATCATCTAAACACATCAAGGCATTATCGTCTACCACTTTATGTGGTTGATATGCATGGTGCGGTTCAAGAAGGATGGACGGATGATTTCTACCAGATTAAGAATGTAGTCCATGATTATGAAAAGGATTATGATAATAGGGATTTCTGTTCGTTTGTTGTTTCTAATCCTCGGCAAGAGATGCGGAATGCCATGTTCTATAAAACGAGTGAATATAAAAAGGTACACTCAGCTGGTCCACATCTAAACAACATGAACGCCATTCTACCAAGAGATAAACTAAAGTATAAACTGGAGTTTCTTAACAACTATCGGTTTAACATTTGCTTTGAGAATGGTTCTTATCCTGGTTATGTTACAGAGAAAATCCTTAATGCCTTCCAGACTAAGACTATGCCTATCTATTGGGGCAGTCCGACAGTCAATCGTGACTTTAACACCGAGGCCTTTATTAATGTCCATCATTTTAAAAACTTAGATGATGTGGTAGATTATGTTAAGCATTTGGACTCTCCTGCTGGTAAACAAGAGTACCTAGATAAGATAGAGAGACCAGTATTTAAGAATGATATTCCTAATGAGTTTACAGACTTGAATAACTTTTGTGATTGGTGGGAAACATTTGTGATGAGGAATAAATGAGATTACTATTTGTAGTTCACCGTTATGCTCCGTATCCTGGTGGTAGTGAGTATTATGTCCAGAACATGGCTGAAGAAATGCTTAAACGCGGTCATGATGTTACAGTATTAGCACATGAACATAAAGGTGATTATAATGGTGTGAAGGTATCTGATGATTACCAAGAGATGTTAGGTAATCAAGGTTGGCATCTGATTATCGTTCATGGCGGTGATTGTATCTCACAGAATATAGTTCACATCAACTCAAATAATATTCAATCATCCATTCTTTATCTAATCGTAAAACCAAGTGAAAGTCAAGTATGTCTTCACGGTCTAGCACATGAAAGGTTCCTTGGTTATTCTACTAGCATGGATATTGACCACCTTAGAAAACATAATGTGTTAGAGAGAGGTCGCCGTATCCGTCATGGTATTGTTCCTCATCTATATTGTAGAGCAAATCTATCCGGTAAGACCATTTTTGTTTCTGCTGGCGGTTTTTATCCACACAAGGCCATGGGTCCTCTCGCTGAAGCATTTACTAAGGCCAAGATTCCTAATGCCGAACTCCATCTATATGGATATGGCGAAGAACATTTGATGCCTGCCGAGAATGATGTTGTTAAATGTTTCTTTGGTAAAGATAAGATGGATGTATTGTTTGCTATTTCTTCGGCCGATGCTTACATTATGAACTCCTATGAGGAAGGATTCGGACTTGTCCTTCTTGAGGCTATGATGCATAAAACACCATGGTACGCCAGAGATATTGCCGGTGCTAAAGATATGTGCTATTATGGTACCACTTATAAAGATGAGAAGGAGTTAATGGAACTTCTCCGTAATCATAAGAGAGATGAAGAAAAGATAGATAATGCCTATAACTATGTCATGACAAACCACACCATACAAGATACTTGTAATGACATAGAGGATATTTTATTGGAGATTATGTAATGAAAGTAGCAGTTATCGGTGCCGGCGGGCACGTAGGGTTTCCATTTGCCTGTGTAGTGGCCGAAGCAGGTCATAATGTATATGGTATTGACATCAACCAAGATGCCGTTGATAAACTAAATGCTGGTATCACACCTTATGAAGAAGAGGGTGGTGAAGATATTCTTAAAATCAATCTAAAGAAAGAGAGAATCCTCTTCACAACCGATTTTGACTTCATCAAGGACTCTGATGTAGTTGCCATTATGATTGGCACACCAGTTGATGGAGAAGGTAATGCCCGTCTTGATGATCTTTTTAATTTTGTTGATGATACTCTTATTCCTCGCATGAAAAAAGGACAGTTGATTGTCCTTCGTTCTACTGTATCACCTGGTACAACAGAGGTTCTTCGTAAGCACATTGAAAAGAACCATGGTTGGGTAGAAGGTGAAGACTATCATCTCGTATTCTGTCCTGAGAGAGTGGTACAAGGCCGTTCTATTATTGAGACAACAAAACTTCCACAGATTGTTGGTGCTTTTAGTGAGGAGTCTTACTTACAGGCCGCATTATTCTTTAATAGTTTCATCAAGAATAAAGTTTTCCATCTTACACCAAAAGAGGCGGAACTTGGTAAGTTGATGACTAACATGTATCGTTATGTTACCTTTGCCTTTGCTAATGAAATGTGGATGATTGGAGAGAAACATGGTATCAACATCGACAAAGTTATTGACGCATGTAACTATGATTATCCTAGAATGGATGTGCCTCATCCAGGCCCTAATGTTGGAGGTCCTTGCCTCTTCAAGGACGGTCGTTTCTTGCTTAGTGACATTCCCTTTGGTGATCTCATTAACACTAGCTTTCTTATTAATGAAGGTATGCCAGATTATGTGTTTAATCGCATTAAGGATATCAACCCGAACGTTGATAAGGTCCTTATTCTAGGTGCTACCTTTAAAAAAGATTGTGATGATACTCGCAATAGTCTTTCATACAAGATGCGTAAGGTATGCAAGAAGCATGGTGTGGAATCTTGGATGTGGGATCCATTTGTAACAGAAGAAAAGGAATATCCTTCTACACACGATTATGATGCGGTGATTGTAATGACACCACATACTGGTATGGATAAATCTTGGTCTCTTGATATGTTTAGAAAAGATTGTATTGTTGCCGACCTCTGGAAGATGTATCCAGAAAGTAAACTAAGTAAGACGGGCATTTATAAAGTTGGAGATGTGAAATGAAGGTACTCGTATGTGGTTCTGAAGGTTCGTTGATGCAGGCAGTTATTCCTAAACTGCTACGAGATAAACATGCAGTATATGGTGTGGATAATCTTTGCCGTTATGGTGAGCGCCTTGGTATTGCTGGCGAAGGTTATGAGTTTCGCAAGGCAGACCTCACAGACCGTCCATCAGTAGATGCTCTTGTCAAATCAGTTCAACCAGACCTAATCATTCAGGCGGCCGCCCGTATCTATGGTGTTGGTGGATTTAATAAGTATTGTGCCGATATTCTCGGTGAAGACCTAGCACTACACAATAACGTCCTTAAAGCGGCTGTAGATCACGGCGTCTCTAAAGTTGTTTATACCTCATCCTCTATGGTGTATGAGAACTGTCAAGGTACTGTAAAAGAAGATGACATTGATACTGTCATTGCTCCTTACACCGAGTATGGGTTATCAAAGTATGTTGGTGAAAAGATGTCCATGGCATTTAAGAAACAATATGGTGTGGAGTATACCATTTGGCGTCCATTTAATGTTCTAACTCCCTACGAGAGAACAGAAGGCCAACAAGGTATCTCTCATGTGTTTGCTGACTTTATGCATGAGATCCTAATCAAGCGGTCAAATAACATTCCTATTCTTGGTGACGGTGAACAGATTCGTTGTTTCACATGGATTGATGAAGTGGCAGAGGCAATTGCTACACACTCATTCTCTGCTAAGACAAATGGTCAGGCCTTTAATCTTGGTAACTTTGAACCAATCAGCATGAAGGACTTGGCACGAAGAATCCGTGTTATCGCAACCACTGAGTTTGGTATTCAGTTTGATTATGCTATGACCTTTGACCATAAACCAGGATATCTTAATGATGTCCGTCATCGTGTGCCTGATGTAACAAAGGCAAAAGAACTCCTTGGTTGGGAGGCACAAATGAAAGTTAATGACAGTTTACGTCTTTGTATTAGGGATGCTTTGAAATAATGGAAATAAGTGGAGTAAACTTCAGCAATTTAGGTTTTCTCAAAGTTAATCTAAGTGATGAAGATATTAAACCTATTATTAATGAAGTTAAAGAACTAAAGAGAAATTTTGATGGTGCGACCAGATTTAATCAAGGCCTGGCCGGCCATCTCAATAATGAATACCACTTATTTAAATGTAAACCTGATTTAGAAAAATTATTATTACCTTTGATAGATGAATATAAGAAAACATTTCCACATTATGAATGTAAAGATCAATCTTATTTTCTAGAAAATGTTTGGGTAAACTTTCAGAAAAAACATGAATTTAATCCTGTTCATCATCATTTAGGTATTTTTAGTTTTGCTATGTGGTTAAAAATACCATATTTTATTGAAGATGAATATAAAACATTTCCATTTTTATTGAAAAGTGAAAATATTACTGCCAACTTTTGTTTTCAATACACTGATGCATTAGGTGAAATACAAAGACATGCTATACCGGCAGATAAGAACTGGGAAAATAGTTTGATATTTTTTCCAGCTAAAATGAGACATTTCGTTAACCCTTTCTATACCAGTGATGAATATAGAATAAGCATATCAGGAAATTTTGCATGACAGATGAAGTTAAACTCACAATAGAAAAATCAGATAAACTTATTCTTGACATTGGTGCTGGACCGCATCCAAAACCAGATTCAACAGAACGTATGGATATTCACCAATGGCCTAGCACAACTAAAGTCCATGACCTTCATAACATTCCATATCCGTATGAAGATAACACCGCAGAAAAGATTTACCTTGGTGATGTTGTAGAACATCTAATACACTTTGCTGTACCTGCTGTTCTTAGAGAAATCCATCGTATTCTGAAACCGGGTGGTACATTTGAGATTACATGTCCAGATGTTATGTGGATTATGGAACGTATTGTTCATGATGACTGGAAAGAAAAGGCCAACGTTCCTTGGTTGAATACACATGAAGACCCTTGGGAAAATGCCATGGATTATCTATTCGGTGGTTGGCGTCATCCAGAAGAGTTTAAGATTCCTGGTATGGGACACATTAATGGTTTCTGTGAGAAGTCATTGGTTAAACTGTTAGAAGATGCCGGATTTAGAGACATTGAACGAGTACCAGATGAACGTAACCCAGAACCAGCAAGAGGTGCGGTTCTCAAACTAATAGCAATCAAATGAAAAAATTTGTAGTCACAGGCTGTAACGGTTACATTGGCAGTCATATGTGCTATGAACTAAAGCGAACCTATCCGGATTGCTTTATCATAGGAGTAGATAAAAATGTTAGACCGCATTTGCGGCATCTTT
>Ga0208872_1002316_pt1 | contig 11154 bp, 20 predicted proteins | sample CryBogCBH12Aug08_FD_185508 | JGI IMG/M metagenome (GOLD analysis project Ga0208872, IMG submission 185508) | Freshwater microbial communities from Crystal Bog, Wisconsin, USA - CBH12Aug08 (SPAdes) | ecosystem: Environmental > Aquatic > Freshwater > Lake | place: Crystal Bog, Wisconsin, USA... | reverse complement strand
ACCCTTCTTGCCAAGCGTGACCAGCTTTTCGGCGACGGAACGCGCCGCCTTGGCCTTGGCCAGGGAGGTCGTCACGCGCTTGTGTTCGATCAGGCTGCAAACGAGGTTGGCGAGCATCGCGTTGCGATGTTCCGAGGTGCGGCCCAGTTTGGCCGTGCGCTTCAAATGTCTCATGGCAAATCCTTATTCCGTTTTGGGAGCTTCTTCCGTCTTCGGTGCGTCCACAAGGCCCGGCTCGAAATTCATGCCGAGCGAGAGCTGCAGGGAAGTGAGCTTCTCTTTAATTTCGTTGAGCGACTTCTTGCCGAAGTTGCGATACTTGAGCATCTCCTGCTCGGTCTTCAGCGCGAGCTGGCCGACGGTGGTGATGTTAGCGTTGTTCAGGCAGTTGGCGGCGCGAACGGACAGCTCGATTTCGTTGACGCTCATGTTCAACAATTTCTTGAGCTTGGCCTTCTCGTCGTCCTGCTTGTCCGCAGCTTCTTCAAATTCAATCGCGTTCTTGTCGTAGCCGACAAACACGTCGAGGTGATGCGCCAGAATCGCGGACGCCTGGGTGAGCGCGTCGTCCGGCGTGATGCGACCGTCGGTCCAGACTTCGAGCACTAGCCGGTCGTAGTCGGTGCGGTTGCCGACGCGCGCAGCCTCGACAGCGTAGCGCACGCGGGTAACGGGGGAGAAAATTGAGTCAATCGCGATGACGCCGATGGCCTGCCCGGCCTTCTTGTTTTCGTCGCCGGTGTAAAAACCGCGGCCGACTTTGACGGTCAGTTCCAGTTCCAGTTTCTTCTTCTTGTCCAGCGTCAGGATGTGCTGGGTCGGATTGACCAATTCGATATTCTGGTTGGTCTGGATATCAGCGGCGGTGACCGCGCCTTCCTTGTTCACGGAAAGCAACAGCACCTGCTCGTCGCGGGTGTGCGCCTTGAACTTGACCTTCTTTAAATTCAAAACAATGTCGGTCACATCCTCGACGACGCCGTCCACCGTGGTAAACTCGTGCTGCGCGCCGTCAATCTTGACGGAGGTAATGGCCGCGCCCTCGAGCGAGGACAACAGCACGCGGCGAAGCGAGTTGCCGATGGTGTGGCCGTAACCGGTTTCAAACGGGTCGGCGACAAACTTGGCGTAGGTTTCGGTGGCGGAGGATTCTTCCTTCTGCAACCGCTTGGGCATTTCGAAACGTCCGAGACGAACTGGCATGGTATCCTTTCAACAATTTTAATCTGGCATCACCGGCTAATTTTATTCCCGGCCGGCAAAGCCCGTGTAATTGTTTTTTGTTTACGGTTTAGCGGGAATAAAATTCGACGACGGCTTGCTCGTTGGCAATCGGCTGGATCTCGTCGCGGGTCGGAATGCGCAGGATCGTGCCCTTGAACGCTTCCTTGTCCAAGACCAGCCAATCCGGCACCGCGCGGCTCGCGGAGACTTCCAAATTCTTCGTCGCGAGTTGGCGCGACACGTTGTGGTTCTTGACCACGATGACGTCATTCACCTTGAGCGCGAAGGACGCGATGGCCGCCTTGCGACCGTTCACGGTGATGTGGCCGTGATTGACCAACTGGCGCGCCGCAGCACGCGTATTGCCGAAACCGAGGTGGAACACGACGTTGTCCAAGCGGGTTTCCAAAATCTGGAGCATCGTCTCGCCGGTGACGCCACGGCGATTTTTTGCCTTTTCATAGACGCCGCGAAACTGCTTTTCCATCAGCCCGTAATAATAACGGAGCTTCTGCTTCTCATTCAGACCTTCGCCGTATTCGGTGGTCTTGCGGCGCGACTTCGGGCCGTGGACGCCGGGACCGTAGTTGCGGCGTTCAAGATATTTCGTCGGGCCGAAAATCGGAATACCGAAACGGCGGCTAATGCGGACGCGGGGACCTGTATAACGAGCCATAAAAAATATAATTTACAATTGCGATTGAAATTTTACACGCGGCGTTTCTTGCGCGGACGGCAGCCGTTGTGCGGCACCGGCGTCACGTCCTTGATGGAACTAATTTCCAGACCAATGGCCTGCAACGCGCGAATGGCGGATTCACGACCGGAGCCGGGACCCTTGACGCGGATTTCCACTTCCTTCATGCCGTGCGCCATCGCCTGACGGGCAGCGTCCTGCGCCACCATCTGAGCGGCGTAAGCCGTGCTTTTGCGCGAGCCTTTGAAGCCCACGCGACCGGCAGCAGACCAGCCGATAAGGTTGCCCTGCGCGTCGGTGATGGTGACCTGCGTATTGTTGAAAGTGGCGAGAATGTTGGCGATGCCGGCAACCACGTTCTTGGCGTGCTTCGCCTTGACAATTTTTTTGGCAGCCGCGTCCTCGCCTAAAAGCTCGGCAGCGGTCAGAACCACCGGCACTTCGGGAGCTTTGGCTTCGGCGGTTGGGGCCGTTTCGGCCGCCGCCTTTTTCGCGGGCTTGGCTTCCTTGGCCTCGGCGGCAGGAGCCGCAGCGGCATCGGCTTTCACTTCTTTTTCCTTTTTCAGAGCGGCTGGCTTTTTCTTTTCTTCGGACATATCAAATCAATTCAATTTTAGTGGATGCCGGTTTTGGCATTCGGGTTGCGCTGCACACCGACCGTCTTACGCGGGCCTTTGCGCGTGCGGGCATTAGTTTGGGTGCGCTGGCCGCGCACCGGCAGGCTGCGCTGGTGGCGGACGCCACGGTAGCAACGGATGCCCTGAAGCCGCTTGAGATTCATGCCAAGTTCGCGGCGCAGATCGCCTTCGATGACATATTTGCCCTCTTGAATCGCGTGAACGATCTGCGAGAGCTGCGCCTCGGTCAGATCCTTTGCGCGGATAGCCGGGTCAATGTTCGCGCGTTCGAGAATCTCCTTCGCGTTGACCGGACCGATGCCATAAATGTAGCGGAGCGCGATATCAATGCGCTTGCCGGGCGGAATTTCCACACCAATGATGCGTGCCATAAATTTTAATTAACCTTGACGTTGCTTGTGGCGTTTGTTCGAGCAAATGACACGGATGACTCCGCGCCGCTTCACGATTTTGCAGTGCTCACACATTCTTTTAACGGATGCTCTGACTTTCATGCTAAATCTTTTTTGTTTCGACTAAAATACGCCCCACGCTCAAGTCGTAAGGCGTCAATTGCAATTTCACCAAATCACCGGCATTCGCGCCGGCAAAAATCTTTTCATCCCGCCCAGTCACAAACGCCGTCAGGCGGTGGCCGTTCTTCAATTCCACGCGAAACGTGCCGTTCGGCAGCGCCTCAATCACGCGAGCCTCAACGCGGAAGGCATTTTCGCCCATGTCAAAATCTCCGGCTCACTGTCCGTGACGAGGACGGTATGCTCAAAATGGGCAGATAGTGAACCATCTTGCGTCACCACTGTCCAGCCGTCTTTCAGTATTTTTACGTCTGCCCGACCCGCGTTCACCATCGGTTCGATGGCAATCGTCATGCCCGGCTTCAACTTCGGCGAGCTTTTCTTGCCCTCGTCAAAATTCGGCACTTGCGGCTCTTCGTGCATCGCGCGCCCAACGCCGTGACCGACAAACTCGCGCACAACACTGAATCCGTTTTGTTCAACGTATTGTTGAACCGCAATCGAAATATCCGCGACGCGATTGCCCGGCTTCGCCTGCGCAATGCCCAGATACAGGGACTGCTCCGTCACGTCCAGCAACCGTTGCGCCGCAACGCCGCAGCCACCCACCACTACCGTCCGCGCCGTGTCACCGATAAAACCTTTGTGCACCACGCCGACATCCACACTGACGATGTCGCCAAATTTTAGCTCGCGTTCCGACGCGATGCCGTGCACCACTTCGTCGTTTACCGACAAGCACGTGTGGCACGGAAATTTCCGATACCCGAGAAACGCGCTTTTCGCGTCATAACTCTTGATCCGCTCCGCCGCAAAATTATCAATCTGCCGCGTTGTAACGCCGGGCCGGATAAACGCCGCAAGCTCGTCCAAAACTTTTCCAGCCACGATTCCCGCTGGACGCATCAACTTCAAATCGTCCGCTGACTTGAGCTTTATCCCGGCCACAAATTTAGAACCGGCCGCGGATTTTGCCCTTTTTCAGGAATCCGTCGTAGTGACGCATCATCAAATGCGATTCCACCTGCCGCATCGTGTCGAGCAAAACGCCGACCGCGATCAAAATACTCGTGCCACCGAAAAACTGCGCCACATCACCGGGAATCTGCAACTGCTTGCCAAGGATGATCGGAATGGTGGCAATAATCGTCAGGAAAATCGCGCCCGCCAGCGTGATGCGGCTCATGGCGTTGTGCAGGTAGTCACTCGTGCCCTGACCGGGCCGAACGCCGGGAATGTAACCACCGTTCTTCTTCAAATCGTCGGCAATCTGGATTTCATTGAACTGCGTCGCCACCCAGAAATACGAGAAGAACAAAATCATCGCGGAGTAAATCGTCAGGTAAAGCCAAGAGCCGTAATTGAGCGTCATCGCCAAGCTGCGAAAAAAATCTTGCAACACCGGAACCTTGATGGCATTCGCGAGCCAGGTGCAAACCGGCCCCGGAAACATCAGAATGGACTGCGCAAAAATAATCGGCATGACGCCCGCGTAATTCACGCGCAGCGGCATGAACGAGGTGCCACCGGCATACATTTTGCGACCGACTGCGCGCTGGGCATATTGCACCGGAATTTTCCGCTGCGCCTGCGTGATGGCAATGACGCCACCGACAACAATAATCAGCAAAATCAATAGCAGCACACCGGTGCCGGCAAAATGATATTGCTGCATTTCCGCGCCACCGGCGGGAAAAAACATGTCTTTCAACGCCGTCACCGCGCGCGGCAACCGCGCCAGAATGCCGATGGTAATGACTAGTGAAACACCGTTGCCGATGCCGCGTTCGGTAATCTGTTCACCCAACCACATCAACAGCATCGTGCCGGTGGTCATGACCGTCACCGCCAGAAAATAATACACGAACGGATTCTCAATCATCACCAACCGGTCATGGATGCCGGAAAACGTGCCGCTGGTTTCGGGATGCAACCAGGTTTTGGCAAAATAAATACCCTGGCCGATGCACAGCAGCACCGTGAGGTAACGACCGTATTTGATGATCTGCGTGCGGCCACCTTCTTCGCGCACCAATTTACTCAAGCGCGGCACCACCGCCGTCAGAAGCTGGATGATGATGGTTGCGCTGATGTAGGGCATGATGCCCAGCGATCCAATGGCGCAATGCTCAAACGCGCCACCGGCAAAGGTGTTATACATCCCCAGCAAACCGCCGTTGCCCTGTTGGCGCGCAAAAAATTCAGACAGCGCCTCGCCATTCAACCCCGGAATGCGGATGACGGCCAGCAACCGGCATACGGCCAGCAACAAGAGCGTGAAACCAATCCGGGATTTAAGCTCCGGAATTTTCAGGCAGTTGCCGAATGTGCTGACGATGGAACGAAACATTCTTCAGCGGTTATTTCTTGGCCGGAGCCGGAGATTTTTTCGCGATGATTTCCACCGCGCCGCCCTTGGCTTCAATCTTCGTCTTGGCTGAAGCGCTGATGGCGCTGACCACGACGGTCAATTTCTTGGTGAGTTCACCGGAGCCGAGAATTTTGATGCCGAGCTTCGGGCCGTTGGCCAAGCCCACGGAACGCAAAGCCGTTTCATCCACCCGCGCGCCGTTTTCAAACTGGTTCAATTCGCCAACATTCACCGGGCTGTAGGCCGTGGTGAACTCGGCGTTGTTAAAACCACGCTTGGGGATGCGGCGAATCAGCGGCATCTGGCCGCCTTCAAAACCAATGCGGATGGAGCTACCGGAACGCGCGGTCTGGCCTTTGCCACCGCGACCGGCAGTTTTGCCGCGGCCGCTGGATTCGCCCTGACCGAGCCGTTTGCGGCGGTGTTTCGCGCCGGGACGGGGTTTGAGATTGTGCAGTCGCATAAAATATTAATCAGGCCGCCACGGCTTCAGGCGCTTTCGGCGTCGCCACTTTATTGATTTGCAGGCCGCGCGCGGAGTAAATCTGCTCGCGGGTGCGCAGGCTCAACAGCGCGTTCAAGGTCGCTTTCACGACGTTTGCCGCATTCTTGGAGCCGAGGGATTTGGTCAAAATGTCCTTCACGCCGGCAGATTCCAAAACCGAACGAACCGTTTTGCCGGCGATAATGCCGGTGCCGGGCGAGGCCGGACGCAGCAAAATTTTCGCGCCGCCGTAGGTTGAATAAACTTCGTGGGGAATCGTCGCATCTTTCAGCGAGACGAATACCATTTTGGCGCGGGCGAGTTCACCACCACGCTTGATGGCGTCCGCGACTTCCGCCGCCTTGCCGAGCGCAATGCCGACTTTGCCCTTCTTGTCACCAACGACCACGAGCGCGCTAAATTTGAACCGGCGTCCGCCCTTGACCACTTTTGAGGAACGGTTGATGAACACCACTTTTTCAACGGTCTCATCGCCGCCTTTTTCAAAGGCGTTTTCACCGACGTCAGCGGGCCGACGGCCACGACCGCGACCACCGCCACCCCCACGACCGCCAAATCCGCCGCCGCGCGGACCGCGCGATTCCGACTGCGGTTTGGGCGCTTCGGGCGCGGCAGGAGCTACTGGAATGTTTTCGTTTTCAGCCACAATAAATTCTCCGGTTCAGGTTAAAATTTCAATCCGGCTTCGCGCGCGGAATCCGCCAGCGACTTAATTTTGCCGTGGTAGCGCGTGCCACCGCGGTCGAACACCACCGCCGTGATACCCTTGTCAATCGCGGCCTTGGCCGCCAGCACGCCGACTTTTTTCGCGCCGGCCACATTGGCAGATGAATCTTTGGCCTCGCCCTTGCCCACCGTTGAAACCGCCGCCAGCGTCTTGCCGGCAACGTCGTCAATGAACTGGACGTGGATGTTTTCGTTCGTGAAGCGGACGCTCATGCGCGGACGTTCGGCCGTGCCGCTGACGCGCTTGCGGATGCGCCAGTGGCGCAACTGCTTCAACTTTAATTTTTTTTCGGTTCTCATCTCAATGCGTCCACGGTTTAGGCCGTGAACATTAATTTTTTACTGGACCGTCTTGCCTTCCTTGCGCACGACATGTTCGCCAACGTAGCGGACGCCCTTGCCTTTGTAAGGTTCCGGCGGATAGAAAGCGCGGATTTCGGAAGCAACTTTGCCGACGATCATCTTGTCCGGCCCCTCTATCGTGAGCTTGGTATTTTCCTCAACCGTCACCTTGATCTGGTCGGGAATGTTGTAATTAATCGGATGCGAATAGCCGAGCGCAAGATTCACGACCTTGCCGGTGACGGCGGCCTTGAAACCAACGCCCTGAATTTCCAGCTTCTTCACAAAACCTTCGGTCACGCCTTTGACCATGTTGTTGACGAGCGCGCGGCTCAAGCCGTGCAAAGCCTTGTCCGCAGCGGCTTCACCGGCGCGGCTCACGACGATCTTATCGCCTTCCACCTTGAGGCTAGTGCGCTGGGGCAATTCCCAAGCAAGCTTACCTTTCGGGCCTTCGACAGAAACTTTCTGCCCCTTCACTTCCACCTTCACCTTGGCGGGAATGGCAATCGGTTGTTTTCCAATACGCGACATAAAAATGTTACCAGATGTAGGCGAGAAGTTCTCCGCCGAGGTTTTTCTTGCGCGCCTGCTGGTCAGTCAACAGACCTTCCGAGGTCGAAACAATCGCCACCCCAAGACCACCGCGCACGCGGGGAATTTCCGTGGCGCCCACATAGCGCCGCAGACCGGGCTTGCTGACGCGCTTGAGACCTTCGATGACGCTCTTCTTGCCGTTGAACTTCAGGCTGATTTTGATAATCTTCTTCGTGTCGCCTTCAACGGCAACTTCGGAGACATAGCCTTCACTCTTCAAAAGTTTCGCCACACTTTCCTTAATGCGGGAATGGGGCACCTTAACCACCGGCAACTGCGCGGCACCGGCATTGCGGATGCGCGTCAACAGGTCAGAAATCGGATCGCTCATTTTATATTTTAATTTTCGTCCTGCGTTTCGGCTCCTGCGTCAGTGCGGAACCGACTGCCAGCACGAATCAAACTTTACCAACTGGCCTTCGTCACCCCGGGAATCAAACCGTTCAACGCCGCCTCGCGGAACGTCAGACGTGACACCCCAAACTTGCGCCAATAGCCACGGCGGCGGCCGCTCATCGCGCAGCGGTTCACCACGCGCGTTGGGCTGGCATCGCGCGGCAACTTCGCCAGACCGGCGTAGTCGCGTTTCGCCTTCAACTCAGCGCGGAGCGCGGCGTATTTTTTCACCGTTTCTTTTTTGCGGTTGTTCCGCTCAATCCATGCTTTCTTGGCCATAACAAATTATTTTTCGGCAAACGGAAAACCCATCAGCTTCAATAAATCCAATGCCAACGCATTTTCCGGCGCGGTGGTCACAATCGTGATATCCATGCCCTGCTGGCGCTTAATCTTGTCCAGTTCAATTTCCGGAAAAATCGTCTGGTCTGCCACGCCAAAGGTATAGTTACCGCGACCATCGAACTTGCGCGGTGACAAACCACGGAAGTCGCGGATTCGCGGCAACGAAACGGCAACGAGGCGGTCAAAAAATTCAAACATCGTGTCACCCCGTAGCGTCACGCGGCAGCCAATAGCCTGGTTTTTACGCAGCTTGAAATTCGCCACGTCTTTCTTCGCACGACTGATGACCGGCTTGCGACCGGTGAGCTGGGTCAAATCCTTGGCGGCATCTTCCAACGCACCTTTTTCCAGCTTGGCGTTAATGCCCATGTTCACCACGATTTTTACGAACTTCGGAATCTGGTGGACATTCTTGAAGTTGTGCTTGGCCTTTAGGGCTGGCACGACTTCGTCGGTGTATTTCTTGTAAAGTCTGGATTTCATTTTTCAGTTTACGGAATTGGCCGTAAAAAATTAATTTACGCGGCGGCAACCGCCTCCGCTTTTTTCACATTCGAGATGTGGATTGAACCTTCACGCTCGACAATCGCGCCGTTCGGGTTCTGCTGGCTCTTGCGCGTGTGTTTTTTGATCATTTGCAGACCTTCGACCACCACGCGCTGTTTGTCGGTCAACACGTGAATGATCTTGCCGCTCTTGCCTTTTTCCTTGCCGGCCAGCACGACGACCTGGTCGCCTTTTTTAACATGAAATTTTGACATAACCTTCAAATGACTTCCGGCGCGAGTGAAATAATCTTCATGAACTTCTTTTCGCGCAACTCACGGGCGACCGGGCCGAAAATGCGCGTGCCCTTCGGATTCAATTCCTTGTCAATGATGACACAGGCGTTGCTGTCAAAGCGCAGCACCGAACCGTCGGCGCGCTTGATAATCTGGCGCGTGCGGACGATGACCGCGTCATGCACTTCGCCTTTTTTCACGGAACCATCCGGCGCGGCTTCCTTGATGTGAACCTTGATGACGTCGCCGATGCCGGCATAACGCTGGTTGCGGCCGGTCACGCCGATGTTCCAAGCAATCTTGGCACCGGTGTTGTCCGCCACATCCAAACTGGATCGAACTTGCAACATAAAATTAAAATCAGGCTGCGACTGCGGTTAAGGCCTCGCCGCGCTCGACGACTTCGATGAGCTTCCAGCGTTTCAACTTGGACAGCGGGCGCGATTCCTCGATGCGCACCGTGTCGCCGACTTTGGCCTCGGCCTTTTCGTCGTGCGCGTAAAATTTCTTGTAGGACGTGACGATCTTCTTGAACTGGGCGTGCGGATAACGGCGTTCCACGCGCACCACAATCGTCTTGGTCATCTTGTTCGAGACGACTTCGCCGACGCGCTGTTTGCGCTTGCCGGTCGCCGCCACGTTGGTTGTTGTTTCAGCCATACAAAATTATTTCGCCACCGGTTTCGCCGCCTGGTTGCTCAACGCGGAGATGCGGGTTTCAACGCGGGCAATGTCCTTGCGCAGCGTGCGCAGACGCGCGGGTTTTTCCAACTGCGCGCTCGCCTGTTGCAGGCGCAGGTTGAACATCTCGTGCCGGAGGTCGCGGCCCTTGGCCGCCAACTCCACCAGCGTCATATCTTTGATTTCAGCAAATTTCATCGGATTAACTCGCGCGGTGATGGCGCGAAATAAACTTGGTTTTGATCGGCAACTTCGTCGCGGCGAGGCGCATGGATTCGCGCGCTTCCGCCTCGGTGATGCCGTCCACTTCAAACAAAATGTTCGCCGGACGAACCACGGCCACCCAGCCTTCGAGTGGCGCTTTGCCCTTGCCCATGCGCGTTTCCAGCGGTTTCTTCGTGTAGGACTTTTGCGGAAACACCCGGATCCACATCTTGCCTTTGCGCTTCATATAGCGCGTGATCGCCACGCGGCAGGCTTCGAGTTGCTTGCCGTCCATCCAGCAACGTTCCAGCGCCATGAGGCCATACTCGCCGAACGCCACCGTGTTGCCGCTCGTCGCCAGCCCCGTGCGGCTGCCGCGGTGCATTTTGCGATACTTTACTTTTTCCGGCTGCATTGCCATAACAAGATTCTTTCTAAAAAATTAACCGGCGATCGGCGCTTCGACCTTCACTTCTTTTTTCTGCGGCTTGTTTTCGCCCTTGCAAATCCAGCACTTGATGCCGAGCTTGCCGTAAACCGTGTTCGCTTCCGCGAAACCGTAATCAATATTCGCCCGGAGCGTGTGCAACGGCACCCGGCCCCAGTGATACATTTCGACGCGCGCCAATTCCGCGCCACCAAGACGGCCACCGGCGCGGATCTTGATGCCTTCGGCACCGAAATCTTTGGCGGTGGACAAAGCCTTCTTCATCGCGCGGCGGAACGAAACGCGGCGCTCAAGCTGCAACGCGATGTTTTCCGCGACCAACTGCGCGTCGAGCTCCGGCTGCTTCACTTCGACGATGTCCACGTAAACTTCCTTGCCGGTCAGTTTGCTCAATTCTTCCTTGAGCTTGTCAATCTCCGAACCTTTACGGCCAATGACCACGCCAGGACGGGCGGTCAGAATCGTCACGCGGCAGCGGTTCGTCGCGCGTTCGATCAAAATTCGCGGCACCGAGGCCGTTTCCAACTTTTTCTTGAGCAGCGTGCGGATGATGCGGTCTTCCGTCAGCAGCTTGCTAAATTCTTTTTTGTCGGCATACCACTTTGACCGCCAGTCTTTGTTGACCGCGACGCGTAAGCCGATTGGATTGGTTTTTTGACCCATATGTTATTCGTCGGACAAAG
>Ga0208872_1002315_pt1 | contig 11155 bp, 6 predicted proteins | sample CryBogCBH12Aug08_FD_185508 | JGI IMG/M metagenome (GOLD analysis project Ga0208872, IMG submission 185508) | Freshwater microbial communities from Crystal Bog, Wisconsin, USA - CBH12Aug08 (SPAdes) | ecosystem: Environmental > Aquatic > Freshwater > Lake | place: Crystal Bog, Wisconsin, USA... | reverse complement strand
TTCCTTCCTCTAATATTGTTATGCATCCCCATGCATAATAATTTCAAGTACGTGCTTAAGTCCAATAATGTATTTTCTCCTCCTACATTGTTGTGCATCCCCATACATATTAATATCAATTATGTGCTCAATCCCAATAATGCACCCTGTCCAGTCGCCTGTCTGGGAAGGGTGGGGTGTTGCAGCACAATTTGCATTTTTATGCCACCGGGCGCGCCCAGCAGAATGCTCAGAAAAGCCAAACCACTCCGAGTCATCGAGCCAGCAATCAAAACTGATTGCTAACCGCCAAGTAACCGCCAATTTATAAAGTTTAAAAATTTGTAAACATTGTATCCTAAAACAGGGTTGCATTATAAACCTTTTTGTGAACTTTTTTCTGATTCACCGTGACCATGGTCGTGGTCTAGCTGCTGCTTGGGGCCCGTTGGGTGAAGTTCGTTTGCTAAAAAGTTCGTTATCCTTTTGAACTAGAGGTAAAATTTCCTTGAAATTTCAGGGTTTCATTTTTGGCAAGAAAAAGAACCATCAGTAGTCCGAATTTGAATTCGTAAATTTCCCAAATTTAAGAATCCATGTTCTTAAATTTGGGGAATTCTTCATACGTGCTATGCACAATTTCCGCAGATTTCTGGACTGAATCCATACCCTCTGAGCAGATCCTTAATCAGTTGTGATAAACCGTTTGATCCTCAGCTATAAGCCTATAACCTCCTGTTTGAATTTCGGTTAGCGTTCGGGTTCAATATCGACCAACTCGACCATTTGAAATTATTTCGCCGGTATCGGCCAAATGTAGGTATCGACCGAATTCAAGAAGAGAACTGTGAAACCAGACCCGAAACTTGCAGCAAAAATGTACCAAATTCAGCTGCTTTATGCTAAATATCAATGTGAACGACATTGATTCATTGACTGGACTCTCAAGAAAAAAATGAGTCTCAACTTGAACGAAAGAATAACAGCAAGGATCGAAGAATGGTTGCTATCAACCATTCCGAAGCGGACGTGGGCGGGCGAGCGATTCATGTCCTGGCGAAGCCGATCGAACACCTCGACGAGGCAGGCTTCCAGAGACTGCGTGCTTTATGGTCGAACCCGCCCTGGTCGATAGTCTTCGCCAGGTGTGGCAGAGCGGCGGGGACGCCCAGCAGGTTCGCGCTCCCCGCCCTCGTTGACTTCCTCGTCACGGCGTTTGTATGCACCGCCTCCAGAATTTGTCTGCGAGACCTGTGACGGCGGGGCGTCCCGTGACGGCGGGGCGTCTGTCGACGACGCCATCACCACCGGCGAGAGCCGCGGCGGCGAGGACGGCAGCGGCGGCGGCGGGGCCGGGACGCCGCCAGCCCGGCTCCGACGGCCCGTGACGGCGGGGCGTCTGTCGGCGACGCTGCTGTTGCTGCTGCTGCGGCGGCCCGTGACGGCGGGCACGCGACGATCCGCGTCGCGCGCAATGCCTATCGGAGTCACCATTCGCCTGCGCGCCGGCCCGTCTGGCAGTCAAGTCCCCCGCAGACGTGGGCGGGCCGCGGCTCGCGGAACTTGCGGCGGAAGCACCTGCAGCGGTACCAGGTATTATGCTGGCGCTAGCGTCTGTGGGCTTTGAGGCGAAGGCCCGCCGCCCGCGCGTCTCTCAGCATGTAGCGTGATAGCGCGTAGCTTGCTGGCGGATGCGTGTCAGTGGTTTTTGAGCGCTCGACGTGGCAGGACGAATGCGAGCGGCACACACTCCGGATCCGGCTAAGGGCCGGCTTTATTAGATAAAGTTTTGTCGGGTTTCCTTAATCAGCTTCCAGCACGGAACAAAATCGTGCAACCAAGGATATACGGTATTTAAGTGAGCATAGACGCCCTGTCTATCGGCAAATTGCGCCCAGTACATGTGCCCTCGCAGTGACTCCGCATCCGTCACATACGGCATTCCAGAATGAATCACCATGAAGTCGAAGAGCAAAAGCTTCCCCACCTCCAGATGAATCTTCACTGGCGTCGGGCGTCGCTTTTCGCTCGTGAAGCCCGTGTTCTGGAGGTGAACGTATGCCACGAGGTTCCAGAAGGCATCGTCCGACCATTCCTCAGGCTTGTGCCGCACCACCTCTTCACGAAAACGTGTGATACTTCGGACTTCTCGGTTCGCATCAAAGGAATACATCCAAACCACAACGTACTGACCCTTCACAAGCCCCCAAAGTGCGCTGGCCCCTGCCGCCCAGTCGTCCAAGTGCTCCAATTGAAGGCGTGTTTGAATGCCCCCTTTGTCGGGCAAGCACGAAAGGAACGACATATGTGAAGAGTGCAGATTTTGCTGAAGCGAAAGCGGTAGCCGCCTGGAATCACTCCGATCTGCCGTCATTAACAACCCTCCAACGGCCCTGAACAGACCCTCGCCAGTAGCCAAGATGTTTTGAAGCGATGCTCGGAGTTCTTTGATGTCCCTGCCTTTAACCCGTGTTTTGATTTTTGTATCGCTCTCAGCATAGTACTTCAAAAGAAACTCCAGGCTTGGATTGATCCGCCGGTCCCGTTCATCAGGACCCGAGACTAAACCCCCCAACTCTCTGTAAAACGTATCTCCGTCTTTGCGGATGGCTTCTCTAGCGACCGACCACGGTCCGCTCGTGCCCGAGGGATCCCACTTTATTCCATCTAAATCAAGCCTTTCCCTCTCAACACGCCCAAGAAAATCGCTGAACGAACCATAAATCATTCCCTGTTTTTCCATAAAGTCTCTGAAGTCATTTCGAAGCCGTTTGTCGCTACCAGCAAAGCTTCCGGATTCGTCTGGACGGTTGTATTTTGCATTTTGAAAATCAAAATTGAATTTCTTGAGTTCCTCCTCGGAAATGTCTGGAATTTTTCCCGCGTCCAAGACAGGAATAGAGCCTTTTTCAGGTTTCAGCTCCCATTCGTCCTTGGCATTCACTTGGCGCGTTTTCGAATAAACTTCCGCCTCTACAGATTGCCAAAAAGCATCAGCATCTTCAAATGCGGGAAGTTCATCGCGCAATCTCTTAACATGACCAGAGTCGATCTTTCTGTCTGGATTCTTTTCGTTCCACTCAAAAACCACCCGATCCATTTCTGTCTGACTCGAACCACGTTTTAAAGATTTTCGTATCACTGTCTTTTCTACAGCCGACAGTTGCATGCGCGCCTTCCTCTTGCGACTAGAATCGTCAGCCATCAACAATTCGTTTCGGCTCGGGCCCGTCGTTGACAAACTGCGGAAATAACTCGAGTTATTTTGAATAACTTGAGTTATTCCGCCGCTCACTCATACTTTGGTGAACTCTTGGGCCCAGCCTTGGGGATTCAAATTCAAAATGTTCGAAAATGGCGTGTATCTTGATTGGATCCTGAACTATAAACCTTTTTTCTGATTCACTGGAAATTCTTCAAGTTGCCATACACAATTACAGCAGATTTCTTGACTGAATTCATACCCTCTGAGCAGATCCTTGATCAATTGTGACAAAGAATCCAATCCTCAGCAAAAGCAGTTGAATTGCCTCGTGTTTGATTTTCAGTTAGCGTTCGAGTAAGACCACTTCGATCATTCCATATTATTTTGCCGGTATCGACCGAATTCAAGAATGAGAATTTTGAAGCCAGACCCGAAACTTGCAGCAAAGCTTGCCGAATCCAGCTGCTTTAGGCTGAATATCCTTGTTAACAACGTTGACTGGATTCTCAATGAAAGAATAACAGCAAGGATCGAAGAATCGTTGCGATCAAAAGCTGTCAATGTTATAATAGCAAGGCATCAGCGCGACAAACCTGATCTTGATATTGCTTGTGCTCTTCAGTGCGCAAAAAGTATCCAACAAGCGCCTCTCACTCAGAATCTTCGCGCAAGATGCATCAAGCCGTGCTTTCCAGAAGCAGACGTGGGCGGGCGAGCGATTCATGTCCTGGCGAAGCCGATCGAACACCTTGACGAGGCCGGCTTCCAGAGACTGCGTGATTTATGGTCGAACCCGCCCTGGTCGATAGTCTTCGCCGGGAGCGGCAGAGCTGCGGGACGCCCAGCAGGTTCGCGCTCCCCGCCCTCGTTGACTTCCTCGTCAGTCAATTCACAATTTGTCTGCAAAACCTGTTCCCGCGTGATAGCTTCGCTCGTCCCGCAGGCGTGGGAGGACCGGCGCGACCCTCTGGTGGCAAACGAGCCCCCACTCGTGATGTGGCTCCAAGCTGCACCCATGCTGCAGCGGCCGCAACACCACCGACCAACGCTTTGACTGCCGCAGCCGCCACTGCCAACCCCCCGGGCGGCGTGCAGGCGATGCCGCAGGGCGCCTGGGCTCGACACGCAGCGCACAGCACGGTTCCGCCGCCGACGGCAGCAGCACCGGCCATATGGACGGCAGCACAACCGGGCGATACCGCCGAGCAGGCCGCCACCGCGCGGGCTGCCGCGTCGGCAGCAGCGGCGCCCCCGGACGCCGCGGCCTGCACTACAGACGCGGCCGCCGGCCCACTCGGGGTAGGTGTGCTAGTACCCGGTCTGCTGCCCCAGCTCCCGTCCACATGGAGGGCCCCGGGCGCTGCCGCTGCAAGGTCGCTCCTTGCCTCTTCTGCCCCGACCTCCGCAACGCCGGGAGCCGCTGCGAGGGCCCCTGTTGTGCTGGCCGCAGTCGCGCTTGGTCCGCCAGCCCCTGAATGGCCGCCCGCCAGCGGGTCAGACGCCCGGCCAGCCGGCGTTGCAACGCCCCACAGCGCGATTTCGCGACTGCCGGCGCAGCAACCCGCCTCACTCTGCGGCTGCGGCGCCGGCCCCGCCCACCTCATCCCGTGGGAGCCTCTCACAGGCTTCGGCTGGACGCCTCCGTTCGCCCCAACGGGCGCCACAGCGGGCGGCCTGGATTGGCGGACCTCCATCATCCCTGGGGCCCCGGTCTCTGTCGCGTCCCCGCCGGGCCCGTCCTCGCGACCAGCGCCGCAGGTCATCCTGCCGGCCGCCGCCGCAACCTCTGCGGACACGGCGCTTCCGGCGTCCCCGCTCGACGCCGTCGACCAAGAACCCGGGCCGTTGCAATCGGACTCCGTTTCCGCCGCCGCCTCCTGCCAGTCGGGTCAAGCGTCAGGTCAGTCCGCCGCTCATACCGTCGCTGCCGTCGTTACGGTTCGCATCACGTGCTCGGCCTTCTCCCCCCATGCTGACGTGTTTCGGCTCCTGCGCCCGGCGCCGCAGGCGGGGCTCAGTCTGCACGGCGGTCGGTCCGGGAGGAGGGGGGGGCTGCTCACACGACGCGGATGCCGATGGGCAACATCACGAACTCTGTTTGCCGTCGTCCACCTCTGCTTCCGTCGGAACTGGCAGCTGTATCTCCAGGTGTCCGAGCGGGCTCTATCCTATCCAGCAGCAGCTCTCATTGCGGTCCTTTGGTCCCGTTTGTCTGCATCACCTCCACCGCAATTCGTCCGAACGGTCTGCGAGACCTGTTTCCGCCTGATGGTTTCGATCGTCCCGCAGGCGCGGGCTTGGGAGGCAAACGGGCGGCCGCTCGTGATGGGGCTCCAAACGGCGCCGATGCTGCGGCAGCCGCAACACCACCGACCAACTCTTTGACGGCCGCAGCAGCCACGGCCGCCCCGCCGGGCGTCGCTGCTTTTGCAACCATGACGTTGCTCCCAGCCTCTCCTCCCACCGCAACGCCTGGAGAGTCTGGGCCGTCGCTGGCTACTGCCGCAGCCGCTAACGACGGCCTTAAAGGGCGGGCGCCAGGTCCGTATGACTCGCACTCCGTCGCAATCATTAAATCACGAATGCGCATCTTGATTCAAGCCTTAAGTTTTGCGATGCCTTCAGGCTTACCACGCTGACATGCTCCTGCTCCTGCCCTGGCGCGGCAGGATGGCTGCTGGCGCAGGAGAGGGCGAGGTTAGGAGACTCTACAACCCACCTCCCGTTCCGCGGTCAACGGCAGCTCAGCCCACAAGCATCAACCCCTCGAACTCCAGCATACCGTCGTCGGCAGCCGGACGCCATGCACCGTTCCTGCCCGGGATACTATGAACAACCTGCCATTGTTGCGCCCACCTCCGAGCGTTCAGGTCAGCACAGTGCTCAAGCAGCAATTATGATGCCTTGCATCTGATGTGATATGATAGTAATATACTGATACTACTTGAAGCCGATTTATCTGTTCAAGTCACCTGAGTTTCCCATGAAATTCAAGTTGGCATAGTTTGAACACACACGTTGGTTTGCCAGGGAGAAAGGGAAAGCGGCTCGACGCAAATTCAACGCCAGCAATCTCCGAGGCCCGGGTTGAAGGCTGTCGGGATCTTGACAGTCCCAGTCGCTCGAGTCTCGCTAATCAGCTGGTGACAAGTTTGGAGCAAAACGCTCACACGCTTCTCGAAGAGTTGTGCTCTGTAGAAAACGGGGTCCGCGACGCAAGTAAGATCCATCGGATTGCAAACGAGGTCACGAAGTTGCTTTTAGGACAGGCCCTGCCACTCATACACACGCTGCGGGCGGACGTGCACGCGGCCGAGTCTTCTTCAAGTTTGATGCCTGTGGCAGCGCCGCAACTTCTACAGGACACTTTATCAACTGCAAAACCACGGGCACCAAGTAGCTCAGCTGCAAGTGAAGGTACAGAACATACTCAAAGCGCCGAGTCGCTGCATTCATCGTCTACGATGTCTCACGGAACCAACAAGATTTCTCATTCGGCACGCCCTCCCAAGGCGTCCTATTACTCTTGCCAGCCCGTCCGGGAATGGCGTGGCCTGACTACAATCGACATCAGCCAAGGTTCGGCGAGCTCTTCTGGCACAAAAAAGCGGTCTTTAAATCGTTCGAAGTGTCCGCATGCGCCTCACATGATTCTTTTTGCGGACTCTCGGTTTCAGGGCCGAGGCACACACGCCCGAGATTCGTTCAGGAAATTGGATGACGTGAAGAGACGCAAGATCGCAAAACAGAAGAAGTTGCTCGAAAGCGTTCAGCTGAGGCAGCTATTTGCAGGGAATGGCGAGTCAGACTCGGCATCTGTCTCGGGGGAGCAAAGGGATCAGGTTGCGAGGAGAGATGCAGACAACGAGCCGCTGTGTTCAGGCTCTGCCATTATCTCCGAGTCAGAGGAGCAGAGCAGTGCTCAGGCTACTGATGCTGCAGATAAAGATCCGTTGTGTGGCGTACACGTCTCTCCCAGCAAATGTTGTTCGTGCTGTCAAAGCAGTTCTTTCCATGTCGGATGCTGCGTGCGCCAGGATACCATGGATGTGGATTTCTCTGAGAAAGTTGCCCAAACCTCTGCTTGCTCTTCAGGCTCCGAACTTGTTGTTTGGACCCCTCCGCCGCCGTGGGCCCCTTCTTGGTGGGCTGAGCCCTCAAGAATTCTCAAAAGCGCGTGGATTGTGATGGGCTCGACTGATTTTAATTTTGTTGGAGCTCTGCCTGGTAAACCTGATGTCGACGAGGGTGGGGCTGGTAAAGCTGATGTTGACGAAGCTGATGTCGAAACTGCTTCTTGGCAGCAGCCTGCAGATAGGGATCCAGGAGCCACAAACACAGTCAACTGGGACGCAGCGTTGGGCCGGGATTTGGATCAGCGGCTTCGGATCACCTTCCAGAGATGTGAGACTGACCGCCTCGAGGCTGCCAGAGCAGCGGGTTGGATAAAAGGAAACGACTATGACTTTGTCAAGCACAGGAGCATTTTAGAGGACTCGGAGGCCACTGGCACGGCCACTGCGACGGTCCAGGTCCCAAAACGTGGGCCTTCTAAGCTTGTGGCAAGCTCATCAGGAATGTTGAGCAATGCTGGGATACGACACAGAAGGATTTTGCTTGCTCGGGCCCGACTATTGTACCTCTCTGCTGCAGTACGTTCGCACCACGAAGCGCTGCCTGGGGAGGATGGTCCCGACGATTTTCGGATGGCTTCCGTCAGGGCGTTGCTCAGCGACCTTCCTATCCAATTTCTTCGCTGTTTGTCAAAGGATCCGAGAGTGCAGGATTGTGCGATCACATCCGAAAAGAAGATGAGGAAAAAGATCCTGAGACAGATCAAGAAGGAGGCTGCCGAAACACGAAAGGACCCGATGACCGTGCTGAAGGCGACCATAGACCATTCCTCGCGAGCGGGCTCTATCAAGGCGTATCAAGGCATGCAAGCCATTCTAAACAAGTCCGGCTTCGGACACTGCCTTCCCAGCACAGAAGCGATGTCAGCCGCGAAGAAGGGAATTATGCGACTGGCAGAGGAGGACCTGGAAATATTTGAGACGCCTGACGGATACCGCATCAGTCTCAAGCGCGCTGTGGAGATGGAGGCAAGTCGGATCATGCAGACCATTTCCATGTCTGAGCTGGGTGTGATGAAGGACTCGGGCAAGGAAGTGCGGACAGTGGGGGTGCAGCCTGGGGGGCACGGCTGGCAAGACCTCTTCGACGTGAAAATCACCTTTGACGCTAGGAGGGTGACCAAACACGGGTCACAGACCGAAGTCATGATGATCTTCATGCTCAAGGGGCAGGAAGGGGTCGACAGCTGCCAAAAGGCGCTCAAGCATCGCACCATCGCCATCTGGGCTGGCAAGGACTCGAGAGAGAACGTGCAGCGAAATCTGGTAGAGACGATGAAGGAGGCGAGGGAGCTGGAGGAGAATGGCATTGTCTTCTCGATCGCTGCCGATTCGTTTCTCACTGTCCAAGATTCGGAGCAGTACAATGAGTGGAAGAAGCTGCCGGAGGCGGTTCGGAACGAGATGGCTACGAAGAAAGATGATAGAAGCTTTCACAACGTAGGGATTCGTTTCTGGGTGCCGGCTGATATGTTAGCTCAGTGCTCACTTCTTGGCCAGGGCTGCGCAGGGAAGCACTACTGTCCTCACTGCAACACTCACAAGGACTTCCGACACATACCGTTTGAGCTGCGCCTTGTGACGGAGCGGGTGAACTTTCGTAAGTATGCAGAACAACTCGACCTGCACGCAGAGACCTTGTGGTCAATCAACACTTGCGAGAATAATCGCGGTCCAAACTGGAAGCTTAACGAAGAAGGCCTGCGTTTCATGACGGAGCCGAGCTCGCTGGTCTTGCAGACGCAACCTGTGGTGCCGGGGCCATCGACGGAGGCAGCACCGGCTCGATCGGCTCGGGAAAGGCCTGCACACGACGCGTCGACAATGCGCCCCAACAAGAAAAGACGCACTGCTGCGGCCAGTGCGGCACCCAAATCCCTGGGTCCTGCTCCTTCAAGTTTCGCCGCAGACTCGGACGGTGTCTCAGCATCCAACAGGGCCAGCAATGGGCGTGCACTCGGCCCTGATGTCGATAGGCTCCGCAAACTTGATCGATGGCGCCATCACGGACCGGATTGCGAGTGCTATGGATGCATGATTCCAGCAAATACAGTTGTGCGGACGATGCTGACGCCCGGGATGTCCAGACCGTCTGCCTTTTTGGGAGAGCATTGGCCGCAAATGACCTCAGCGCGGTGCCCATTTTGCGCCCTGCACTGCCTCATGCGCGTCACGGAGGCCATGTTCCAGCAAATTTGCCAATTTGCTTTGGCAGGGGGTGCTGCACATTTAAAACGTCTCAACGACGGTCTGAGCATGGTCGGCTTTAAGTCAAAGAAGTTTGAGAAGCTGCGGAATTTCGACTCAAAAAATTACGAGAAGCTCTCCTTTTTGGGGCACGAGTCACTCCATCTACTCAAGCGCAAGGACGGGGTTGGGGATCGCAACATTGCGGTCCTTTTAAAGCACATCTGGCCGCAAGGAGACGCACCGGATCGGCTGGACAAGGTTGATGGCGCGAGCTTCGTAGCGCGATCGCTGGATCTGTGGGAGCAGTGGGCCAAGGTCGTGGAGCTCATGATTGAGCGCGATCCTGAGAAGGTTCGCGAGCAGAAAGGCTTTGAGAACTTCGGCAAGGAGTGCCGGGACTTTATCTTCTTGTTCCAGGCCATGTTTCACAAGGCGCAGTGCAAGGCGTTCTACCTGCACACGCTTATGGCTCACGCGGGGGACTTTATGCGGGAGCTTGGAAAGTATGGCATGTGTCTTGGGATGATGTCAAACTCAGGAGCTGAACGGAGGCACGAATATGGCCGCCGAGCGTTCAAGCGCTCGCTGTGCGGCGGATGCTGGGCCAAGACTAACAAGGAGCTTGCAGCAAAACGGAACCTTATAGCCTACCTCACACTGCGCGAGGTTTTGATGTTTCAGTACGGAGCAGACCTGTGGAGTCATGAAATGGCTTTGCGTGCGGATTTGTCGGACACATCGAGGGGGGGCGAATCGACTCGGACGGTAATCGGTTCACGCCGAAGCCTGGTGAAGGAGGCGCTCGCCAGCCTGGCCAAGTCTGCAGCAGAGGAAGGCAGTGCAGTCAGATCGCCCCTGCTTTCGTTTGAGGATGTTGAAAAGGAGATGCGTGGCGACTGCGATTTGGGAGCGTCTGCGCCTTGGCTCGAAACGGACTCGGCGGACTGGACTACCACGGAGCACGGCCAGAGCAAGGTGCTCGAGTCCGTTCCGTTCGAGGGAGAGTGGAATGAAGGTGATCCGTTGCCTCCTGGCACACAGAAGCAGGCTGATGGCAAACTATCGTATCTGACCAGAGACCCGAGGCTCACAAACGGGATTGCCGATTGCTTGTCTGACTGCAGCGGGGATGGGTCTGAGGATAGTTCCGACACTGAGGGCGATTCCTGTCGGTTCGAGGATCTAGCCTGCTTTGAATCAGACTCAGAGGACGGAGAGTACGCTCCAGAAGTTGACGCCTACTTGTTGCGTGTTCAAAAAGTGGCGCAGACCGTCGGGATTTGTAATTTGGAGGATGACGATGTCGAACTGCTTGCAGAGAGTCATGCTGGGACTTTGGGGGTGTCCAATGCTCAGGATCGGCGAAAGCGCACGCGCAGCGACGGCACAGAGTGTTTGGTGGGAAAAATAGCATGGGGTTCTCGCTTGCCTCGCACAGAAGCCAAAAATCAAAAGCGCAGAGAGGATCGAACACGACTTTGGGGTGCTCAACCAAAAGATACTGGCCACCTTTATGTGGGGATCGAAAACGATACGTCGTCGTCCGTCGGTTCCGGAGACATCAGTCACTGCAGTGCTACTGGCTCAAGCTGTCATGCGCCGGTATGCATCTTCTATCCCATCCCTGTCGATCCCCCCCGCCCCCCCC
>Ga0208872_1002312_pt1 | contig 11161 bp, 20 predicted proteins | sample CryBogCBH12Aug08_FD_185508 | JGI IMG/M metagenome (GOLD analysis project Ga0208872, IMG submission 185508) | Freshwater microbial communities from Crystal Bog, Wisconsin, USA - CBH12Aug08 (SPAdes) | ecosystem: Environmental > Aquatic > Freshwater > Lake | place: Crystal Bog, Wisconsin, USA... | reverse complement strand
CGTTACAACCATGAGACTATTGCTCTTGGATTCTCAATTACTGAAGAGGCGATTGAGGATAACTTGTACGACAGCTTGTCTGCTCGTTACACCAAGGGTCTGGCTCGCGCTATGGCATATACCAAGCAGGTTAAAGCTGCTTCAATTTTGAACAACGCATTTAACAGCCAATATGTTGGTGGTGACGGCGTATCATTGTTGAATACAGCTCACCCATTGGTATCTGGCGGTACAAACTCTAACACTCCATCTACTCCTGCCGATTTGAACGAAACTTCTCTTGAGAATGCCGTTATTCAAATTGCCGCATGGACAGATGAGCGTAGTCTTTTGATCGCAGCTCGCCCCAAGAAGCTTATTGTTCCACCAGCATTAATGTTCGTTGCTACTCGTCTCTTAGAGACAGAGTTGCGCGTTGGTACAAACAACAACGATGTTAATGCCATCAAGAACAATGGTTCTATTCCAGAAGGTTACACTGTTAACCACTTCTTGACAGCGCCAAACGCATGGTTCTTAACAACTGATGTACCAAATGGATTAAAGCACTTTGAACGTGTTCCACTCCAAAACTCAATGGACGGCGATTTTGATACTGGTAACGTCCGTTACAAGTCTCGCGAGCGTTATTCATTTGGATACTCTGATCCATTAGGTCTTTACGGTTCTTATTAAGAACTTAAGGCAAAGTGCAACAATGTTGCACTTGATAAAAAGGGCTCTCAAAAGGGGCCCTTTTTTTATGTAAATTTTGTTGACAAATTTTCTATTTAGTGTATATTTCATTTATCTGGGACTTCAACCTTGTTGCCACTGGCCCAGCAGACGATGCAACGATTAACAAGGTAACTTTTGCATAAGGAATTATTATGGGACGCAGTACATTTGATGGGCCAATTATTTCTGGTGATAACCGATTTGGGCCGTTAAGAGACATTGGATACACAGATTTAGTTCAGGCAACAGATATTAATTTTGCAGTTACTACTTTGGGTTCTGCTGGTTATTCGGGAGGCTCTGGACAGTTTGTTTGGGGTAATTCAATACCTAACCTAAACGGACAACTATATACACCTAGTTCTACGTTTAGTACAAGTGGCCCAACCACAACAACGCCTACTGCCGACCCAACAGGTACAAGCGGTACTATTTACCGTGGTGTTGTTATGTATTTACCGGCCGGGTGTGCTATCAATGATTTGTTTATTGATTGCGGAGTTGTTCCAACATTGTCAGCAGGAACTATTGGTAACGTATCCGTTGTTGTTGGTAACGCATTTAACACATCCACATACGCATCAACAGGAACTATTTCTGCTGTGGGTAGACAATCTTTATCAACATTCACAGATGCACAATTTATAGCACAGGCATCTACAAGTTCTGATATACAGAACCCACAAGTTGGAACACAACCAAGCTTTTTCTCACAAATTGTATTTACTGTATTGATTCCGTTTACGGTAGCAACAGGTGTATTGTCAACGGGTAAGTTTTATTTTACTCTGCGTTATACACAGCCTGATAACAACATTGGTACATTGACAACTTACCCCTACGGTAACTTTGACTAATTAATTGCGGGGGCTTAGGCCCCCATTTCTTGATTTAAGGAGATTAATTATGGCAAACCAAAGTTCCAATGGTGTACCAAGTACAAACAACTCGGTAAATTCAATTACTCGACAGGCTAGATATGAGCCTTTTGACTTGCAAGTTTCTCGTAATCAAATTTATGGGCATCAAACACTGAGTTTGTTTGGGTATCAGTCTGCTATTGGAAATACAAAAATTCCAGTGTGGGAAAACGCAACCACTTATACCTATATTACAACAGCATCAACGCTTACATTGGTAAGTAGTTCTGCATCAGATGATACCTCTGCAAACATACTAATTAATGGTTTAGATTCCAACTTTAAACCTATTTCTGAAACATTGGCAATGAATGGCGTTACAGGTGTAACAACTGTTAATAGCTATTATAGAGTTAACAGTATGATAATGGTTTTGCCTGGAACCAGCCAAAGTACTAACGTAGGTACTATCACTTTAAAACAAGTTTCAAACATTGTTGCACAAATTAATGCGGGAATTGGTAAAACACAAAGCACTATTTACACAGTGCCTGCAGGGTATTCATTTTATTTGGACTTTGCTGAAGTAAATACATCTAACAGTTATACATCATCCAATATTGTTACTTATTCTGTTCAAGCAATTAACAACGCTAACGGTGTGAAACTAAATGTGTTACAACAACCGTTTGTTTCCATTTATACGGCAAATAGAAGTTCTGACCCATTTTTGTACGCAGAAAAAACAGACGTTCAATGGCAATTGGTTACAAGCACAGCTACGACCATTGCAGCCGGAGTGATTATTGCCGGTAAAGTAATTTCTAACGGATCTTAAAATGGCTACTCCTGCATGGCAACGCAAAGAGGGGAAGAACCCGAACGGGGGGCTAAACGCCAAGGGGCGAGCTTCCGCAAAGAAAGAAGGGCACAACTTAAAACCGCCTCAACCAGAGGGGGGATCAAGGAGAGACTCCTTTTGCGCAAGGATGAGTGGCATGAAGAAAAAGTTAACATCCTCGAAAACAGCGAACGACCCAGACAGCCGGATTAATAAAAGTTTAAGAGCTTGGAATTGCGCTGAAGGTGGATATATAAAAACAGCAGATGGTATTGCTGAACGGGGTCATACTAAAGGAAAATTTATATAATGGATACACATGATGCAAAAACAATGACAGATGGAGCAGCCGTAGTTATAGGACTGGGCGGTTTTATGTCATGGTTTCCACCTATTGTTGCATTGATTGGTGGTTTACTTACAATTGTTTGGATGACCATCAGGATTTGGGAAACAGATACTGTTCAAAGATGGGTAAATAAAAATGCCAAGCAGCAGTAAAAAACAACATAATTTCATGGAAGCGGTGGCCCACAATCCATCGTTCGCCAAGAAAGTAGGGGTCCCTCAAAGTGTGGGGCAAGAGTTCAGTAAAGCGGACACAGGCCGCACATTTAAAAAAGGTGGAAATATGGAAAAACATGAAATGCACTCGCATCATATGAAGATGGCGCATCATCACTTAAAAGAAGCGATGAAACACGGCGGTCACGTTAAAAAAATGGCTTCTGGTGGTGAAACCACTGGTAGACATGGCGTTGAAGAAAAAAGAGGAATGACTACTGCTAAGATGGGCAAAGTCAAAGAGGGTGGATTTAAGCCGCATGGCGAGCACTCTGTTGAAATTAAAGGAAGAACTAGAGCTATGATGCCTAAAATGGGTGGCAACACAGTTGGGGACGGTCCTTTATATAACGTAAAAGGCCCTGCCATGAAAAAAGGCGGGAAAACTCATACCATGAAACGTGGCGGCAAAGCTTGTTAAGGAACTAATATGAATCATCCAGAACACGAAAAACACATTCATCCCGCAGGGCATGAGCATCCCCATGAGCATAAACATATGGTTCACCATATGAAGCAGCATGAGGAAGGTGGACATAAGCATCATCACCATCATCATAAAGAACATGCTGCTGGCCATGAAATGCACCATGAAACAATTGAGCATTTACACAAACACCAAAAACACGATTAGGAGTATTTTATGCCTATGCCCATGCCTGCTAGACCTATGCCTGCCCAGATGGGCCAACCTAGACCTATGCCAGGCAGAATGCCTGCTAGGCCTATGCCTGCTATGCCTCCACAAGGAGCAATGGCTCGTCCACCAGGAATGAAAAAAGGTGGAGCTACTCATCGTTGTCATGAACGCGCTGATGGTTGTGCTGAAAAAGGCCATACCAAATGCAAAATTGTGATGTGTGGCGGCGGTCACGTTAAAGGATAAATCATGGCTACAAAAGATGCTGGAGCTGGTCGCGGATTTGTTAATCCACAGCGTACTGATGAACCTGATGAAGAATATGTAACGCCTAAAGATCGTTACGAAACTGAAAAAGAACGTAGCGAACAAGAAACCCAAAGAAAAACCGATATGGCGGCTGAAGAAGCTGGTAAAGGCATGAAAAAAGGCGGTAAGGTTAAGCATAAGAAGATGGCTAAAGGCGGCGCTTCTAGGGGAGATGGGTGTATTGAGCGTGGACACACAAGAGGTCACATGAGATGATGGCTAGTCGGGGCATGGGAGATATGAATCTATCAAAAATGCCAGGTAGAAAGAAAAAATCCACTTATAAAAAAGGTGGTCCTGTTGGACTTTATGCAAATATTCATGCAAAACAAGAAAGGATAGCCCACGGATCTGATGAGCATATGCGTAAACCAGGTAGCAAGGGTGCGCCAACTCAAGAAGCTTTTGTAGAATCTGCCAAAACAAGGAAAAAGAAATGAGTTTGCCAAAAAATGAAAAGGTTACTGTAGAAGTTGTTGCTCCTCTTACAACAACTCAAGTGCAACATGTTGCACCCCAACCTATTCCAAATATATTTACTTGCATTGCGCAAGTGCAACAAGTTGCACCTAAATAATGGCTACTACATCTGGCGTTTCAGCATTCAATCTTCAGTTAACTGACGTTATTGAGGAGGCTTTTGAACGCGTAGGTGTAGAAGTAAGAACGGGTTATGATATAAGAACAGCCAGAAGATCTTTAAATCTTTTATTTACCGATTGGGCTAACCGCGGTATCAATATGTGGACATTTGAGCAAGATTATATTTCTCTTGTTCAAGGGCAGCCAACATATGCTTTGCCGGACGATACTGTAGATTTACTTGAGCAAGTTATTAGAACAAATGCAAACAGTACAAACAATCAGTCTGATTTAACAATTACGCGAATCAGTGTTTCTACTTATGCAACGCTTCCCAATAAATTAACTCAAGGCAGGCCTATTCAGGTTTGGATTCAGCGTTTAACGGCTCAAAATCAACCAACAAGCAGTGCTATTTATGCTGCTATTGGTGCAACAGATACATCAATTCCAGTCACTTCAGTGGTTGGCATACCCAATGCAGGCTGGATTACTATAGATTCTGAGCTTATTGGGTATAACGAGATACAAATTGCGGCTAATGGTAACCCAGCATACTTACTTAATTGCACAAGAGGCCAAGGAACAACGACTGCGGCCTCACATGTGTTGGGTGCTCCTATTATTTTGTCTCAAAAGAACAGTATTACTGTATGGCCAACGCCTGATTCAGCGGCAAATTACCAGTTTGTATACTGGAGATTACGCAGGATGCAAGATGTTGGTGCTGGCGTTAACGTAATGGACGTACCATTTAGATTTGTTAATTGTATGGTGGCTGGATTGGCTTATTATTTGGCATTAAAAGTTCCAAATGGCTTAACAAGAATCCAATTACTAAAACAACAGTACGATGAGGCATGGGAATTGGCTTCTACAGAGGATAGAGAAAAGGCATCTGTGCGTTTTGTGCCCAGAAGAATGTATATTGGTGGAAGTACCTAATGGGTAATAGGTTTTCATCTGGCAAAAACTCGATTGCCGAGTGTGATCGCTGTGGATTTCGTTATAAATTGTTTGATCTTAAGAAAGAAATAATAAAAACAAAGGTTTACAATTTAAAAGTGTGTCCAACTTGTTGGGACCCAGATCAACCGCAGTTACAACTTGGTATGTACCCAGTTGATGATCCGCAGGGCGTAAGAGATCCAAGGCCTGATAGAAGTTATTACCAATCTGGCAGTACTGGGTTGCAAACTTGTACTAGTAATGGTACAAACATCAATCAAGATGGATTCCCATCTGAAGGAAGTAGGGTTTATCAATGGGGATGGAATCCTGTTGGTGGCGCAAGTGCTTTTGACGTTGCGCTAACAGACAATTATTTGCAAGTAAATGTGCAAGTAGGCACCGTATCAATAGTAACAACGTAGGAGTATTTATGGAAAAAGATGATATTAAACAAGACAAAAAGCTCATCAAAAAAGCTTTTAGTATGCACGATAAACAAGAGCATCCTGGTAAACACACAAATTTATCCAAGCTTAAAAAAGGCGGCATGTCAAAAATGGCTAAAGGCGGGATTACGTCTGAGCAATCTAAGACTATGGGCCGCAACATGGCTCGCGCTATGAATCAAAAACACACCAGCCGCGGAGGTTAATATGAAACCATTAGTTAAACCAACTACCAAGAATAGTCCAGCTATTCACAGGCCAAAAGACGTACACAATGGGAATGCAGATGAATATGCGCCCCCACACACAATGGATGGCAAGCGTATTAGTCCTAAGACAGATTCTTTTGTTACAGTAGACCCCAATACTTTAAAAGCTACAGATGTAAAAAGATTATCTGGAACAATGCGTGTAAGCATGGGAAACCCTGGCGCAAATGATGTTAAGACCGATGGCATCAAAATGCGTGGTGCTGGCGCTGCTGAGCGTGGCTTTATGAGCAGAGGCCCAATGGCATGAGTTTAGATTACTCTCAGCTTTCTCAGTCAATACAGGACTATTTACAAAACTACGAGGCAACTTTCGTAGCTGATATTCCTATTTTTGTTGAACAAGCTGAGCAAAGAATCTTTAACATGGTTCAATTTCCATCCATTCGTAAGAATGTGACTGGAGTACTTACGCCAAATAATCAATATCTAGCGTGCCCAACAGATTTTCTTGCTCCGTATTCTTTGGCTATTTATAGTTCTGCATCTGTTACCGCAACAGGTACATCTGGAACTTATGCAATTACAACATCTGGTAGTGTTACAGGAACCATCCAAGTTGGACAATATGTAACGGGCTCAGGTATAGGTCTTAGTGCATATGTAACATCTATATCAGGCACAACAGTTAATTTGTCTGTAGTTAATTCTGGAACGGTTAGCGGCACAATTAACTTTCAAGGCCAATACAATTATTTGTTGAATAAAGACGTTAACTATATAAGAGAAGCGTTTGCCTTGCCAAATTACTATGCTACGCCTGGTTATTACGCACTTTTTGGGCCGGCTATTGTAAGCTCTGCTATAACCAATAACTTATCTTTTATTTTAGGTCCTACGCCCGATATAGCGTATAGCGCAGAGCTTCATTATTATTATTATCCAGTTTCAATTGTTCAATCTGCTATTGCAACAACGAGTATTTACACGCCAGGAACTGGATATACAAATGGCACATATTACAACACTGTTCTTACAGGTGGAACTGGTAGTGGTGCAAAGGCCGATATTGTTGTATCTGGCAATGCAGTTACATCTGTAACATTGAGCTCCAATGGTTCTTATTTTGCGGTTAATGATTTGTTATCGGCATCTTTGCCTGGTGGATCAAACTTTCAATTAAAAGTTAACTCTATTAATAACCCGTCTGGAACCAGTTGGCTAGGTCAAAATTTTGATTCTGTTTTGTTGTATGGATCTTTAGTTGAGGCTTACACATTTATGAAGGGCGATGCTGATTTAGTTGCTCTTTACGATAAAAAATATGTAGAAGCAGTACAAATTGCAAAACGCCTTGGAGATGGTATGGAGCGTCAAGATTCTTACAGATCTGGGCAATATAGAGAAACGGTTAAATAATGGCTGAACAACAACAAACCGCCACTACCAGTTTCAAAGTTCAACTTGCACAAGGTTTGCATAACTTTGGCCCAACGAATCCAAATATTTTTTATATTGCTTTGTTTAATGGTTTGGCCAATATTGGTCCATCAACAACCCAATATGTATCTGGAATGACTGGTGAAGTAACTGGATCAGGGTACACGCAGGGCGGTATAGCATTGACAATTATTAATCCACCAACATCGGGTGCAACAAATGGCACAGTAGCTTATTGGGGATTTAATAATGCAATTTGGAGCCCTGCATCCTTTACTGCTAGATCTGCTTTAATTTACAATCAAAGTCAAAACAACGCATCTGTTTGCGTAATTAATTTTGGTGGTGATAAAACTTGTTTAAATTCGTTTACTGTTCAGTTTCCAGTTAACGGGCCAACAACATCTATTTTAAGGATTGCATAATGATTGTTACAACAACAAAAGGCGATATGGACGATTCTTTACTTGTCAAAAAAGAAGGTTCAATCGACAATGATAACGAATACACGACTTGGGTTGAGTACTATTTAGAAGATGAATTGGTACACCGATCTGCTCATGTAACGCTGAAAAAATCACCCTGGATGGATTTAATAGCTGCCTCAATGGCATAAGGAGAACTCTGTGCTAATGGCTTTGACTCATTTTTGTACATCTTGTAAAACAGAAAAGCCATTATCATCTTTTCCAATTCGTAAAACACACAGGCCTGGAAAGCCAGTTTCACAATGCATGACTTGCAAAAATGAATATAACAAAAAGCATAGGTCAGAAAACAAAGCAAAAGCATTAATTGCTGAACATAAAAGTAGGCTTAAAAATAAATATGGCATTACTCCGCAAATATACGAAGAAATGTTTACACAACAAAATGGCTTATGTAAAATATGTAAATCTGATAAGCCGGGCGGAAGGACAAAGTTATTTTTTATAGATCATTGCCATAAGACCAAGAAAGTTCGTGGTTTGTTATGCATGAGATGTAATACTGGTCTTGGGTTATTTTTGGATAATCCAGAATTTCTTGGGCAAGCAATAAAATATTTAACGGAGAATTAATATGTCGAATACCCAGAGCATGTGCACATCGTTCCTTGGACAATTATTGTCTGCTGGACACAATTTTAATTCAACCAATGCGGCCCGTTCTGCCAACACGGCGGATACATTTAAAGCAGCTTTGTATGTAACTACGGCTACTGTAAATGCAGCTACCACTGTTTATTCTTCTACGAATGAAGTAACTGGAACAGGGTATACGGCGGGGGGTATTACTGTTACAAATGCAACTGCGCCAATTGCCACAAATTCATCGGCTACGGCGGGAGTAGGTTATTGGACACCATCTGCAAATTTAGTTTATACAACTGTTACATTGACTACAGCATTTGATACGGTTTTGATTTATAACTCAACCCAATCCAATACTGCGGTTAGCGTACACACATTTGGTTCTCAAACTATTACGGCTGGTACATTTACGCTTACGATGCCAACAAATTCGACAACATCGGCTTTGCTTAGATTATCAACATCTTAATGTATGGCCTTAACATGGGGTTATAGTACTTGGGGTTCTGGCGCTTGGGGTGGATCTTTATCCATCACGGGCGTACCAGCAGTGGGTAATGTAGGTACTATAGCAACCAGCAGAACGGTAGCATTAACAGGCGTTAACGCGGCAGGTGCGGTTGGAACGGTTATTGAGAGCGATGCAGATCCAGTTATAAGCGTAAATGGCCAGGGTAATGTAGGAACAGTTGGTCCAAACATTACGGTTGCATTAACTGGTGTTAGTGCATCAGGGTTGGCGGGATCTGTTAGTGTTGGTGTCTCAGTCAATATTAGCGGGGATGCTGCATCAGGTTATGCGGGAACGGTATCGGTTACCAATTCTCATTTATTAGCAGGTGTATTTGCATACGGTTTAACGGGTACAGTAACTCCAGGTCAAAGCGTTGGAATTTCAGGAGTTAATTCTTCTGGGTTAGCAGGAACAGTAACGCCAAATAATACGAATAGTTTATCTGGTGTTAACGCAAGTGGTGCTGTTGGTTCTTTATCTGTGCCGTTGGGTGGAGTTGTTGCAAATGGACTGGCTGGTACAGTATCTCCAAATATCACTATAGCGTTGACTGGTGTTGGCGCGAATGGTTTAGTTGGCACAGTTACAATGGGTGCAAGAACTGCGAGTTTAACTGGGGTTGTTGCATCAGGATTAGTTGGGACAATGACGGTATCTTATTGGAGTTTAATTGATGACAATCAGAACCCTTCGTGGCAAAATATAAGTGATTCTCAAACGCCAAATTGGTCATTAAATGATACGAGTGAAACACCAAATTGGACTGGAATTCAACAATTTTAGGAGCTTAATATGTCAGTAGGATACTCAACAAATTTGCAACTCGTAGAGCCGGTTACTGGTTCTGAGGCGGGGAACTGGGGTTATGACATTAATTACGGTACGACTGACTATATTGATATAGCTATAGCAGGTACAAACAATCTTACGACAGATGCAGATGTTACATTATCACAGACGGTAGGTACAACTTCTGGTAATAATATTACTGGCACAACAGCGCAATACATGCAGTTGCTTTGTTCGGGCGCTAGAACAGCAATTAGGTACATCAATGCACCTAATTTGTCTAAGATGTATGTGGTTAACAACTCCACTACGGGCGGTTATTCGTTGGTGATCAGGGGTGTAACTGGTCCTACCACGGGCGTATCTGTATCTAATGGCGAAAAATGTATTGTGTACTGGAGCAGCGTTGTTTCAGATTTTGTAAAAATAGCAAGTATTAATGGAAGCGCTACATATACGACCATTACATCTGGTAATTTTATAGCCAATGAATCTATTACGGGTGCTTTATCTGCTGGTGCATACAGCTATGGAACGCTAAGTTATTCAGACACAAATATATTTTCAAGCTTTAGCACCAGTGTTAATAGTTATGCGCAATCTGTATTGCAAAACACAAACTCAGGCTATGCAGCATCTACGGATTTTATTGTTTCTAACAATTCAGGAACTGCTACAACTTATTTTGGTGATTTTGGAATCAACAGTTCTGGTTTTGGTTTGTTTAGTGGAACAGGATCTATTAGTAATGGATCTACGGGCGCGGGTACAACTTTAAACATAGCTACAGTTGTTAGCGGCGGTATACAAGTTGGTTCTTTGCTTACTGGTACTGGTATTACTGCTGGAACGTATGTTACCTCGCTTGGTACAGGCACAGGCGGGGTTGGTACTTATACAGTAAACAATTCTATATATACTGGCGCATCTAATATAAGTATAACGGCCACAGGTGGATCTGCTATTAGTTTAGCTAATAATACATTTCTAACTGCAACATCTGGCGATTTAGCAATTGGGACAACAACTAATAATGCTATACATTTTGTTACAAATAGCGGCGTTACAGATTCTGCTACTATTTCAGCAGCGGGTGCTTGGACATTTAATTATGCACCTACGATTGTCACAGATGCAACTATACACGGACTAACAGTAGGTTTAGGTGGTGGTTCTGTATCTACAAATACTGCGGTTGGTGCTAGTGCTTTGTCGGCTAATACAAG
>Ga0208872_1002309_pt1 | contig 11166 bp, 12 predicted proteins | sample CryBogCBH12Aug08_FD_185508 | JGI IMG/M metagenome (GOLD analysis project Ga0208872, IMG submission 185508) | Freshwater microbial communities from Crystal Bog, Wisconsin, USA - CBH12Aug08 (SPAdes) | ecosystem: Environmental > Aquatic > Freshwater > Lake | place: Crystal Bog, Wisconsin, USA... | reverse complement strand
TGACGTTTTTGGCTAATTCAGCTGCCAGTGCTTTTATGTTTTCTAGATCCATTTTCCTGCCTATCGTAGTTGACCCTTGTTAGGGTAGTTACTAATAGACAGTTACACAAACTAATTTACAACCTCTATTTCAGAATTCGAAAACAGTTAGCCTAATTTCATCTTTATCAAGTGCATAAGTATAAATAGTAAGATTTTCAGACTTTGAACTTCCTCACCGCGAACTGCAGTTGCTGAGCAAGTTCTCCTAGACGTTCAATTCCTTTTTCAGATTCCGAGATTGCCGCATGGTTTTCTTCTGCCATTTGCGCAATATTTTCAATATGTCTTGCAATGTCATTGCTGGCTTGAGTTTGTTCGGATACTGAGGATGCGATGTCATTAACACCAATACTTGATTTTTCAACAGCATTACCTGCTTCTTCCAAAATAGCAGAGACTTCCCCAACGTGTCGTTGGGTTGCCTGAAGTTTGACGAGTCCTTCCTGTACGGATTTCTCAACCAGACTGGATTTTTGTTCAAGCGATTTTGTGATCAGATCTATTTCGTTTGCCGATTGGGCCGATTTTTCCGCAAGCTTGCGAACTTCATCGGCAACAACTGCAAATCCTCTGCCTTGTTCCCCCGCGCGTGCAGCTTCTATCGCTGCATTGAGTGCCAGCAGGTTTGTTTGTTCGGCGATGTCTTTAACTTGCTGTGTCATACCCGCAATCGTACGTGCGCTGGTAATAAACTCACTCACCGAACTTGCAATCTGCGTGACAGTATTTTCCACCTGCCCAACATCCTGAATCATTTCTGTTGTACTCATGTTACCCGCCCGAGTTTTCTGTAAACTTTGCTCGGAAAGCAATTTTACCTCGTTAGTATTTTCGGATACGGAAGTAATACTGACCGCCATTTCCTCCACCGAGGCTGCAGTTGATGCAGCGGCTTCGCTTTGAGCTTGCGAGCCTTGTGTGATTTGTTGTGAAGAAGTTGAAAGCTGTGTGGCCGTTTGGATGACACTTTCGGAGCTTTGGAGAACTTGACTGATTACTTGTTTAAAACTGCTCAGCAAGGAATTATATGAAACTGCTGCCTGAGCAATTTCATCGCTGCCATGAACCGGAACGAGACGTGACAAGTCACCATCTTTCTCGGTGCGAGCCATTGCATCGCGCATGCCTGCCGTTGAGCGGGAAATACCTGAAATGATCGAATATCCCAAAACTGAAGCGACCAAGGTGGCAAATATCATACCCAATACTAGAATGAGTTCATCTTGGCGTGCACCGGCCATACCGGCCTCGTAAGATTCCTTTGCCTTTTTATCAACTCGGTCTGCTACTGCCCGGCCCTTTGCTATAAAAATATCCATTTGCGGATTAATTTGTTTTGCGAGCAATATTTGAGCATCATCGAATTTGCCGTCGTTTATTGCCTGCACTCCGGGAAGAAGTCCCTCATTTTCAAAATTTAAACGCGCATTGATCACTTCATTAAGTTGCTTTTTACCCTCTTCAGTTTTAGTATCTTGCGTTAATTCTACGAGATATTCGTCAATCTTTGTTCGATTCTCAGTAATTGCATCGAGATGTTTTGTAACAGGATGGTCATGAAGTTTGGAAGCAGGATTGGCGGGATCATGTTGAATTGCCCGCATGAACTGTGCCCGATTATCGGCCATGACATACATGAGTCTGTTCACAATTCGTATTTGGTGAATGCGTCGTTCGGCAATATCTTGCGTCACCTTCTGAAGGTTTTCAAAGCCAAGATAGATCGCCCCACCTACAAACAACCAGAGGACAATCATAACACCGACCAACAACACTAACCTTGCCCTGATTGTCATATTGCTTAACATATTGAAATTACCTTTCGTTCGAGTTCAGAACGCTGATTTTAATTATGACCAACTTTCGACTAACTGACTTGTTGTTTCCCCAAGGATAATCAAATATCCTGAGATATTAAAGCTTAATTACTAGGTGGAATATCGGCCTATTTCTTGTTTTATTTAATTTTAGCCAATTAACAGTGGAAACTGTAATAAATTGACCACTGGCAGGTATATGCCATTTCTTCATAATAGTTCGTTACCGCACAGTGATTTATGCTGACAGTGCGTAATTTTGCAACCTGTTAACCATGCAGGGAGCAAATACCATGAATCCAATCACCTCTTTTCTGGTTGTCGTTTGCATTCTAGTCGGAATAGCAATCGGCCAAACAAGTTATCTAGCGTTTGTTTTCTTCGGTTTGGCGTTGATCATTGCCTTCTCTTTAAAGATGGCCAATACGTGGCAAAAATTTGTCATCCTGAGGATGGGGAAGCTACAAAGCGTCAAGGGAGCCGGGTTGTTCTTAATCATCCCGGTGATTGATACTGTGATTGCCGTCATTGATGAACGCATTCAGACCACAGCCTTTAACGCCGAACAAGCTCTGACCAAGGATACCGTTCCGGTCAATGTGGATGCAATTATTTTCTGGCATGTTCATGATGCCGAAAAAGCGGCGCTGGCAATTACCAATTATATTGAAGCCATCGACCGTGTTGCCCAAACCACGTTGCGCGAGATGATAGGCTCTTCAATGCTGGCAGCACTATTATCTGATCGTAAAGAAGCTGACGAGCATCTGAAAGATGAAATCGGCAAAAAAACCGCTCCGTGGGGAATTTCAGTTAGTTCAGTGGAAATTCGTGATGTTGCAATTCCTGAAGCATTGCAGGATGCCATGTCACGTCAAGCCCAGGCTGAGCGTGAAAAACAGGCAAGGGTCATTCTGGGATCTGCCGAAGCGGCGATTGCGGGCAAGTTTGTCGAAGCTGCGGATATTTACGCAGGTCATCCCGCCGCGCTTCAGCTTCGGGCAATGAACATCATTTACGAGGCGACCAAAGAACGCGGGGCGACGATCCTGATTCCGAGTTCGATGGTTGATAGCCTCAATCCTTCTGTAACCAGTCTGGCACTTTCGCTGGCGACCAAAGAAATCCATGATCCCGAGACTGTTGGCCACCATTCCGAGTGAAACGGTGTTTCCTGAAAGTTTTCATAAAAGTCGAGATACTCAACACTCAGCACGTTTAATTTTAAAGGATTAATTATGAGTCAAGTAAGCATTATCGGTGCCTACAACACCGAATTTGGAGCATTTATTTCAAAAGACAAATTAACCGGTCTGATGACCGACACTAAGAGCTATTACGATCTACTTATTGAAGCAGGTCGTGGCGCAATTGCCGATGCCGGCCTGGAAGCAAAAGATATTGATGCCATTTATATTGGCTCCTCGTCTCCCTCAATATTTGTTAATCAGGAACATGTTGCTCCGATTGCTGCCGAGATTGACCCTGTCTTGCGCTTTAAACCGATGACTCGTTGCGAAAGTGCGTGTGCCTCGTCGTCCGTGGCGCTTTTCGACGCGATTTATGCTGTCGAAGCCAAGCGCGCTAAACATGTATTGGTGATCGGCGTTGAAAAAATGAACCTGCTTTCCACCCCGCAAGTGACTCATGCACTGGCTTGCTGTTCGCATTGGCCGAGTGAGGGCTCCAAGGGATGGTCGTTTCCGATGTTGTTCGCGGCCTACGCCAAAGGCTATCAGGATCACTACAAAATTCCCACGCCTGAATTGGAGAAAATGTTATGGACAATTGCTGCACTGGCCTACAAAAACGGCGCCGAGAATCCGCTTGCTCACATGAAACATGGCCCGTCGACAGTAGAAGAAATAATTAAGCTGAATGAGATTGATGCACGTGGAAAGTGCAAGAACATGATGATTGCCGCTCCGCTGCGATTGCACGATTGTTCGCTGGTGTCGGACGGTGCCGCAGCACTGGTCATTACCCTGACTAAAAATGTCAGCAATAAAAATCGCGCAGTTGAAATTGCGGGGATTGGTCATTCGGTTGAACGCCTACCTGAGAACGTCCGTCCCAACATGCACGAATTGATGGCCGGGAAGGATGCAGTAGCCAAGGCATACAAGGAAGCCGGGATCACCGTAGCTGACATTGACCTGGCAGAAGTGCATGATTGTTTCACGATTAATCAAATCTTGTCCATCGAAGCATTGGGACTGTCCAAGGATGGTCACGGTGGCTATGATTATCTTGATGGGCGTTTCACGCGCGACGACAAAGTGGGCGTGAATTTGTCTGGTGGGTTGAAATCCAAAGGACATCCGGTTGGGGCAACTGGAGCCTCTATGAATACGTTGATTTATAAACAGTTGATTGGTGAAGCAATTGGCGTGAAAGCCAATAAGGCAGACATCGGTGTGGCCTTCAACGTGGGCGGCTCTTCTGTCACCAACTGCGTCACAGTGCTAAGAAAACTGCAATGACAATCGTGAAAGGATTAATGATGAAAAACATGATCTACAACGACATGGAATTCTCGATAGACAAAGCCAGTCGAGGATGGGATATCAGACGCAAATTGGCTGGCGGAGAATATGCTTTTGTAGGCGCTGCACTTTTTGAGGAATTGCCGGATGATGAAGCAGAGAAACAGTTTCAACTGCTTGTACAGACGATTTATCCGGTAGGAATCAAGATTATCGGGCCGGATGTGACCCATCCCAACAGGGTAGGTGATCTGAGGATCGTGGGGCCTGACGTGGCTCATCCAAATTTTGTTTATTGGAAGAAGGATAGTTCGTCTTTCAAAAAATAAACTTCAACAATATCCGTTAACAAAGAGGAACACATTATGGAAATCAAAGACAGCGTAGTGCTTATAACGGGCGGGGGTAACGGGATCGGTGAGGCAGTTGCCAAGTTTTTTGCAAAGCGTGGGGCAAAAATTGCCATTGTCGACATGGTTCAGGATAACATCGACCGGGTGGTTAAAGAAATCAGGGAAATGGGGGGAGAGGTAATCGGCATTCAAGCCAACGTAACCAGCGAAGCCGATACTGCAAGGTTTATCAAGGCAACTTTGGAGGCATTTGGTAAACTCAATATCGCCGTAGCTTCCGCCGGCATTATTCGCGATAGCATGATGCTGAGTCTCGACAAAGAAACAGGCAAGGTGTCCCGCAAGATGGGTCTGGACAAATGGCAGCCGGTGATCGATATCAACCTGACCGGAACTTTCCTGACTTTGCGCGATGCGGCTGAAGCGATGGTGAACGGTGACTGGGAAGGATTGCTGGTGCCGATCTCTTCAGTGAATAAAGTGGGACAAGTTGGCCAGATTAACTATTCCTCGACTAAAGTAGCCGCAGCTCTGTTACCCAAGATTATTATCGGCGAATTTCTGATACGCGGAATCCGCAAAATTCGTTGTGTTGGAATTGCGCCGGGCTATACAGCGACCACTTTGCTGACCGGGATGAATCAGGATATGCTGAAAGCACTGCTACATGACGTGCATATTGGTCGCCTGGTTGAACCGGATGAAATTGCCTCATTGATCGGGCATTGTGTTGAAAATGGGGCCATCAACGCTACCACTCTGGAAATAACCGGTGGTCTATGTTATCCGAACGGGATTGCAAAGTAATTTTTGCGTTTGTATCGCAAGAGTAGATTGCAGTGTTGACTCTTACTCAAGAAAATTTTTATCTGAATTTTAAATTGTTTCAGGTGTCCTAAAATTCATGAGCAAAAATACTTTCAGGAATTACTCTGTATATTGCCAGTCTCAGGCTGAGGTAGATGGCTTTGATTCATTGACTGAGCTGGCTCTCGATATGTGTTCCTCCTGGAATCATGCCACCGATCAAGTCTGGCAACAGCTTGATCCTGAGTTATGGGAATTGACCAGGAATCCCTGGGTTGTGCTGCAGACGGTTTCGCACGAGAAAATCCAGTCTGTTTTAGCTGATCCTGTTTTCCGAAAAAAAGTTGATGATCTGGTACGCTCCAGACGCGAAGAAACTGAAGCACCTGCGTGGTTTCAGCAAAACTATTCAAAGTCTCCATTGAAATGTGTAGCGTATTTCAGTCTGGAATTCATGTTGAGTGAAGCGTTGCCGATCTATTCCGGAGGTTTGGGAAATGTCGCTGGTGACCAGCTTAAAGCGGCCAGTGATCTGGGAGTTCCTGTCGTGGGGGTGGGATTGCTTTACCAGCAGGGTTATTTTCGTCAAATCATAGATCAGAGTGGCGCACAACAGGCGTTGTACCCGTACAACGATCCGGGACAGCTTCCCATTACCCCTTTGCGCAAGGAGAATGGAGAGTGGTTAAGACTGGAAGTGGCTTTGCCTGGCTATTCAGTTTGGTTGAGAGCATGGCAAGTTCAAATTGGCCGGGTGAAACTGTATTTGCTGGACAGTAATGACGCTGCAAATAATCCTGCCCACCGTGGAATTACCAGCGAGCTTTACGGGGGCGGGCCTGAATTACGTCTGAAGCAAGAACTGGTGCTTGGTCTCGGCGGATGGCGTCTGCTTCGAGCGCTCGGACTTCAGCCTGAGGTCTGCCATCTCAACGAAGGTCATGCAGCATTTGCTGTGCTGGAACGAGCCCGTAATTTTATGGAAGAATCCGGACAGCCTTTTGGAGTGGCTTTGGCAGTTACGCGGGCGGGAAATTTATTTACCACGCACACCGCAGTGGATGCCGGTTTTGACCGTTTTGTTCCCTCGCTCATTGAACAGTATCTGGGGAAATATGCTTTAAAGCTTGGTATCACTCTTCACGAACTGCTCGCGCTTGGTCGCCAAAATCCTGACGATGCAATGGAAAGTTTCAATATGGCTTATCTGGCAATCCGGGGTAGTGGAGCAGTCAATGGAGTAAGCCGACTTCATGGACAGGTCAGTCGCCAACTGTTTCAACCTCTGTTCCCTAAATGGCCAACAGCTGAGGTGCCAGTCGGCCATGTTACGAATGGAATTCATGTGCCCACATGGGATTCGGCTTTAGCAGATGATCTTTGGACGGAAGCTTGTGGGAAAAATCGATGGACGGGAGCTGCAGAAACTCTGGGGCAAGATATTCGCCGCGTTTCTGATGTTCGACTTTGGCAATTTAGAACCTCTGCAAGCAAGTCGCTTGTGGAATATACGCGTGAAAGATTGTCACGACAATTGACGGTATCCGGTACTTCACCAGAAACGGTTGAAAGAGCAAAACATTTGTTTGATTGTAATACGTTAACTTTAGGTTTCGCACGTCGTTTTGCCACTTACAAGCGCCCTAATTTGCTGCTCCACGACCCGGATCGATTGCTGCGTTTGCTGACCCACCCGCAACGCCCCGTTCAACTCATCATGGCCGGGAAAGCCCATCCCGCAGATTTGGCCGGGCAAGATCTTATTCGTCAATGGATGCACTTCATTCATCTGCATGATGCGCGCCGTCATGTGATATTTCTGAGTGATTACGACATGCACCTGACCGAAAAATTGGTTCAAGGGGTGGATGTCTGGCTCAATACACCTCGACGCCCTTGGGAGGCCTGCGGGACAAGTGGAATGAAAGTTCTGGTTAATGGCGGCCTCAATCTTTCAGAACTGGATGGCTGGTGGGCTGAAGCCTATACCCACGAAGTGGGATGGGCATTGGGTGATGGGCAGGAGCATAATAATGATCCAGCACATGATGCTATTGAAGCTGCCGCGCTCTACGATCTTCTTGAATCCGAAGTAATTCCAGAATTTTATACACGTGATGAAGAAGGAATTCCCAGAGCTTGGGTTAATCGAATGCGCGAGAGCATGGCAAGATTGACGCCGTATTTTTCTACCAACCGGTCGGTTCGGGAGTATACCGAGCTACATTATCTACCGGCCGCCACAGCCTACTTGGAGCGTGCTTCAGATAGCGGAAAAATAGGTGTAGCTATTCACAATTGGAACAATGAAATAAATGAACATTGGGCTGCACTTCGATTTGGTGAATTGAAAGTTGAAATTGATGGACAACAGCACGTATTTGAAGTCCAAGTCTATCTGGATGGTCTTGAACCGGAATCAGTCATTATTGAAGTTTACGCCGATGGAATGAACGGTGAAAAACCGGTACGAATCACAATGCAGCGTGTTCGTCAACTGGTTGGTGCAATCAATGGTTATGCCTATCGAGCAGATGTCTCATCATCCCGCCCGGAAACTGACTACACAGTTCGGTTATTGCCGCATCGAGAACATGTGTCTGTTCCAATGGAGACACCCCATATCTTGTGGCAGCGATAATTGCCTGAAGGTGGCAGTAGAGTGAATGCGCTGCACTTTTCCAGCCTAAAACTAAAAAGATTATTTTTTCTTTAAGATAAAAATAAACTCAATGTTTTCCTCAATAGAAGATAGCAATTCATTTCCGGTTTGATTGGCGAAAGCCTGCATGTCTTTGACTGATCCTTTATCTGTTGCGACTATCCTGAGCAGTTGACCCGAAGTCATGTCGGACAACGCTCGCTTGGTTCGCAGGATAGGAAGTGGGCAAGTCAGATTTCGAACATCCAGATCCTTATCAAAATTCATTTTATTTTCGTAAAATTGGTACAGTAAGGTTGTTGTTATTTGAATAAGGAAAACATATCTTTGACGTTCTTGCGCCCCATTTTTTTGTGGATTATTGAAATAGCAAAGTGACCGATGAAGTAGGCCCACATGAGTGGGGCAATAAAACCATGGATATTATGAAAGGTTTCACCCAACCGGGTCATGTGACCACTGTCAGACAAATTGAAAAAAATCACTGCGCCTGTCGCTGCCATGGCAGTGGCAGCCAACAAGCCCAAACCATGTACTGCACCCGCCAGCGCATTATTTTTTTCAGGGTCAGGTAGTTTGAGTTTCAAGGCATCCCTCAGTTCGCTTCTAATGGCGTTTATTCTCTCTTTGGAAAACCAGGGGAAAAGTTGGCCAAAACCGCCTTGGACATGTCCACTCAAGGACCATAACCAGTGCAGTAATATCAGTGCAAGGAGGAAAAATCCAATCAGTTCATGTGCCTGAAACAACTGAAGAGGCAAACCGGATGCAAGAATTTCATCTTTGTCGTCAGGCGCGTTCATAACGAGACTCAGACCAAGTTGAACAATGACACCGAGTGTAATACCGGCATGCAGCCAGCGCGTGGGCCTATCATATCTCATGATATTTATCTTGCGACTTGTTTCTCGCGTATTTCGTCGAGCGTTTTGCAGTCTATGCACAAAGTGGCAGTGGGTCTGGCTTCCAAACGGTTAAGTCCGATTTCAACTCCGCAATTATCGCAATAACCATAATCCCCACTGTCTATCTTGGCGATCATTTCATCTATCTTTTTGATCAGCTTGCGCTCGCGGTCACGGTTGCGCAACTCAAGACTTACGTCTGACTCTTGGCTTGCCCGATCATTGGGGTCGGCAAATACGGTAGCTTCATCCTGCATCGTGTGTACAGTACGGTCTATATCCTGGCTTAGACCGGATTTGATGTTGTTCAGGATGATACGAAAATGATCCAATTGATTGGAGTTCATGTATTCCTCCCCCTTTTTTAATTTGTAAGAGGGGACAGGCTTGATGGGTTTTGCCGACATATATTTCTCCAGTGAATCTCAGGAATTTATGGCTAATGAAAATTTAAAAGTTCGCTTTAATACCAGAAACCTCCACACGAAGCAACTAAATTTACAATGCCTCCTGATACAACAAATAGTTAGCATCCTATAAAATAGCCACACCCTGCTTTTTTAACATTCCCACCAGTAATATAAGAGGTAAGCCGACCAAAGCGTTGGGATCATCTCCTTCTATCTTGCTGAACAATGCGATTCCCAAACCTTCCGATTTTGCGCTACCCGCGCAGTGATAAGGTTGCTCTTTACGCAAATAGTTCTCTATCTCACTGTCACTGAATTGACGAAAACTGACGCGGTTTTCTGCAACTTCGGTTTGAATATCACCCGAGCGTGCGTTGAACAGACTGAGCGCAGTATAAAACGTGACCGTCTTGCCACGCATGCCACTCAGTTGTCGGACTGCATTATCGTGGGTGAGCGGTTTGCCGATTTGTTGTTGATCCAGCAAGGCGACCTGATCCGAGCCTATTATCAGTGCATCCGGGTAATGGGATGCGACGGCATGGGCCTTTTCATATGAAAGTCTTCTGGAAGTCTGTTTGGCGGATTCACCCGGCAAAGGAGTTTCGTCCACATCAGGTGAGGCAGTTTGAAAGGGGATTTGCAGGCGCTCCAGTAATTCGCGACGGTAAATAGACGTGGAGGCGAGGACAAGCGTTTGAGAATTCAAGAACATTCCTTATTGGTTTCTTTGACAGAGGTACTCGAAATATATATCATGCGCGCCTCATGTTTGCACGGCATTTTATTGACAGCTTGGACTTTGCCCATAACGGCAGGGAACTTCGCGGCATTTTACCACTGACTGAAATGCCCAGATTACAGGATATGCTGGCTACTCCTGAAGGAGAAATCAATTATTTTGTGCGGGGTTTGCCGGATAAAGACGGCAAGCCGATGCTGGAGGTGACCGTAGAGGGGGTATGCCAGTTACGATGTCAGCGTTGTTTAAATAGTTTTGAATATCCTGTAAAACTGTTTACGCGCTTGCAATTGGCTGATGCGGGCAAAATGGATGAGTTTTCCGTGGAGGAAAATGATGAGGTTGATTGCATAGCAACAGACCGCCATCTGGACGTCTCAAACATGATTGAAGATGAAATTTTGCTAAGCTTGCCGTTTGCTCCGAAACATCAGGTAGGTGCTTGCAACTCAGTAGTTGAAGGAAAAAGTCAGTCAGATCAGCATCCATTTGCCATTTTGCAAGGTTTGAAAGGTCTGTCCGGTTTGAAGAACAAGTAGTTTTTTTGATTGTTGGTTTTTGTTTAGGAGTTATCATGGCAGTTCAGCAGAATAAGAAGTCCCCATCCAAACGCGGCATGCATCGTGCGCACGATTTTTTGACAAATCCGTCTTTGGCGATTGAGCCTTCTACGGGTGAACCCCACTTGCGCCACCACATCAGCCCGAGTGGATACTATCGTGGAAAAAAAGTAGTCAAGACCAAAGCTGATTAATATTTGCTTGCTGTAGACAATGCGCTGGCCTGTAAGATTGCCGGCGCATTTTCTTATGTCGTCCTTTTTCTGATAATTGCACTGCGAGGATTGCTTGGTGGAAGTTACAATAGCGATTGACGCCATGGGCGGCGATCATGGAACTCACGTTACCATACCTGCCGCAGTGCAATACCTGCGAAAAAATC
>Ga0208872_1002306_pt1 | contig 11169 bp, 7 predicted proteins | sample CryBogCBH12Aug08_FD_185508 | JGI IMG/M metagenome (GOLD analysis project Ga0208872, IMG submission 185508) | Freshwater microbial communities from Crystal Bog, Wisconsin, USA - CBH12Aug08 (SPAdes) | ecosystem: Environmental > Aquatic > Freshwater > Lake | place: Crystal Bog, Wisconsin, USA... | reverse complement strand
GAGCGTATTTCTGTCAGTTTGAAAGTCAGGCGTGTAATCGGCTGATGACCGTCGTTGTCGAGCAGGAAGGCGTAGATGTCGTCAAAAACAATCGGGTTCCAGAGGTACTGGCCGTATAGCGCCGCCGCCACCACCATCAACAACATCGGAAAAACCACCTTCACCCGTTTGGCGTTGATAAAGGTGGTGACATGCTGTATTGACATGGGCCTATTCTAGGCGCCCATTTAAGACACTTCTCCGACTTCTGCTATGTCGACCAACCATGCAGCCACCATGACCACATCTATTTGCAGAGCTGTGTTGACAGACAACCGCTACCGCTGGTGCTCCAGGTGATGGGCTGACCAACCACGAACTTGGGCGTCAGGATATAGGTGTCGGTTGCCAAAATACCTTCTATTGCTTTTGGGGTCACTGTCACAACACCTGCAGCGGTACTCACCTGGCTCACGTACCTGGTAGCCGTATTTGCGGACGGCGGAATTCCGTTGGTGCCGCTGTCGCAGCCCGTAGGACTGCTGAGGTCCTGAATGCATATCTCCGCCGCAGTCTTGGCGGCCTGGCTGGCCATGATCACCTCCGTGAACTTGGATTTCTTCATGTAGTTCTGGTAGGCCGGCATAGCCACCGCAGCCAGTATGCCGACAATGGCAACCACAATCATCAACTCAATTAGGGTAAAACCCCATTGTATACAGCGCTTCATAAGGTGCCCTATGGGTTGGCCGCACCGCAGGCTGATTGCCGCGGCACGGGATCTACCGAAGTTGGCGCTTTATTTGCAGAGCTGTGTTGACAGACAACCGCTACCCGTGGTGCTCCAGGTAATGGGCTGACCAACAACGAAACTAGGCGTCAGGATGTAGGTGTCGGTGGCCAATATGCCTTCAATCGCTTTGGGGGTAACCGTTACGATTCCCGACGAAGTACTCACGGTGGCCACGTATCGGGTTGCGGTATTTGCGGACGGTGGAATGCCGTTGGTGCCACTGTCGCAGCCGGTGGGGACACTAAGGTCCTGTATGCAGATCTCTACCGCGGTTTTGGCAGCCTGACTGGCCATGATCACTTCCGTATATTTGGATTTCTTCATATAGTTCTGATATGCCGGCATGGCCACGGCGGCCAGGATACCGACAATGGCAACCACAATCATCAATTCGATCAGTGTAAAACCCCGTTGTGCATAGCGCTTCATGAAAAACTCCGTTAGTTGATCTGTGTCCGAACCACCGCCCAGCGTTAAGGTTGCTGGTGCTGAGCGATGGATTTGGCCATTGGCTAACGGAGCAGTTACGGTGCTTTTGCGTAGGGAAATGCGATTGTATTTTTTTGGTTACTTTGCGTGGAACAGTGGAGCCTGACAGCGGCTTGCCCGGCAAGACTTAGTTCGAAGGTTGGCAATATTTTTTTGCCAGACAACCACCCTTGACGGTCCATTGGACCACCTCACTACCGGCGGCTATGCTTGGCGTCAGGATAAAGTTGTCCGCAGCCACGATACCGTCGATGACTTTGGGAGTTATGGTTATGACACCGTCTACAACCAGCACCCTGTCAACGAATCGGGTGCTAAAGCTTGCCGCCGCCGGAACTCCTGATGAGAGAATCAGTGCGGGGGTGGAGTTGGAGCAACCCACGAAATTGGTAGAGTTGGATATGCACATTTCAACCGCCGTCTTTACCGATTTACTGGCCATCAGCACTTCAGTGTATTTGGCGCGCCGTGAATATTGCTGATATTGCGGCACCGCGACTGCGGCCAATATGCCAATGATCGCCACTACGATCATCAACTCGATCAGCGTAAAGCCTTTTTGCCTGTTGTATTTCATCGGGATCTCCATGGCCTGTTGGCCGTTTGAACCCTGCGAATTGCAAGGTTCGAACGGCTATTGGGCTTGGGGGTCGCGGTGAATCCGGGTGCCTTCTGTTCAGGCTATTCATTGCGGGCTATTCCATTCGACTGTTCAATTTCAGCTCGCAAAAGCGTTCTGTTTGAACAAGGAAATGCCGCATTTCGGCAATCTTTCTGCGCTTTAAAAGGAACTGCCCCCTGAACCGTCGAGGCTCAGAGGGCAGTTTGGATAAATCCAGACTAGAAACCAGTCAAAAACTAACTTCTGACTGGTTTCACTTGGCTACGCTAGGTGCGTAACTTTATCAGCAGATAACTGGGCTTCCTGTTTTGCAGGTACCGCCGGGCACCCAGGTAATTGCTCCGCCCGAAAGGGTACCGGTCAGAGTGTAGGTCTGTCCGCTCAGGCCATTGACCGGCGCTGCAACGGTACCCACGGCGGCTGCGGTGATCACGGTGGTGGTGGTGGTGGCGGCAGTTGTCTGACCTACGTCGATGGATGCAATCTTGCTGCCAGTGGGCAGTGTAGGCGCTACCACGCCATTGGCGGAGTTGGCGGAGGCGGTGGTGCACAGCGTCAGGTCATTGGTGGACTGTGAGCAAACTTCAACGGCGGTCTTCAAAGCGGAAGTACCCACGACCACTTCGGCAAACTTGGCCTTGAGGGTATAGCTTTGATAGGCTGGCACTGCCACGGCGGCCAGAATACCAATAATGGCAACCACGATCATCAATTCGATCAGGGTGAAACCCTGCTGCATAGAACGCTTCATGACTAACTCCTTGTAAATATTGAACGGACATCTGTACTTCTGCAGATTCCGTGCCAGCCCCCAATTGCCCCATTTTCTGAAGGGACGTATAAGGACGGCGCCATTATTAAGACAAAGACGTCAAATAGCGTGCGAAAGGCATGCCAATCTTTGGCACCGTTTACATTTTTGTCAGTCGGATGGGCCGACGGCTATCAGGGGTTACTTGATACAGACTTGGCGGACCATTTTCAGGTCCGTCATGCCCATCATGACCTTTTCCATGCCGTCCATCTTGAGCGTGCGCATGCCGCCCTCCACGGCGGCGGCAAAAATCTCGGACACGCGGGCCCGGGTCTGGATCAGTTTTTTGATTTCATCGTCGGTCACCAGCAATTCGTGCAGGCCGACGCGGCCCTTGTATCCGGTCTGGCCACATTTCTCACACGCGCCCGCCCGGTAAAAATGGATATGCCCGTTTTCACCGAAGGTTTTTTGCCAGTTGGCCATCAGCTTGCGGCTTTCGCCGTCGTAATCGACCATCCAGGCTTTGGAGTGACTCAGTTCTTCAGCATATTCGCGCATGAACAGACGCATTTCCTCGGCGTCCGGCACGTAGGCCTGCTTGCATTCGCACAGGCGCCGCGCCAGACGCTGCGCCAATATTCCCAGCAAGGCATCGGCAAAGTTAAACGGGTCCATGCCCATGTCGATCAGACGCGTAATGGATTCGGGCGCCGAGTTGGTGTGCAGGGTCGAAAACACCAGGTGGCCGGTCAGCGACGCTTCCACGCCCATTGCCACGGTTTCCTTGTCGCGCGATTCGCCCACCATGATGATGTCCGGGTCGGCCCGCAAAAACGCCCGCATGATGGTCGGAAAATCGAGCCCGGCCTTCTTGTTGATCTGCACCTGACGCAAACCCTTCTGCGTAATTTCGACCGGGTCTTCGGCAGTCCAGATCTTGGTTTCCGGGCGATTGAGGTACTTCAGAATCGAGTGCAGCGTGGTGGTTTTACCGGAACCGGTAGGCCCGCATACATAAAACAGGCCATAGGGCTTGGTAACCGCCCCCTCCACACGCGCCTTGTTGTGCGGCGTGAGTCCGAGCTTGTCAAGCGGCAACGGTTCGCCGGCCGACAGGATACGCATCACCACGTCTTCCACGCCGCCCGATGAAGGAATGGTTGCCACCCGCAACTCAATATCGAGCGGGCCATATTTGCGAAATTTTATTTTTCCGTCCTGCGGCTTGCGACGTTCGGAAATATCCAGGTCGCACATGATTTTCAGACGCGTGACCATGGCCTGGCGAAAACTGGCCGGCACCTCGATGTATGGCACCAGACCGCCATCGATCCGAAAGCGGATGCCGGTTTTAAATTTGCCCGGCATCGGTTCGATGTGAATATCGGACGCCTTCTGACTGTGGGCGTCAATAATCACCTTGTTGACAAATTTAACCAGTTCGTTGTCAGCGGCGGCCGATTCCAGTGAGTCATCACCAGGCCCATCTTCCAGCGCTCCTGTATCCATATCGGCCAGCATCTGGTCGATGGATCCCGATTCGCTGGCACCAAACAGCAGGTCAAGGGTCTGGCTAAATTCGACTTGGGTTGTTACCCGGAACGCCAGCTTGGCAAAGCGGGGGAAAATCTGCGGCACCACCCGCGAACCCTTCACCGCTTCGGGGTCCATACACATCACCAACAGGCCCTGCGGAGAGTCCTCGAGTGGGATCCAGCCCTGCTTTTCAACATAGTCACGCTTGAGTACGCTGTGCAATAGTTCGATCCGCAGGCGATCAGGCTTGTGGGGCTCGTAGGGCGTATTGAAAAACCGGGCCAGCGAGGCACCAATCTGGGCCGGCTTGATCTTGTAGTCGGCAAGCAGAATCTGTTCAACCGACTGATCACGCTCGCGCGCGTCGAGCACACACTGGTCAAGCTCGGCCTGGGTCAGCAACCCTTCCACCACCAGCCCGTCGTATTTGGTTTCCTTTTGGCGGTTGATGCCGTCGGCGCGGTGCATGCGCTGGCGTATGGCCGTGCCCAGCGTCTTGCAGAGTTCGGCAACGCCTTCAATTTCCAGTTCGCCAAACGGTTCGTCGCTCTTGTTGTTGATAACCTGAAGCACACCATACAGCGTGTTGCCCTCCAGAATTGGCGCCACCAGCATCTGCTTGGTGCGATAGCCCGAACGGCGGTCCACTTCCTTGAGGAACGACAAGGACGGGTGAACGCGCTTGAGCGCCTCTTCGTCATACACGTCGGCAAGGTTGAGCGGCTTGCGGCTAAAGGCCACATAGCCTGCGATGCTCTGCGGCGACACCGGCAACTTGAGTTCCCGGCTGGTGGCCAGACCGGTCTTAACCTTGGAAATGATGGCCGCACCATCGTCGGTTATCGCGTAGAGGGTCAGGCGGTCGGCGTTGAGCAGTTTGCAGATATCCTGACTGCGCTCGAGCATGATCTGCTCAACATTTTCGGTCTCGTGAATGCGGGCCGTCACCTGATGCAACTGGCGAAAAAACAGGGCCTCGAAGGTCATGCCACGCTTGGCCGGCGGTAATTTTTGCGACTCCAGGAAAGCCTGTTCCGTTTTAACGGGCCCCAGTGGCGAAAAGCTAGAACTCATGAAGGAAACTCCTGTGCATCGCGGGGCCCGGGCAACACTTCAGCGGGCGCCTCACTTGGTAACAAAGTTGGTAGCTCCGTCCCAGCGTGAATCCGGCGGGGCGTCGCGCATCGTAGCAAGTCGCTCGGTGTACAGGCGATAGAGATATTTGCGGGGAGACATTGCGGTGAGGGTTTCCAGCATTTTTTGTGTTTCCTGCCACTGCTGGCTTCGATAAGCCGTCAGACAGTTTGCCCAAAGCGCAAGTTCCTGCGTCAGTTCTGCGCTCACAGAGCCTTCGAGCCCGCAAGGTGTAAAGATGCGCACCGCCTGTGCCTTGCCTTTAACGCGCACGGCGTCGAGCTCCTGCCAGACCAGCCCGCTGGCGCGCTCGCGAGTACTTTCACTGGCCACAATCTCCACACCGTAGACCTTGGACAGGCCCTCCAGCCGGGAGCCCAGGTTGACGGCATCGCCAATCACCGTATAGGCCCGCCGCACGCTCGAGCCCATGTCGCCCACGCACATATTGCCCGAGTTGATACCGATACCCACCCCGATCTGAGGCCAGCCTCTGGCAGCATGCTCCTGGTTGATTTCGCCCACCGCATGCAACATTTTCAGGGCGGTCTGAACCGCCTGCGTGGCGTGGTCGTTATTGTCGACCGGTGCGCCCCAGAACGCCATCACGCAGTCGCCCATGAATTTGTCAATGGTTCCGCGCTGGGCCCGTATCAGTCCGCTCAGACGACTGAACACGCTGTTGAGGAGTTCCTGCAGCCGGGTGGGCTCCATGGTTTCAGACATTTCGGTAAAACCACGCATGTCGCAAAACATGACTGTCATTTCCCGGCTGGTCGCCTGCATCGAATAGGCGTCGGGATCTTTGACCATTTCGTCGACCAGTTCGGGTGGCACATAGGTACCAAACAGATTAGCCAGTTCACGCTTGCTGCGGCTCTCCACGAAATAGCCAAAACTCATATTCAGCGCAAAGGCCGCGACCGACATGGCGAGCGCGCACGCCAGCGGCAACACCAGGCCATACTGGTAATAGAACCAGAAATTGGCCCCGGTGATGGCGCCAATTACCAACAGATTAAGAACCACCGCACGGGGCGCGCTCAAAAATGGCAAGCCAAACGCCAGCAGGCTTCCGGCCAGCAACAAAACCAACACGTCATATCCGGGCGCATAGTCCGGCTTGCTCAGCAAATAGCGGTCCAACATGCCTGAAATCAGGTTGGCATGCGCCTCCACGCCGGGATAGGTTTCGCTCACCGGCGTGACCCGCATATCCAGCAGGCCTGGCGCCGTGGTTCCAATCAGCACAATCTTGTCGCGCAAACTGTCTGGAGCGGTTCGCCCGGCCAGCAAGTCGCTGGCAGAAACATAGCGAAATGATCCGCCCGTCGGACCTCCTGGGCCACGATAGGGAATCAGCATCGCGGCACGGGGGTCGACCGGAATGGAGAACGACTTGCCGTCCTTGCGCAGAATGATGCGGTCTATTTCCCGATATTCGGGCGACGAAGGATTGCCGTCGACAAAGCCGGGTTCGACTTTGGGCGATCCGGCCAGCAGGCGCAGCATCGCCAGCGACAGCGACTCGTAATACTGGCCCCCGAACTCCGCCAGCATGGGCAGCGAGCGCACCACACCATCACCATCGGTCAGCGGGTCGAAAAATCCGGCCGCAGGAGCCGCATGGGCCAGCACGGCAATATTGGCACCGTAGCCGCTCCAATTAGTCGACTGGATGCTGCGACCGTGCAAATCCTCGGCCGTAATGACCGGTGCCGGCAACACGCCCCCGGTGCGCGATCCGGTGCCTTCGGATACGTAATAGCCCAACACCACCGGACGGCCTTGCAGGGCCTTGGCAAATAGTGCGTCATAGTCCAGCGCTGGCTGCAATTGCTGCAGTCGTTGCAAAAAGGCCGGCTGATCCCGCAATTCTCGCTGGGCCAGTTCGTTGAGAATAGGCAGGCCTGAGCTCGCGTCGGGCTCGGCAAACACCACGTCCATCCCCAGCAAAGCAATATGCTGCTTGTCGAACAGCACGTTGACCAACTCCGCCATGCGGTTCCGACCCCACGGCCATCGGCCTACTTCGGCCAGACTTTTCTCGTCGATATCGACAATCACCACACGCGCATCCATGCCGCGGGGCGATGCCCTAAGCCGGGCGTCATAGATAATTTCATCGAGCCGCTGCAGGACGTCCAGATGCACCACGCCGACGGCATGCAGCAACGCAAAAAGCAGGGGTAATAGCGTGACCGCGATACGTGGCAGATGCCTGCGCAATAGTTTCATAAGGACCCGTCGCAGGTATAGCGTAGCGGGATGGTCAGTCCGTGCGCAGCAGTATCAAGCCTGCACAAATTGCATACGCGTACCCGCAAGTTCGATCACGTCGCCGTTTTTGAGTGGCAACGGGTTGGGTCCAAACGGTGCGCCGTTCAGGCTGGGGTTGCCGCCGCCCTCCACATGGTGCACCACGTAGCTGTGCTGGCGTTTGGTAATGGCAGCCACGGCGATGGCTGGCTTGCCAATGGTGGTAACCACCTTGGTTAAGGGGACTTCGCGCCCGGCAGCAGCGCCCGACAACACCTTGATCGACGCCGTTGCCGCAGACGAACCGGCCCCTTCGGCCAAATGCATCGGTCCGCCGCCGCCGAGGTCGGTCGGCGCAAAAGACGCCGGACTTGCCTGAACCGTAGGCCGAGCCTTGAAAACCTGGGTCTTGTCAAAAGCATCGGACGCCACTTCGCTGACAAATCGAATCTTGTATTTGCCTATTTCGATACCGTCGCCATTCTGCAGTTGCTGCTTCTTGACGGCCCGCCCGTTCACATAAGTGCCGTTGGTGCTATTAAGGTCCTCCAGAACGACCTCACTGCCATTCATGGTAATAGCCGCATGCTCACCGCTGATAGCGAGATTGTCTATCACTATATCGTTATAGGGCCGCCGACCGAGCGTGGTGCGATCCTTGGTGAGCTGAACCTCCTTGATGACAACTTCATCAATCGACACAATCATTTTTGGCATGACCAGCTCCTATCCCTTAAATTTGAATCCGGAAAATACACTATCGTCTATTTTCCAAGTAATCTGGAAATGAGGCCCCGTTTTCCCGGCGCCTCCAGCACCTCGACCAACAAAACAGAAATATTATCGCGCCCGCCATTGTCGTTGGCCGCGTCTATCAGTGCTTCAACCTTGCTTTCCAGCGTGCTATCGACTGTCAGAATTTTAGCGAGGTCGTCCGGACCCACCATATCCGACAGGCCATCTGAGCACATCAAATAGATATCTCCCAGCTCAACTATATGTTCATTCACTTCCAGTTGTGTGAATTGTTCCACGCCCATGGCCCGTGTAACCAGATTCTTGATGTTGGAATGCAACGCTTGTTCGGGCGTCACAAGACCTGCATCGAGTTGCTCCTGCAGCAGTGAGTGGTCACGTGTAATCTGCTGCAACTGTCCTCCGCGGAGACGGTAGCAACGCGAGTCTCCAATATGCCCTATATGGGCCAGTCCTGGCTGGAAAACCCCCATTACCAGCGTGGTTCCCATGCCCGAATAGCTGGGGTTACCGGCGGCGGCATTAAAAATAGACTGGTTGGCCTCCGAAACGCAGGCCTCCATGGCGCTGCGCACAAACTGCGATGTCAGAGTTTGTGGCGTGTCCCGCAACCGCACGCCCATGGACTCCAGAATATAGGCCGTAGCCATGCCACTGGCTACCTCGCCGGCGTTATATCCTCCCATGCCATCCGCAAGTACGGCGACACCGGTTTGCGGATCGTAGACGACCGAATCCTCGTTATTCTGACGGGCACGACCGGTATCGGTCAGTGCACAAAAATTAAATATCATTTCGTCTCTTTATAGTGCTATATCCGGCGCGCCTTCGCCACCATTCCCCTCCACAGCTAACAGGTCGGCGGCTAGCTGTTCTCCCGTCTGATAGCGCAGCTGCGGTTGTTTGACCAGCGCCAGTGCAACAATATCCGACAAAGCCTGCGGCAGATCAGGACGAATAGCCCGTATATCTGCCGCTTCTTCGTTGGCTATCTTATAGACCAGTTCTCCCATCGATTCCGCTATAAACGGCAATACACCGGTCAACAGCTGAAACAGGGTAACACCCAGCGAATAGAGGTCGGAACGTCCGTCGACTTTTTTTCCTGCCAGCTGCTCGGGCGACATATAACTCGGCGTACCCAGCACGGTACCGGTCTTGGTACGGCTGGAATCCGTGATGCGCGCTATTCCGAAGTCGGTCACCTTGACGGTTTCGGTGGCCGGGTCGTACATGATATTGGCCGGCTTGATATCGCGATGAACCACCTGCTGGCGGTGCGCGTAATCCAGCGCCTGCGCCACCTGAGCACACAGTTTCAGAACCGTGGAAACCGGCAGCAACTGACCGCTGCGGCAATACGGAACCAAGTCCTGCCCCTTCAGAAACTCCATCGCGATATAGGCCAGATCGTGCTCTTCGCCGGCATCGAATATGGTGACGATATTCTGGTGTTGCAGACGTCCCGCGGTCTCTGCCTCGCGGAAAAAGCGCTCACGTGCGGCGGGCAATTCATCGCCGGCAAACTCGCTGCTGAGCGCCATGGTCTTGATTGCCACCACACGCCCGATCGTAGGATCCTTGCCCAGATAAACGATGCCCATCGCACCTTTGCCCAACTGCTTTTGAACCTGATACCGGCCCAGCATGGGTTTTTCCACCGCCGAGTCGTCGAGCAACAATCCGGCGCCGGCAATGGTGCCAAACTGCACCGTATCTGATAAACGATGCGCACGGTTTTCACGCTCACGGATATCGCGGAAATCCGGATTCAGAGTTGCCATGTGCCGATACACCGCCTGCGCCTTGCTGTAGTGACGCTTGCGTTCGAAATCCAGAGCGAGGCCGTACAGGTTGTCCATCACCGGCGGCGAAAGTGGCACACGCAGCAACCGGTCCAAGGCCTGATCGAGTTGTCCCTGGCCCTGTAGCGCCAGACCCATCATCCGGTTGGTTTCGGCAGATTCCTGATCCGACTGCACCTTGCCGGCCTCGGTGCTCAGAAAACGCCGGGTACTGATGGCCAGATGGCCCAATATCAAAACGGCCAATGGAAATACCAGTTGCAACCAAGCCGTCCCGTGCGCCAGCAGCTCATATTCGAGCAACAGTAATACGACAAAGCTGCCCAGCGTCACACTGGCCGCCGTGCCAGCCGACAGTCGGGGCAGCGCTATCACCACATAGAGCGCAACCAGCACAAATGCCAGTGCTGCAACCCAGGGGGCCCACAAGGGCTGTTGAATCAGGTGGCCGTCCAGAATGCCGGACGTAATCTGCGCCATGACTTCTGCAGCCGAAAGTTCGGGATTTCCGGGCACTGCAAACTGAGCCCCAACGCCTGCGGCTGTGGCGCCAATCACCACAATTTTGCCGGCGTATTTTGCGACCGGAATCTTGCCGCTCATCACGTCGTAAAACGAGTCGACCGAAAATGCCGGGTGACCGTCGCGGGGGCGGTAAAACTGGGGTCGGATCAGGGCCTGACCGTCCGTGGGAATGCGCAGATTGCCCAACTGGACCGAATTACCCGCATTGATGCGAATATCACTGGCGCGCAGATTAAGGCTATAGGCCGCAGCCAGCAACGATAAAGACGGTACCTGCATGCCAGCGTAATTGATCAGCAGCGGCTCCTGTCGATTGGTGCCATCAATATCGGGAAATTGATTGAGGTGCCCGATGCCTACCGCCGCCGCACCCAGCAATTCTATGGGCTGTTGCCCGCGCACCGCCTCCACCGCGAAAGCCGGATTTCCACGCAGGGCCGTACGTTGCGCGTATTCGGGCAATGGCGCGTCCGGCTTGCCTTGCACCGGCCCCAGAGAATAGACCGACGGCAGC
>Ga0208872_1002305_pt1 | contig 11169 bp, 11 predicted proteins | sample CryBogCBH12Aug08_FD_185508 | JGI IMG/M metagenome (GOLD analysis project Ga0208872, IMG submission 185508) | Freshwater microbial communities from Crystal Bog, Wisconsin, USA - CBH12Aug08 (SPAdes) | ecosystem: Environmental > Aquatic > Freshwater > Lake | place: Crystal Bog, Wisconsin, USA... | reverse complement strand
CGTATTCCCGGGATTAAGTTCCTTGACCAGCAACGGAGTGACCCCCAGATAATTTCCGTTGGCGTTATACACCGACGCACCGTCAGGCGTGGACAAAACCACGGCCGATCCGTATACAAATTCAAATGGCACATCGGTCGTTTCATCTTTCTTCACCACGACTTGGTTATCAACTTTATGTGAATGCCAGGTTGCCGAAAGCCGGTAAGTTCCCACCGGCAAATCCGTGCTCGTGACCGGCAAACTTCCATTTTTCACCGTCTGGCCGTCACTGTCCGTTAGTTCAAACGTCACCTCATCGCGATTGGCTGAGGCATGCAGCGCGCCGTAGGCCGGCGCAAACGAACATTCTCCCACCTGTCCCGCCGCCACCGATATTTTCTGCGTGTCGGCCGGCCGGTTCGGAAACGAAGCCATAACCATATAATCATCAGTCGGAACGGTGAGCGACTTTTCCGTGAGGTTGGTCAACACGGTGCTGAAATCGCGCCCGCTCACACTCAAAACAAGCATGGTCCGCTTGGCATGGATATTCAGCGTCCCGGTCGAGCGTTTAAGCGCGATTTTTCCGAAATCCTTGCCACCATACCAGCCGAAGAAAGTCGCCTCGAAAGTCTCGCCATGCGGATGCGTGACCTTGAACGTGTGGGATCCCAGTGAAATTTTCTGCCCACTTGTCACCGGCTGGCCGTCGAGCCAGGCCGACGCCAGATACATGGGATTATTGTCCGGCGGCTGGATGGAGAAATTGATCCGGGTTCGCTCCAGCAGATTTTTGTGTCCGGCGTAGCCGATTATTGCCAGGAAAACGATGCCCCACAAGATGAGCGGACGCAGGGCGCGCCAAAGATTTTTCCGTGGTGGCGGGGAGGCCGGCGAATTTTGTGTTGTCATAGATTGTCCGTTTTTCAGTTTAAGACCCCATGGCAAAGGGGACAGCCCAGATGGAAACGGCGCAGTGGCTCGCCAATTTGACGTTGCCGTTTGATAAGGCGGGTGCCATGATGACTGCCAGATATTCTCTATGGCTACTCCTGACGACAAGCCGAAAAAGAGCGAATGGATTCGTTGCATTCTTGAATTCATCTTCGGTTTTGAAAACAAACGCGGGCAATTGATGGATCACTGGATTGTCTCCGCCGATAATTTCAGCCTCGCACCCGGCGAGTTCTACACGGCGGTCGAAAAGCAATTGCAGGCTCGTGAATTTCCCAGTGTCGTCGCGTCCCGTTTGGAATTTGCCGAAGGCGGCCTGATGTCCGACCAACGGCTCTATCTCCGGTTCATGCGCGAGCGCCTGGCGGTGGATGTCTGTGCCGCTCCGTTTGGCACGGTGTATTTTTTTTCCTGCCGCACCACATACATCCCGGCCCTCGTCCGGCTGTGGCACATTCTTGCGGCGGGGGCGTTTCTTTTTGCCTTCACCATATTGTTAATCAAGCCGCTGGGGTTGATACTGGCAATGGTCGCCATGGTCACTTTGATCTTTGCCCTGACTGGCGTCATGCGCAATGCCGGCACTTCAGCGTTTGCCGACTTGGACGCTTTGTTGCTCAAGATTCCCGTGGTGGCAACCATCTATGAAGACTGGTTTCGCGTGGATACTTTTTACCGTGACGACAGCCGCACCTTGTATCTAAAGCTGGTTCCGGGCATCGTGCAGGCGGTTGCCGATGACCTTTCAGCGGCCAAGGGGGTCAAGCTGGTGCGGCAGCATCAGTTTCCGCCACCGTTGCTCCACGAATTATTCCTCCCGATGCCGCCCCGCAAAGAAGATCCAAAATAGGGAGAACAGGGACATTTTTCATGGCCTCACCCCACGAACAATTTTCCGCCCGGTTCGAGGCTTGGGAAGTGCGCGGGCGAGGCTGGCAGGTGTTTGACCGTCCGGTTTACCCCGAACCACCCTTTGTTCCTTTTACCTTCCACTCGCAAGTTGATCCCCCGGCGGTGGATGATGGCCGGCGGCAAACTTTTCTAAGTTCACTTGCGCGCAAACTTGCCGGAACTTCCCGCCCTACCGCAGCGGCTGCTCCCCCTGAACCAGAAGAAGAACCTCAACCGATTTATCTGAACCGAGGCCCATTGGTCGAATTACAGATGGCCTTGTCCGCCGACCTTGACATGGCGAAGGATGGCTTCGAGCATTTCCTGAACAGCTTGGCCCTGTGTCGAGAACCGGTGGCGTTTGAGTTGGTCGGCCAACATAAACGGGTGCTCGCTCAGTTCGTCGCCTGTGAGGACGATGTTTCATTGGTGCGGAAACAACTGGTGGCGCATTTTCCGGAGGTGCAGTTTTCCGAACGGCGGGGCACGTTGGAAAAGGCGTGGACCAACAGTGTCGGCAGCGACACGTTTGCCGTGGAATTTGGTCTGGCCCAGGAATTCCTACTGCCGCTCACGACCGGAAAATTTGATCCGTTCATCGGCATCGTCGCGGCGCTGGCCGAGTTGCAGCCGGGCGAACTCGGAGTGTTTCAAGTCCTCTGGCAGCCGGTGCAAAATCCGTGGGCAGCAAGTATCACCGGCTCGGTTTCATACAGCGACGGCAAACCATTTTTCATCAACGCCCCGGAACTGGCGGCGGCGGCAGAGCGAAAGGTTTCCAAGCCGTTGTATGCCGTCGTGGTTCGCATCCTGACGCGGACTTCCAACCGGGCACGGCTCTATGAGATCGCCCGCGACCTGTCCAGTTCGCTGCGGGTCTTTGCGCATCCCCACGGCAATTCACTCATCCCCATCCGCAACAATGACTATCCGTATCTGCCACATCTGGAAGATGTGATCTGCCGGCGTTCCCGGCGGACGGGAATGATATTAAACAGCGAAGAACTGGTTGGCTTCGTGCATCTGCCGTCCAGTGCCGTCCGTTCGCCGGCGTTGTTGCGGGATGCCGGACTAACCAAGGCCGCGCCAGTGTTTGTGCGCCAGCCGCCAGGCGTGGTCATCGGCGACAACGAACATAACGGCGACAGTGTGCCGGTGTATCTCACTCCTGAGCAGCGGGTGCGCCACACCCACATCATCGGTTCCTCCGGCACCGGCAAATCTTCCTTGTTGTTCAATCTCATCCAGCAGGACATCGCGAACGGCGACGGCGTGGCGGTGTTAGATCCCCACGGTGATTTGATCAAACAGATTTTGGGCGTGATCCCCGATGACCGGATTGACGATGTGGTGCTGGTGGATCCGTCGGACGTGAATTTTCCGATCGGGTTCAATATTTTCCAAGCGCATTCCGACGAGGAAAAAGAGCTGCTTGCCTCCGACCTCATTGCCGTGTTCCGCCGGTTGTCCACGTCGTGGGGCGACCAGATGGACACCGTGTTGCAAAATGCCATTCTCGCCATGTTGGAGAGCACCCGGGGCGGCACGTTGTCCGATCTCCGCCTGTTCTTGTTGGACGCCAAGGGCACCGGTTTTCAAAAAGAATTCCTGACCACGGTGAATGACCCGGAAGTGGTGTTCTTTTGGAAAAAGGTGTTCCCGCAGTTGACCGGTAATAAATCCATCGGCCCGGTGCTGACCCGGTTGCAGGATTTTTTTGCCCGAAAGCCGCTGCGCAACATGGTTGGCCAATCGGAGAACCGGCTCGACTTTGCGGACATCATGGATAGCGGCAAAATCTTTCTGGCCCGGCTGCCGGAAGGTTGCGGAGAAGAGAACAGCTACCTGCTCGGCACCTTGCTCGTGTCGAAGTTTCAGCAACTGGCGATGGCACGGCATAGCCAGCAGGCAGCCGACCGCAAGGACTTCTGGCTCTACATTGACGAGTTTGACCACTTCATCACGCCGAGCATGGCGAAAATCCTCAGCGGTGTGCGGAAATACCGGTTGGGGCTCACGCTGGCGCATCAGGAGTTGCACCAATTGCAAGGCGATCCAAATGTTGCCAGTGCGGTCATGACCCAGCCGTGCACACGCATCGTGTTCAAGGTGGGGGATGACGACGCCAAGAAACTGGGTGAGGGCTTTGAATCATTCGATGCCCGTAGCCTGAAAAATCTGGAGAGGTTCCGGGCCATTACGCGCGTGGAGCGCAACGACGGCGACTTCAATTTGACCTTGCGGAAACCGGAATTTCCGGACGAGCAAGAAGCGGAAATTCAGCGCGAGAAAATCATCACCGCCTCGCGCGCCAAATATGCGACGCCGCGTGCCGAGGTCGAAGCGGTCTTGCTTGCCCGCATCTGGGGTGATCAGTCCCAACCACCACCAGACGAGACTGGATCAAAACGTTCACCCAAACCAACGCCGCCGCCGGCACCGGCACCCGTGGCCGCTCCATCGCCGAAGGTTGAAGTGCCAGCAGCGTTGGTGGAGAAGCCTTCACCGGCCATCGAACTTCCAGCGGTTACGGTTTCGGAAAAAGTTTTAGACGCCGAAGCTCCGACCACGGTTGCCACCGCATTGATTTCACCGACACCACCCACTCCAAGACCGGTGGAGCCTAAATCGCCCAGAGAACAGGGCAGAGGTTTTGCCTGGCATCAGTCGGTGCAAAAACGGATCAAGACTGAAGGCCAGAAATTGGGTTTCGGTGCCGAGTCGGAGAAACAACTGGCCAAAGGCTTGATGCAGGCGGCGGACGTGGTATTGATCCGAGGCCACGTGGATATTGCCGTGGAAATCGCCTCGCCTAGTTCCAACATCAATCACGAGTTTGATAACATTCAAAAGTGTCTTAACGCCGGATTTTCCAGGGTGGCGGCGATTGCCAGCGGCCGAAAATTTTTGGAGGGATTGGCGGCGGCCGTTCAAGGCGCGCTGGGGCCGGAGTTTTCGGCCAAAGTAAGTTATTTCACCCCGGATGAATTCATCGACGAATTGCGCCGGCTGGCAGCAGCGTCGGAACTGCCACCACCCGCGCAGCCGATGGCCACCAAGGATGTGCGCGGTGGCTTTGAGATTGAGCGGACCTTTGCCCAGCCCAACCCGGACACCCAGCAGGGCATCCATGACATCGTGAGCCAGACTCTCGCGACGCCACCGCCGGAACCGGGTAAATCTTAACTATTATTATGGTTAAGACGCTGGATCTGCGGAAGGTGTCCACCGTCGTCCTGCAAAAGCGCGGGGCCGCATTGATGAAATCCCTGCCGCCACTGTCCGGCCTATTGCGGGCGTCGTTCGTCAAGCAATACCTGACGTGTGGCAAAAAGAACTGTCGTTGCCGGCGGGGATTCAAGCACGGGCCGTTTTTCTACCTGGTGCAATCCATAGGCACCGGGCGCGTGCGGAAGTTTTTGTTGAAGACGGCGGGGCAACGGCAGCAGGCCCGCGCGGGCATCGCGGCGCATTTAAGATGGCAGCGGCGGCTGGCGGAATTGTCCGAAATTAACACCGAACTTTTACGGCGGGGCACGATTGGAAAAGGACACGCCTAATCCTTAAAATGTCCTTTATTTGCAAGGCGGAATCGCTTTCGCCCCCTTGCATAAATCGCCGGTTTTTGTTATAGTTATTTTGTTCCCTCATATAGCTTCGTTTGTTTATTCGTTAAATAAAACCCCATGGCAAAAAAGTTTTACAATGTGCTTTCGCCCGACGGTTTCCCAATAACTTGCGAGCCGTTCAAAACTAAAAAAGCGGCGTTGGAATATGTCCCGCGTTGGTGTCAGCGCTACCAGCAACAGGGCTATTATTCGACCATGCGCCGCGATCAAATCCCGTTGCATGAATTGCCGGATCATTTGCGGCTCGTATCGTTCGCGGAGTAGTTGAATTTTCCCCGGCGGCGTAAATCTCTTGCGCCGTTGATGGAAGGTTTAACGCTTTATCATAAAGTTAAATTCTTCCCGCCGCCCGCTAGCGGTGGTGCTCATTGAAAATGAATATCACTTGCAAAGAAAGGGTGGCCGATGCTTTTGCTTCCCGCATGGCCGACTTGCGCAAACTCTGGCAAGCCGGTTACGGCGTGGAAGTGGAAGCACTTGGCCGCTTGGAAGATTATGGGCTCGCCATTGATAAAGTTGAGGCGGACACATTGGGCAAGCATCCGGGATATTGGCGCTATCAGCTTTCTTGGGGCGGGCCGTCAGAAGAATTCCGCTATTACGATCAAGACGGCGGCCGCCTGGAATTCTGGTTGCTGGATTGGTGGGACGGGGCCGCGTTGCCGCTCAAAGGCCGCGACGCGGAAGTGATCAAAAACATCATTGAGCCGGTCCGCTTATCCCTCACGGATCACGGCCATGAATAAACCCCTGTTGGAAGAAGACCGGAATGGCTTTCATCTGGCCGTCTATCAGGACATGGACGCCGAAAGCCCGGAGGCTTGGAGCAATGGTGACGTGTGCGGTTGGAGCCGGCATTTCACCGTTGAAAACCCTCGCATCAATAAAAATATATTCGGCGCATTGATCCGCGCGGACGGATATGATGAATATTCCGCCGCCGCCGAAAAATTGCGGGCAGAATTCCATGTCTTCCCGATTGATGCGTATGTCCATAGTGGTGTCGTATTGTCCCTTCACTGGGAAGGAATGAGCGACCGCTGGGACACCAGTTCGCATGTCGGATGCATCATCGTGGCGAAACGGGAGGAAAAACTCCGCACGCGCGCCGAAAAGATCGCCCGGGGAATCATCGCGACGTGGAATCAGTATCTTGCCGGGGAAGTCCATGGCTTTGTCATCACAAAGCCGTCTCATTGTGACAAGTGCGGGCAAATTTCCAGCGACGAAATAACGGCAACTTGGGGCATTTACGGGGACACCGAGCTGGCGATGGCCGCCGCCCGTGAAGCGGCCGACGAAATTAAGCGGCCATGAGACTATATGCCATCGTCACCGGCGAACGTCTGTCCCGTCCCGCCCGGAAAGGGGCCGAACATGAATTGATTATCGCCTTGTCCGAAGGCAACAAACAGGTGGCCCGCATCGTGCAACGCCCGGATGAAATTAATTTCATCTTTGCCGATGCCAACGGCCCCCGAAAAATCACGGTCAACGGCCACGAGATCCGGACCTTGATCAAAATGAAAAGAGCATAGCGCAAACCGCGAAAGCGAAACGCGAAAAGCCGACACATTGCTAGCGTGTGCCGGTTTTTTGTTGGTCGGAAACTATTTTGATAAAAATTTAATTCTGGCTTGATTCGCCGTTTATTCTTTGCCAGAAGTAGTGCTATGAAGGACAAATGTGTCTCGCCGAAAAATGTCGGCATCTGGATCCGTGTCAGCAGCGAAGATCAGGCCAAAGGCGAAAGCCCGGCGCATCATTTGGAGCGCGCAAAAAGTTACGCGGCGGCCCATGGCTGGATCGTAAAAGAAATTTATGATCTGGCTGGCGTCTCCGGCAAATCAGTCAGCGAACACCCCGAAGCCCGACGGATGAAAGCCGACGTAAAGCGCGGCCATATCAACGGCTTGATTTTTTCCAAACTGGCGCGGCTCGCGCGTAACACCAAAGAGCTGCTGGAATTTTCCGAATATTTTCGTCTTCATAACGCCGATCTGATTTCCATTGCGGAGACGATTGACACCAGTTCGCCAGCCGGGCGCTTGTTTTTTACCATCATCGCCGCGATGTCCACTTGGGAGCTGGAAGAAATAACGGACCGGCAAAAAGCATCCGTGCTGGTCCGTGCCCGTTTGGGTAAAACGATTAACGGGTTGGCTCCCTATGGCTATCAGTGGAAAGATCGCAAACTTGTCATCCATCCCGATGAAGCGCCCATTCGCCGCAAAGCCTATGAATTATTTTTGCAATACATGCGGAAAGGCACCGTCGCCAAACTTTTGAACGCCGCAGGTCATCGCACGCGTTCGGGGGCCTTGTTCAGTGATACGCAGTTGGGCCGTCTTCTTGTCTGTCCCAGTGCCAAGGGTATTTATTATTTCAACCGCGTCCGCAAAACCGGCTCATGGGCGGGAACCGAAAAACCGGAGGACGAATGGGGCAAGGCGGAATGTCCGCCGATTATCCCGGAGGAAATGTGGAATCAGGTGAATCAAATTCTTGAAAAGCAGGCGAAGCAATGGAAGCGGCCCGGCAAAGTGCCGGTCAACCCGTTCGGTAACCGGATTTGGTGCCAATGCGGCGGCCGGATGTATGAGCGGAAAAACATCGGCAAATTTCATTGCCGGAAATGTAACCGCAAAGTGCCGGTGGATGCTTTTGAGCAACGGATGCGGGAGGAGTTGCACCAGTTTTACGGATCACCCCAGCAGGTTGCCATCCGAATGGAAGACGCCAAAAAGAATTTGGCGGAAAATGAGGAGGCGCTGGCGGGGTTGCAACGGCAAATCCAGAAGCTCCGGGACGAAATGAATCGGATGATGCGGCTCTGTTTGGATGGCCATATCACCGATCAAGCCATGGGAGAATTTTACAAGCCGGCGGAAACCCGGTTGAACCAGTTGCTTGTCGGCCTGCCAAAGCTCGAGGCCGACGTGGCCCGGTTGCGGGTAAAACAGGTGTCCGTCGAGGAAGTCGTCCACGAAGCCAGGACGCTTTACGAGCAATGGCCCAAGCTGGAAACCGACCGGAAACGCACCATCGTGGAAATGGTTTTCGAGCGGATTGAGATCAAAGACGGGGAAAATGGGAGGACGAAAATCGCGATAACATACAGTGGCTTACCTTCTTCTGAAGAACTGTGTATAAACCAACAGCGGATGGCTCCGGCGACTTGTTAGGCCACGATTTTGTCATAACTCAATAATCTTCGGCGGACTTTTTATGGCTCTGGCGACTCCAGCGCCAACGAAAAAATACATAAACTACGGCCAGCGTAATAAAAAACGAAACAAGCAACGATGCTGGCAAAGCTGCGCTATATCCCGCGTCCGGAAAAAATGTGCAATACAAGGCAAAGCAAATCACACCGCTGACAACCAAATACAAAATGCCGGCAGCAATAAAAAACTGCACGCACTTAATAAGTCTATCAATAAAGCGCATAACTCTCGTGGCCTAACGTAGAAAGCTGAGCCACCGCCGACCGGCGACGTGAACCGCGATAGCGGAACGGACAGCGCCAACGGCGGTTGGCTCCGGCGACTTGTTAGGCTGCGTCAAATTCATAATCACTTCTGCAATGAAACCACATATCCCTCATGTATCGAAACCTTCGTGCCAACCTGAATCTTGGCATTGCGAAGATAGACAGTCACGGCGCTATCGTTTGTGACCCACGCAGACACAACTGGCTGAACAGTCCCAGCGTCCGCAGTGATGGTCTCTTTCTGGCCATCTGATAACGTATCGCTTATCTGAACTCCCTCAAGAGAAGCGCCATCGCGCTTTGCAACGTGCAAAACATAACGACCCCAGATACCGTCCTTTCCGTCTTCGATTTGGTTTAATGCTGGATATGACGGTGCCGCCTGTTTGGCTGGTGTCGCCTGCTTCTGCGAACAGCCGCAAAGAAACAACCCCGATAGTATTATGGTGAGCGTATATTTCATAAAAACGCGAGCGGCCTAACAGGTATTCGGACACCAAACGCGGGGATATGCCTTTTGGGTGTCGAACGGGTTTTGGTTGTGTTTCGTCTGGTCTTTGCTAGTGATTAGCTCATTATGACCGCGAAAGTGTTCCCGGCAAAGGCTGCGTTCGTGATTGCCAACCCAAAGTCCAAGTTGTTGGATCAGTTGCGGGAGGTGTTGCGGGTGAAACATTACAGTCTGCGCACGGAGGAGGCGTATGGGCAGTGGGTGAAACGGTATCTGCGGTTTTGCCGAGATTATCGGTCGGCACCTCACCCCGACCCTCTCCCCATTCGTCCGACGAACGCGGAGAGGGAGAAGAAATGGATTCATCCCCGTGAACTGGGCCCGGCGGATGTGGTGGCGTTCCTCAATCATCTGGCTAACGTGGAAAATGTGTCAGCCAGCACGCAGAATCAAGCGTTAAATGCCGCGTAAATCGCTTCGTTCCACGCGGTCTTACTACCAACATGTTTATGGCTTACATTTATCTGCTGCAATCGGAATCTGACGACGGACTTGATATCGGGTTAGGCGTCCGCTGGACTCGTGATTGTAAAAATTTGCGCCCTCGGCAAGCCAGTGTGGCGGCGACGCCCTCGTCGCCGGGAACATTCAATTTGTGAACCCTTTCGCGGGTAGCTCATGCGACGAGGCGTCGCTTCCACTCTTTCGCGGTCTTGCCCATGCGACGGGGCGTCGCTTCCACTCTTTCGCGGTCTTGCTCAAGCGACGGGGCGTCGCTTCCACCATCGATACGCATGGGATGCAGAAACCGGGTTTGGGGGTGCGGAGTCCGCTGGACTCGTGATTTTCAATTTTCGATGGCCAATCGCCAATTTGGTATAACGCCCAACGGTCGCCTTTTGACCCGCTTGGAGGGGGAAATCGCCGGTTTTGACCGGTTTTCCTCAAAAACCGTCAATTTTAGCCGTTTTAGCGGCTTTTTGGCCGTGGGGAGGCGTGGGCAAACGTCTTTGCCCGCCAAGAAATCACGTTTGCCCGGCAAGTAATTGCCTTTGCCCCGAGGGAAAACGCGTTTGCCCGGAGGGAAATCGTCTTTGCCGCGAGGGAAATTGCGTTTGCCCGCAGGGAAATCACGTTTGCCCCGAGGGAAAATACGTTTGCCGCGAGGGAAATCGTCTTTGCCCGCAGGGAAAATGCGTTTGCCCGAAGGGAAATTGCGTTTGCCCGGCAGGAAATCGCTCTTGCCAGGCTAGCAAACGTCTTTGCCCGGCAAGAAATTGCCTTTGCCCTTGGCTCTGTTGCGTCCAACTGCCGCCGGTTCGCGGTTAATCCGGCGTCGGCAACGGACATTTCGGCAGCTAAACCATCTTATCGGCGCCCGGTCGGATGATTTGCTCGCGGCGCTCCAAACCGCCTAGTCCTCGGCGGGCTGGGTAGGAACCGTGCGCGGCGCGGTCCCCGCTGGCGCTTTCCCGCTATTTGCCAGCGGAACTTTCCTGACCGCCCGCCCAGAACTGGGCAGCGCGGGCGGGGACGGCCCAGCGGTCCATCCCTACCAAGGGCAGCGCGGGCGGCGCGGCCACGTTCACACGAAAGTGGGATACTTTTTTCCGCCAATCAAATTGACACCGTTTGCCAAAATCGTTAATCATTCGCCCTTACTTATGCAACCCATCCAACTCCAGTGGATTGATTATACCATCCTGATCGCTTACGTCGCCTTCGTTTTAGGCATCGGCTGGGCGCTCTCGCGCTACATGAAAACGTCG
>Ga0208872_1002303_pt1 | contig 11173 bp, 5 predicted proteins | sample CryBogCBH12Aug08_FD_185508 | JGI IMG/M metagenome (GOLD analysis project Ga0208872, IMG submission 185508) | Freshwater microbial communities from Crystal Bog, Wisconsin, USA - CBH12Aug08 (SPAdes) | ecosystem: Environmental > Aquatic > Freshwater > Lake | place: Crystal Bog, Wisconsin, USA... | reverse complement strand
CGAAGCGCTGGCTGCCGATTCTCGACGTGTTTGAAAAAGAGAACGTCAATTTCGCACTGGAAGTGCATCCCACGGAAATCGCCTTCGACATCGCTTCCGCCAAACGCGCGCTGGAAGCGGTGAAGCTGCACGCGCGTTTTGGTTTCAACTACGACCCGTCGCATCTTGGCTATCAGGGCGTAAATTATGTGAAGTTCATCCGTGAATTTTGCGACCGCATATTTCATGTCCACATGAAAGACGTGTGGTGGGGGCACGGCAACGGCACGGTGGGCGTTTTTGGTGGCCATACGGATTTCACGGACGCGCGGCGCTTCTGGGATTTTCGCTCGCTCGGCCACGGCGACATCAACTTCGAGGAGATCATTGTAGCGCTCAACGACGCCGGTTATCGCGGGCCGCTCTCGGTGGAATGGGAGGACGGCCGCATGGACCGCATTCACGGTGCGACGGAAAGCTGTGAATTCGTGCGCAAGCTGGATTTCGCCCCGAACCAGGCGGCGTTCGACGCGGCCTTCGCCAAGAAGAAATAAAGGGCGGTTCAAGGGCGGAATCGTTGTATCTTCAACTGCTTGGCGGTTGAGGAGAACCTTTCCGCGTTGGGGAGCCAGCGCAGTGTCACCGAATGAAACCACCTCTGGCTGCCTAATCCTGACAAGGGTTTAGACAATCTCCTGGTTCAACCTGCGAATTTCCTCTTCGACCACGCTCTTAACGCGATGTTTGATAAGGTAAACTTGGTCCACTTTCACCGAAAAAAACTGGGCAATTTTTTCCGCCGGCCATTCTTTATACACGGAGAAGTCGAAAATTTGATAATGCAGTGGTTCCACCCGGCGTCGGGTTTTGGCGAGGGCCGATTGAAGCAAATTGTTCTCCCATTCGGCGTCCCATACTTTTTCAAAGTCGAGCGAGCATTGGTTCTGTTCTAGAACGGTATTGGTGCTGTCGATGGTCGTCTGGCCGGCCGGTTGCATCCGTCCTCGTTTTCGGAATTGGTCTTTGATGCGCCAGACCGCCATTTTCAACAGCCAGCTCTTGAAGGAGCCGATGGACGGGTCATACTGGAAAGTCGGGATGTGCTTGGCCACTGAAAAAATGGTCTCTTGGACGGCATCCTCCGCCTCGGATTCCGTGAGGCCGCTTTTGCGGGCGACGCCGTAGACAAGCTTCCAATAAGTGTCAAAAAAATCCTGCCAACTTGAATCATCCCGCCAATCCTTGAGCCGCTTAATCAGCGATACCCGGGTTGGAATGATTTCATCCGTGGATTTTTCCATTAAAAAAATGTTGGAACAGCCCCCCGGATTTTGCCAGTAAAATATGGATCAGGGGACAAGAAAGTAATTGAAAACCACTGGCTATTGGGCATACTCACACCTCTTTAAATCCCAGCTAGATGGGTTTTAAACGGGCTCGGACTTTGGATACAGACTGATTATGGGTAACATCAGATTCAGGCATTTGCCAAGTCAGATATTCCTGCTTTTGATGTGGTTCATCATGTTGCAGGGCGTCTGGGCGCAGTCACTTTCCAATTCAACCGCTTCAGGCACTGTCTGTCTGGTGGAAATTCAGGGAAACGTCGAGGTTCTTCCGGCTGATACCAAGGTATGGACCCAAGCTCAGGTCGGTCATGGGCTGCAACCGCATGATCGCGTGAAGACGGCTGCCAACAGCCGGTTGGCCCTGCGTTGGTCAGACCAGAGCATCGTGTCCTTTGGCGCTTCAACCGAACTCGAAGTGTTACCCATCAACACCCCCGGCGAGCAGCCGGGCTTGCATCTGATTCGGGGCATAATTTCATTTTTTCATCGCGACCAGCCCGGACGCATCCGGGTGATCACCCGCGGGGCCGTCGCTGGCGTCGAGGGAACTGAATTTGTCCTGGCGGTCGACGACGCGGACCTCTCCACCATTTCAGTCGTGGATGGCAAAGTGAAATTCAGCAACGCGGTCGGCATGCTTTCGCTCACCAACGGAGAACAAGCGGTTGCGGAGAACGGACAACTGCCCAAGCGGACTGCCGGGTTCATTGCCAACAACCTTTTGCAATGGTGTTTTTATTACCCGGCCGTCATTGCTCCAGACGAGCTGCTATTCAATCCAGACGAACAAACGGCCCTGGCGGCTTCGCTGGCCGCTTATCGCAGCGGCGATTTGCTGAACGCGCTGGCGCAATATCCTCGGGGGCGCAGGAATGGATCGGATACCGAGCAGGTTTATCATGCCGCGCTGTTGCTTTCGGTTGGAAACGTGGAACCGGCAGAGTCGCTATTATCCAACATATCGGCCGCGTCCGAACGGTCGCAACGTCTGGCTGCGGCCTTGCGGGAAATGATTGCGGCGGTCAAACATCAACCCGGCAATAGCTTGGGAGAACCCCAACTGGCCTCGGAAGCCATGGCCACTTCGTATTATGAACAATCGCATGGCGAGAAGGACGTGTCGCTGATAAATGCCCTGCGTTTGGCAAAGCAAGCGGCGACCAGTTCTCCGGAATTTGGATTTGCTTGGGAACGGGTGGCGGAACTGGAATTCAGTTTCGGCCGGATGCCGGCGGCGCTGACAGCGTTGGATAAAAGCCTGACGTTATCACCACAAAATGCCCAGGCACTCGCGCTCAAAGGATTTGTGTTGTCCGCCCAAAATCGCCCGGTGGCGGCCCGGGAAAGTTTTGACCACGCAATCGCGGTTGACGCTGCTTTGGGCAATGCGTGGCTCGGTCGCGGACTGGTTCGCTTGCGCCTTGGTGATGCCAAAGGCGGGCGGGAAGATATATTGATAGCCGCTGCCCTGGAGCCGCAAAGGGCAGAGCTTCGAAGTTACCTTGGCAAGGCATACGCGCATACCGGGGATGATGCCCATGCAGCCAAGGAACTGGCGCTGGCCCAAAAACTCGACCCGAACGATCCGACCGCCTGGCTTTATTCCGCCTTGGTGAACCAGCAAAACAATCAAATCAACGAGGCGATTCGCGATCTGGAAAAATCGGAGTCGTTGAACGACAACCGCAGCGTGTATCGCTCGCAGTTGTTGCTGGATGAAGACCGCGCGGTGCGCGGCGCGAATCTCGCCGGCCTGTATCTGGATGCTGGCATGACCGACGAAAGCATCCGCGAGGCCGGGCGGGCGGTGAGTTCCGATTACGCAAATTACTCCGCCCACCTGTTTCTGGCCAGCAGCTACGAGCAGTTGCGCGATCCGAACTGGACCAACCTTCGTTACGACACCCCTGCGAGCGACGAATATTGGATCGCCAACCTGCTGGCACCGACGGGGGCCGGCTGGCTGTCCTCCACCATAACGCAACCGCCGTATTCCCGGTTGTTCGACCAGAATCACTTTGGCGGAGATTCGGAAACAACCTACTTGGGCCGGGGCGAATGGACCGAACAGGCTGACCAATATTACACGTCCGGTAATTTGAGCTATTATGCCGGCACTTCCTACCGTTTCGATCCCGGCCAGCGGCCGAACAACGATTTTGAAAACCGCGAGTTTGATTTCGATCTGAAGGGACAGCTCACCGCGCTAGACAGTATCTTTGCCGGCGTTCAACTGGCCTATGTCAATCACGGAGACAACAGTCAGAATTATAACAACCAGCCCGCCGCGGCCCTCGACTACCGTGATTCTGAAACACAGGAACCTAATCTGTTTTTGGGGTATCACCATGAATGGAGTCCGGGCGTCCATACGCTGTTTTTTGCGACCCGCCGGGTGGCGGACGAATCCGCCAGCACCACGAATGCCGCGCAGTATATTGCAGATCTAAATGGGACGACATATTCGGGGGTGGTTCCCTTTCTTAATAGCGAAAGCGTTTTGCTCTCCCCGGTGGAGTATTCCACGGAACTCCAGCAAATTTGGGAGCAGGCAGACCACACAACCATCCTGGGAACGCGATATGGATGGGGCAATGTCACCTATCATAACCTTGAGTTCAGCCAGGATCACTGGGGACCTCAACTTTTCCCGGATACTTACCCACTGATCATCAACCAAGATTTCAAATTGAATTTTAACCATTTTAACCTTTATGGCTATCACAACTGGCAGATTGCTGATTCCCTTGGGCTGACGGCTGGTTTGAGTTACGACTATTTGCATCAACCCGCAGATGTCGCCACCGCACCGTTCTCGAATCAGGAAAAAACCACCGGCCAGTTTTCACCAAAGGCTGGATTGATTTGGACGCCGGCAGCCAATACGACCTTCCGCGCCGCCTATACCCGTTCATTGTCGGATTTCATCGACGGTAACGACTACCAGTTGGAACCGACGGAGTTGGCCGGTTTCAACCAGTCATTCCGCAGTCTCGTCCCCGAATCCGTGGCAGGCGACACCAGCGGTTCCCGGTTTGACACGTTTGACGTTTCCATGGAACAAAAGCTCGCCACGGAAACGTATCTGGGATTGGCTGGACAGGTTTTATTTTCCAAGTTGAACGAACTTGAAGGCAACTTTGTTTTCCTGGAAAATTCACCTTTGACCGATCCCGTCTTCCCTATTGGCTTGAATAAATCCATTAACTACCGGGAAAGATCGTTGGTTTTTACGGTGGATCAATTGCTGGGAAAACAATGGGCGGCAGGTGCCCGCTATCGGCTGTCCCAGGCGAACCTGGATACCAGTTATCCCGATATCAATCCGGCAATTCTGGTTAAAACCGCCCCTTCATTCCACGTCCGCCAGAATTTGGATAGTGTGTTGCAAACGGTGAACCTGCACGCCAACTGGAACCATTCTTCCGGACTGTTCTCGGTGCTCGAAGCTAACTGGTATAATCAGTCCAATTCCGGCTTTTCGCCGGCTGAACCCGGCGATGATTTCTGGCAGTTCAATGTCTATGCCGGTTATCGGTTCTGGCATCGGCGGGCCGAACTTGCCGTCGGCCTGCTGAACGTCACCGACCAGAATTACCGGCTGGAGCCCTTGAATCTTTACAACGAAATGGCCCGCAGCCGGACCATTTTTACACGGCTGCGAATTAGTTTTTGACCGTGTTTTTTGCGGCAAGCCGCGGCGCCGGGAAAATTCAATGCCAGACGATTTGCAAAGTCAGCGGCTGGCCGTTGGTCGGTGGTGGGGGAGTGTTTTTGACAAAGACAAACAATTCGTAGGTGGTCGAATTGGTCGCCGGGAAAGTCACGCTGTTGGTCCCGCACCAGCTCACCAAATCACTTTTACGCGTCACATTCGCCACCGAAACATAAGGCGGCGGAAATCCTGATATGTCTGTCAGTGTGCCGCTCACAGCATTCGTTGGCGGCTTGATCCAAAGCGAGCCGGTGCTGTTGGTCATTTTGGCAAAGCCGGTATATGCGCCCGGACAGCCCGAGCCGCCGCCGGTTTTGGCGGTGAATGGAATTGTCTCGTCGTCAGCTTGGACGATGTTGGTGGCCAGACTCGCAAGCAAGATTAGCGCTACAATGTGAGTGATTATTTGTGGATGTTTTTTCATGTTTTTTATTTTTAATATGTTTTCAGCAAACTTAACCGGCACCGGCACCGCCACCCGGTTCAACCCCGAATTTCACCGATGTTTTTTCGGAAACACGGTTTTGCCGGTAATGGAATTTAATACGGACAAAGGGCGCTAATCTTTCAAAATTTTTTTATTTTATTTGCAGAAAAAGATATCGCACAGGCATCAACGAATTTGAAGACAAATTGCTGTATTTTGCGGGCCGCCTGTCTACCCTTTTGACCTTCGCACGTGAAACCAAAATGGGTCAACTGGAAGCAAAAAGTTTTCATTTCTGCCATCGGCGCGTTGCTGGCGGCGGCGTGCGGGCTGTTCTTTCTCCTGACTCCCTTTGGCGATGCTTTGACGGATGCCAGCTATGACTACCTGTTCCGCTTTGGCGTGCAGCCAATCACCAACAATGTGGCGCTCATTGTCATGGACAACGCCGCCTTTGACCGGTTCCACCAGGTGCGCGGCCAACCATGGGATCGCGAGCTGCACGCGCAACTGTTGAACCGGCTGGCGGATGACGGTTGTTCGCTGGTGGTCATGGATTCCTTTTTTCGGGAGCCGCGTGACGCCCGGGTGGATGAGCTGTTGGCGAAAGCGATGAAGCGTCAGCATCGGATTGTGCTCATGGCCGAGCAGTCTCAAGTGACGCATCCCGGCTTGGAAGGGGCGCAGCCCACCTTGCCGGCGGGGATATTTCTGAACGCCGCCGGCACCAATTGGGGCGTGGGCTGGCTGAACCCCGATTTGGATTTTTGCGTCCGTCGCCATTGGCCGTTTCCCTCCCCGGGACCTTATCCGAGCCTGTCCTGGGCCGCCGCTGTCCAAGCCGGCGCCTGGCTGGGTTCGGAACCGCAGGAACGCTGGCTGCGCTATTACGGGCCGCATGGTGAATGGGCTTGCATGAGCTACCAATACGCGTTGACGCAGCCGGCCGGCTATTTTCAAAATCGGCTCGTATTCATCGGGACACAGCCCAAAACTTCCCTGCCAGATGGCGAGATCGATAAGTTTTGCACGCCTTATACGCGCTGGACCGGCGAGGTTTCCAGCGGTGTTGAAATCCAGCTGACCGCGTTTCTTAATCTGTTGAATGGGGATTCCCTGAAACGGCCAACGGCTCCCGTGGAATGGTTAATTTTCATCGCCTTTGGATTTTTGGCCGGCGGCGGCCTGTGCCGTTTGCCCATCAAGCCGGCCCTTGCCGCGGCTTCGGGAGCCATGCTGGTCGGCGGTTTGGCCGCCATCTCATTAAGCTATTTCACCAATTACTGGTTTCCCTGGTTGATTGTCCTGCTGGGGCAGATTCCCGTTGCCTTGATCTGGGCCGTCGCCATGAACCGGCGGCTTGCCGCATGGGACCGCCCGCTGCTTTCCATGGATTCACCGCCCCGGACGCCGGGTTATAAATTGGTCAATCCCCCCTTCGGACAAGGGGCTTATGGCAAGGTGTGGTTGGGCCAGAACCGGGCCGGCAAGTGGTGCGCGCTCAAGGCGGTTTATCTTTCACGGTTTGAGCACAATCCCGATCCCTACGAACGCGAATACAGCGGCGTCCTAAAATATCAGCCCATCTCCGACCGTCATCCCGGATTGTTGCGGGTGGATTTTGTCAGCGAAAAGCAGGATGGATATTTTTATTACATCATGGAACTGGGCGATTCGCTGAAACCGGGCTGGGAGAAAAATCCCGCCCTCTATGCTCCCCACGATCTGGTCAGTGGCCGCACCGGTTTGGAAAATAAACGGCTGCCGATCAAGGAATGCCTGCGCATCGGCATCATTCTGAGCGAAGCCCTGGATTTTCTGCATGGTCAGGGCATGACGCATCGCGACATCAAGCCGCAGAACATTATTTTTGTGAACGGACAGCCCAAGCTGGCGGACGTGGGGCTGATGACCGATATCCGAATGGATGACCCGGAGCGGACATTGGTCGGCACCCCCGGATATATGCCGCCACCACCGGAACGTCCCGGCACGCCCCAGGCGGACATCTATGCGCTGGGCATGGTGCTTTATGTGCTGAGCACCGGCAAAAGCCCCGGACTTTTTCCGGAAATTTCCACCACGCTGGTTTCCGCGAAGCAGCCGGAGCATTTCATGGCCTTCAATGCCATTGTCTTGAAAGCCTGCCAGCCGGATCCCGCCAGTCGCTATTCCACCGCAAGCCAACTGCGCGATGCGTTAAAAGAAGCGGATGGCAAAATTCCCTAGGGCGGTATTTGCCAATAGAAACCGCCATCTTCAGAAAATGTTTACTTGATCCCGAAATTTATGTAGAAGTTGACATGTTTTCAAATCATCACACCTCACCGTATCGTCAGCCATATTCCGGCTTCCGGGGACCGGGCGAATATGCTCATCCGCAAAGGCCGCCGGTTGCTGAAAACAAATTAAAGACTGCCCTGGTGCAGATTGAACGCAAATCGTTTCAAATTTCATTGAGTGAAAATGATCGTGGCCGGTTGCTGCGCATCTCGGAAGACAATGGCAATCGCCGCAATGCCATCATCATTCCCGCCACGGGCTTGGCTGAATTTCACAAAATAATTGGCGAAATGCTGGAGGCCTCAAACCAATTGCCCGTGGCCGACAACCCGCCGCCGCAATAAGGCTTTCGACATCGCCCCGGCTGGTTTTTTCAGCGGTCTTTGGATTGTCTGCAAAACCCGGGGGCTTTCATCCGTGGTTAAGCGCTCGTGGAAAATTCATGTTTCCACATCAAATGCTGCTGGATGTGATTCCCCGTCCGCCTGGCTGTGAGTCGTTAAGTTTTTTTTGAAAGATTCTGGCCCGAATCCCGTATCAAATAATGTCAGCCCCGATTTTGCGGGTGATGGGCGGAGAATTTGGGAAGACAGGGGGTGGCGAAGGTGACTGCGGCGTCAAAACGGGGCTGACACTTTTTTACCCCAACGACTTTTTAAGCAGTGGTTTGGGTGGTGCTGGTGGCAATCGTATCAATCACTCCGCTCCCCCGTCTTTTTGACGATTTCCTGGCATGTCACATGACGGCAAATATACACATTTCCGAAATGCAGCGAGTGCGGGCAGGTGCTTTGAAACTCCCCCAAACAAAAGGCAAATTTCGCGACGTCTGGAATTTTCAGAGCGCGACAACTTTCATCTGGAAGGTTGCTCTGGTCTAAACTTTTATTTGTTGGCATGGGCGTCGCGGAGTCAACCCGCATCCCACGCCAAAAATCGGTTGGAAGTGGGAGAATCTCCGAAAATAAAATACCAGCTCCGCTTTCCCTACCCTGGTTTCCCGGCCCAAAAGCGGAGCTGGCACAAAACGAAAAGACCCAATTAAGTTTTGTTCAGGTTTTCATCCCGTAAAAACCCTACATGACTATTACGTTCGGTTCTCCGGAATCTTTCACTATTTTTGATTTATTTTTTAAAGCGGCATTTTCCTGATGTTTTCGCCCCCAGAGCCTGGCGGTAACGCGTCGGCGGCGTCCGCTCCTGCCGGGCTATGGCTGGGAGGTGCTGAAAAAAACTTCCTGCTTTCGACATCATCAAACATCGCAAATACGGTCAAATACAACTGTGTTTGTTATGCAAATCTGTTATGCAATTGAAAATCAAAAAACAACAAACCCCAACGAAACCATTGATTTCGTTGGGGTTAGATAATAATGGCGGAAGGGGTGGGATTCGGACTCAAAAACCACGTATTTACAAGGGATATTAACGCATTTTACTGACATTTCAAGTAATGTCTGGAACTTTTTGTCACCCGTTGGCTTATGTTTTACTGACACTTTTACTGACAGTTGTTTTGCTGGTTCCGGCCCATCATGCTAACGGCGCTGGCAGTGGTGGCGGGGGCGACGGTGATTTTGACGGATTACTAGGCGCAACCGATTCATGCGCGCCAAAATTTTATGCAGAAGGCCGCTTCCATTCCCTACCGTTCAAGCCAAAATAGATTGCCCCGTTATTTTGGTGCAGATACGCTTCACCTGCCTGATTTAATCAAGCTTCGCAGCCTATTCATTTTCCATCTCTTTGCTCGGAATTGATTCAAGAACGCAATGCTTCTCTGACGAAAAAAGTCCATTTATTTACGCGAAAGTCCATTGTTGAATTTTCAATATCAGGAATATTACATCAATAAACCAAGCCAAATATTGCGTCGCCGTGTGCAAATTAATGTATGAGATTCTCTTCTTTGAAAAATTTCAAGCAACCGGCTTCCGCTGTCTGTAAAACTTTTGCCGACTTTCCAATCCCTCATATTTATGAAAGACCAGCCTAATCAACCCCCAATCTCTCCGATAGCTTTGGCTCCCCTGATGGTGCTGACCGTTTGCCTGCTGGTCGCCCGGTCAGCTTCGGCGGCAAGTGACACTTGGAGCGGCGGCGGCACGCCGGATGGCAATTGGAGTAATGCTGCTAATTGGGACAACGCACCGGTCGGTGGTGATTTTCTTTATTTCGACAACGGCAGCGGCGCTCAACCGCTCACCACCAACAACCTATCTTCGGGCATGGCTTTTGGGGGTGTTACGTTCAACAGTGGCAGCGTGTCGTTTACCAGCAGCGGCAACGGCATCGTGCTTTCCAACCGGCTTGAAAATTCAAGTGGTGGCCTGTATGGCGGTAGCGTCAGCAATCTTTCTGTCAGCGCGCAGACGATTAACCTACCGTTCACCAATACCGCCGGCAGCCACATCATCGCCACCGCCAGCGGTGCGGGCGCGCTCGATTTTAGCGGTGCATTTGCCCGCAATACTGGTGCGACCGTGCAATTCGTCAAAAGCGGCGGCAACATTAATTTCACTGGTTCCGGGCTCGCCAACGTCAATAGTATCCTCGGCGGTTGGGCGGTTCTGGGCAGCACCGATTACGCCGCGCTGGATGGCAGCCAGAACGTCGTGGCTCCAAGTTATTCCAGCGTGACTTCAGGTGCTATTGCAACCGGATCAACCGTCAATTACTCCCTGACTGGCGGTGGAACTTACACCTCGGCCAGTGGCGTTGTGGTCAATTCAATCCGCGCTGCGTTTGGCAGCAGCAGCCGGAATTTGAACATCACCGGCACGCTAACCATCAGCGCGGGCGGCGGCATATTCCGTAACAACGCGTCCAGCGGGACACTGACCTTGAATGGCAACAACTTGACCTGCGGTGCCAGCGGCGTGGGCGGTGAAATGACCTTCATCAATTTGAACTCCGACAGCGCAAAGTTGATTATTGGCACCACAGTCATTGACAACGGTGGCGGCGCGGTGACGGTTAACGAAGTGGGCAGCTTGAATTGGAACAACAACAACACCTACTCCGGCGGCACTTATATCAATAATGGCGAATGCTATTTGAACGGCTCTTCGGTGCGGCTCGGCACTGGTTCAATTTATGTTTTTCCCGGTGCGCGCTTTGACGCCGGCGGGGCAAACGGCGCGAGCTTTGCCAATAATTTCTTCATCGGCGGTATCGGTTATTATAGCACGTTCAATGGCAATGTTTATCAGGGCGCGATCAAAGGCAGTTACAACGGCATGTTCAGCGGCCTCATCACGCTGATGGGCGACGCCCAGATTGACCCGAACGCGGGTAGCTTGCCGAACACCTGCACCTTCAGTGGCGGATTCGCCGGCACTGGTAGCTTGACCATTGGTGGCCCGGCCAATCTGACGGCGGGCAATACCACGTTCGGCGGCAGTTGCACCTACACTGGCA
>Ga0208872_1002300_pt1 | contig 11185 bp, 12 predicted proteins | sample CryBogCBH12Aug08_FD_185508 | JGI IMG/M metagenome (GOLD analysis project Ga0208872, IMG submission 185508) | Freshwater microbial communities from Crystal Bog, Wisconsin, USA - CBH12Aug08 (SPAdes) | ecosystem: Environmental > Aquatic > Freshwater > Lake | place: Crystal Bog, Wisconsin, USA... | reverse complement strand
CGCCACCAGCAGCACGCAGGCGATGGCGTTCATGAAAATCAGCGTGCCGAGTCCGTGCCGCAGCGTGGCGCGGAATTCGGGATAATTTTTCTCCGCCGCCAAGCCGGACAAAGTCGGCAGAAGATACGTTGCCAAAGAAATTCCAAACACGCCTTGCGGCAGTTCCATCAGCCGCACCGCGCCGTTGAATGACGACACGATGCCCGTGCCTGCGCTCAACGCGACGAGTTGCACGAGTGCGACGTTGATCTGGAACGCCGCCACGCCGATGGTGCCGGGAATCATCTGTCGCACGACGCGCTGCACCGTCGGATCGCCCCACGGCGAGACCCAGCGGTAGCGAAAACCATCGCGCCAGAGCGTCGGCATTTGAAATGCCGCCTGCGCCACGCCCGCGACCAGCACGCCATACGCGAGCGCAAAAATCTGCACCGGCAGTTGTTTTTCCTTCGGCAAATCCACACCGAAACGCGGCGCGAGCCAGAACACGGATGCGATCATCACGATGTTCAGCATCGTCGCGCCCATCGCCGGAATGAAAAAATGGCCGCGCGCATTGAGCATTCCCATCATCGCCGCCGCGAGGCAGACGAGCAGCATGTAGGGAAACATCACGCGCAGGAGTTGCAGCATGAGCGTGGTCTTTTCACTAAATTCATGCGCTGCCAGTGCGATGGAAATTCCCACCATCACGAGCGCGATGATGGCGCTGGCGGAGACGACAAGGCCGGAGATGACGGCGTTGGCCGCGCGCCACATTTCTTTTTCGCCGTGAACTTTTTCCTTTTCCTTGAAGACCGGAATGAACGCCGCCGTAAGCGCGCCTTCGCCGAGGAGCCGGCGGAAAAGATTCGGAATGGTGAAGGCGTATTGGAAGGCGTCGTTGACCCAGCCCGTGCCCATGAAGCCGTAATAGACCATCTCGCGCACCATGCCGAGCAGTCGGCTGGACATGGTGGCGATGGCCATCGCGCCGGAGGCTTTCAACATCTTTGACACCGGCGGATTTTCACGCAAAGACGCCAAGACGCAAAGTTAATTTGCAAACTCGGTGGGACGCTCGCCCCACCGGCGCAATTGGAAATTGGCATTTTGGCTCCGGCGATTTAATCTAGCCGCGTGAACATTTACGAAGAACTACAATGGCGCGGTTTGCTTGCTACGACTACTGAAGGCACTCCGGAGCGGCTCGGCTTTGCACCATTGGCACCCGATTCAAATGCACAATTCGTAAATGCAACTTCCGTTTCGGAAAAGCCCATCACGCTTTACTGCGGCTTCGACCCGACGGCGGATTCGCTGCACGTCGGCAATCTCGTGCCGCTGCTCGCGCTGCGCCGCTTTCAATTGCTCGGCCATCATCCGATTGCCGTCGCCGGTGGCGCGACCGGTTCCATTGGCGATCCGAGCGGCAAAACCGCCGAACGCCAGCTCCTCACGAAGGAAATTCTCGACCGCAACATCGCCAGCGTGAAGATGCAGCTCGCCAAGCTGCTCGATTTTGAAACGAAACAAAATCCCGCGCGGCTCGTGGACAATGCGAGTTGGACGGCGGGAATTTCGTTCCTCGATTTTCTGCGTGACATCGGAAAACACTTTTCCGTGAACCAGATGGTTGCCAAGGAATCCGTCCGCGCGCGGATGGAAGACCGCGACGTGGGCATCAGCTACACGGAATTTAGTTACATGCTGCTGCAGGCGTTTGATTTCATGGTGTTGTGCCGCGACGCGAACTGCGAGTTGCAGATCGGCGGCAGCGACCAGTGGGGCAACATCACCGCCGGCATCGAACTCACGCGCAAGAAACTTGGCAAACACGTCTTCGGCCTGACGCTGCCGCTAATCACAAACACCGACGGCTCCAAGTTCGGCAAGACCGCCGCCGGTGCCATCTGGCTCGATCCCAAGCGCACGAGCGTCTATAAGTTTTACCAGTTCTGGATCAACACCGACGACCGCGATGTCATCCGCTATCTGAAATATTTCACGTTTCTATCGCAGGCGGAAATCGAGTCGTTGGAAAAGCAGCACGCGGAAAATCCCGGCACGCGCGTGGCGCACAAGGCGCTGGCGAAGGCGGCGACGGATTTGATTCACGGAGAACAGGCGACAGCGGATGCGATTCGTGCAAGTGAACTTTTATTTAGCGGCGATTTGTATTCAGCCTCTGAAAGCGAATTCAAATTGATTGTTGATGAATTGCAGACAAAAGAAGTTGATAAAACAAAATTTGAGGGCGAAGGCTATCCGTTGCTTGACCTCTTGGTTCATATCGGTGTGTCCCCGTCCAAGGGGCAGGCGCGAAAAGAAATTGAAGGTGGTGCCATTAGAATGAACGATTATCAACTGACAGCCACAAATACGAATCTACATCACAAAGTGATGTCGAAGGATTTTCACTTCCACAATAGATATATTTTGCTACGCAAAGGCAAAAAAAATTACTTCGTTGTCACAGCGAAGTGACTTTGGGGCATCGCCAGAAAATCACAGTGGACTTTCCGCGCTGATTGGCTAGATTTTGCCCGTATGAAATCCGACACGACCACGACCGCCTTGAATTTTATTCTCGCTGTGCTGGTGGTTCTCGGGGTGGTATTCGCCCTGCTGACCATGACGCGCAACCGCGAGTTCCGGCAGTTGACCACCAGCGCCACGCTGGCCAACTCCGCGCTCATGCGCGCGCAGGGACTGGCGAACGACACCGCCGCTTTCAACACCAAGGCGCAAAGCCCGGATTTGACCCGCATCCTGCAGACGGTTCAACCCAAAAACGCCAACCACTGATATGACTCCTGATTCCAATCCCGAAATCGCCGCGTTGAAACGTCAGGTGTTCACGCTGCTGCTGGCGCTGATTGTGGTGAGCGGCACGTTGACGGTCTATCTTTACCGGCAAGCGAGTGTTACGGGCCGGGATATTGACGCCATCCGTCCGCAGGCGCAGCAGCTCATCACGGCCTTCAACCAGAACCAGTCATTGATGATCAACTTCGTCAATCAACTGGTTGAGTATGGCAAGGCGCATCCGGAATTCCGCCCGGTGCTGATGAAATACGGCGTCACGCCGCCGCCCGCGCCAGCCGCGCCGAAGAAATAATTTTAGCCCAGCTTTTCGCCGCAGTGCGGACAGTAGTTCGCCTGCGGCGAATTTTTATGTCCGCAGCCGGCGCACGGTTCCATCGCGGCCTTGTTTTGCCGGTGAATCATCAGATTGCGGATGTAGGGAATCCAGGTGAAGGCGTAGGCGAAGATGAAGACGGAATCCTGCTGGTGCAACGAGTAGGCCAGCAGCGTGACCGAGCCGACCAGGCTCAACCACCAGAATGCCTGCGGCACGACGACCTGTTTCTTTTTTTCCGTGGCATACCATTGCACGAAAAAACGCGAGAAGAAAACGGCGTTGCCGAGCCAGCCAATGACTTTCCAGATGCTCCAGTCAATGCCGAGAAGTTTTCCATCGTGCCAGATCAAATCCATGAGCGAGTGCATGGCCAGATTAAGCCGCAATAGCCGGGCGCTGACAAATCATTTTGCCGCGTCCGACTTGAGGTAAACCGTCTGGGTCGGGAAGGCGAACTCGATTTTTTCCGCATCGAAACGCGCCTTGATCTGCAAATTCAATTCCTGCATCTCGGCAAAATGCTGCTTGGCGTCCGTGCCGTTCCAGACGTGGACCACCAAGAGGTTCAACGCCGAATCGGCGAATTTGTTGAAGCTGATGAGGAGGTCGCCAGTGCGCGGATTCGCGCGGAAAATTTCTTCGAGCAAAACCGTCGCCCGCTTCACCTTTTCCGCCGGCGTGTCGTAAGTGAGGCCGAAGTTCATTTCCGTTTTGATGGTCGGGCGGCGAGTGATGTTGGTGATGATGGCGTTGCCCATCAGCTTGTTTGGAATCGTCACATGATGCCCGTCGAGGCTGCGGACGCAGGTGCTGCGCAGGCCGATGGTTTCCACCGTGCCGTCCACACCTTCGACTTTGATGCGGTCGCCGATGTGAAACGGCTTGTCCAAAAAGATTGCCACCGCGCCGAAAAGATTGGCCACCGTGTCCTGCGCCGCGAGACCGAGCGCGAGGCCGCCGACGGAAAGGCCGGCGAGCAGCGTCTTGATGTCCACACCAAGATTTTCGGTTGTCAGCAGCACGGCGGCGATAATCAGCGCTGTCTTCACGACTTTGCTGACGAACGGCAGTAATTGGTCGGCAAAGGCCTTGTCCTGCGGCGAAACAATTTTTTCGCGCCAGACACCGAGCAGCAAATCCACAACTTTCAGCGCTACATACGCCACCGAGCCGGCAACAATCAAAATAAAAGCGCGTGAAATATAATTTTGCGCCCGCGCCGGCCATTCAAAAATACCCAGCCCGATGTTCAGGAAAATCACAAACGCCACGACCTTCACCGGCCCGCGCAGCAGTTCCAGAATCAGGTCGTCGTATTTGGTCTCCGTCTTTGCCGCTAGGCGTTTGAGCCAGCCGTTGACAATCCAGTCCAGCAGCCACGCGGCGCAGAACGCCAGCGCGATGTAGATGAGCGAGGCGAGATATTTCCACAGCGGCTGTTCCAACACGGTTTGTTCGCGCAGAAATTCAATGCGGTCCAGGCCGAAGGTGAGCGCGTGTTCGGACAATTTGATTTTGACCAGACCCGGCTGGCTATTGGTGGCGGCGGCGACGCTGGCAGTTGTGTTGGTGGCCACTTGGGCATTGGACCACACCGCCCAAAAGGCGATGGCGAGAAAAACCGCCAGTCCGAGACGATAGCACCATTCAAATCTCCATTTCATGCGTGAACTTTAAGCAGCTTTGCGCCGCTTGCCAATGGCGTTTCAGCCGCCGGCGACGATCTTGACGATTTCCAAACGGTCGCTGGCGCAGACTTGGCGTTGCGGAAATTCCGACGGTGCGACGGCCTCGCCATTGTGCTCCACGACGACGCTGCGCGGCAGTAGATTTTGCGCGACGAGGAATTTCTCCAACGAACACGGCACTTCCGCCGCAACCGGTTGGCCGTTGGCGATGACTGAATCCATTTTACCGGTCCGCCTTTAGTAGCGCGGCACGTTGCGGTCAATCTCATCCGACCACGCCGTGATGCCGCCTTTGACGCTCTTCACATATTTGAAGCCCTGCTGACGCAGGAAGTTCAGCGCCTTCAGCGAGCGCACGCCGGCCTTGCAGTGCAGGTAGTATTGCTGGTTAGGGTCGAGTTCGGTGAAGCGTTCATTGAGCTGGCTCAGCGGCAGCAGCGGCACGCCCGCGACCTTGGCGATCTCGTATTCGTCCGGCTCGCGCACGTCAATGACCTTGATGTTGAGGCTCGGATTATCGAGCGCCTTCTTCATGTCCTGCACGGTGACCTCGTCGGGATTGCCGGTGTTATCCGGCTCCGGCACGATGCCGCAGAAGGTTTCGTAATCAATCAATTCCTTGATCGTCGGGTGCTCGCCGCAAATCGGGCACGCCGGATCCTTCCGCAATTTCAATTCGCGGAACTTCATGTCCAGCGCGTTGAACAGCACCAGCCGGCCGATGAGTGAATTGCCCTTGCCCAGCGCGAGCTTGAGAATTTCCGTCGCCTGGATGCAACCGACGATGCCCGGCAATACGCCCAGCACGCCGCCTTCCGCGCAGCTCGGAACCATTCCCGGCGGCGGCGGTTCGGGATAAAGGCAGCGGTAACACGGTCCGCCGAGATGCGGCGCGAACACGCTGGCCTGGCCTTCGAATCGGAAAATCGAGCCGTAAACATTCGGCTTCTTCAGCAGCACGCACGCGTCATTCGTCAGGTAGCGCGTTGGGAAATTGTCCGTGCCGTCCACGACGATGTCGTAAGGGCGGATGAGATCCAGCGCGTTTTCGGACGAGATGCGGGTGTTGTGGATGACCACTTCGCAATTTGGATTGATGCCGTGAATGGTTTCCTTCGCCGACTCGGCTTTCGAGCGGCCGACGTCGGCGTCGGTGTGGAGAATTTGCCGTTGCAGATTGGAATAATCCACGGTGTCGAAATCCACGATGCCGATTTTGCCGATGCCGGCGGCGGCGAGATACATGGCGATGGGCGAGCCCAAGCCGCCCGCACCGATGCACAGGACGCTCGTGGCTTTGATTTTTTTCTGCCCGGCCAAGCCGACTTCCGGCAAAATCAAATGCCGGGAGTAGCGACGTATCTCTTCGTTGTTCAGTTCCATAAATCGAGTCGAACAAAGTAGGCCAAACAGCGAATAAATCAAGCTGCTTGGAAATGACGGGAGTGCCGGTGGTCAATTTGACAGTTTAGGATCGACTTTGGTAGCCTTCGCGGTAATGGCTGACCACGCAGTTTATTTCAGCGACAAATTTGTTTTGTCGCGAGATGCTTTCGACACCACCCGCAAGGCCGCGTGGATTGCCGCCTCGCTCGACAAAGACCCGATTTCCGGCATCCGGTTGTGTTCGCCAAAATCTGCCACGCTCGCCGACGCCCGGCGCGTTCACTCGGAAAATTATCTGCGCGCATTGCAAACCGGCCAGCCCGCCGAACTCGCGAGTTCCTCCAAAATAAATTGGGACGCCGGAGTTTTGCCGATGGCCTTGAGCGCGTGCGGCGGAATGTTGGCGGCGGGCAAAGCCGCGCAGCGCGATGGCGTGGCCGGTTGTATCGCCAGCGGATTTCATCACGCCAAGCGCGACCGGGGCGACGGCTTTTGCACGCTCAACGGCCTGGCCATCACCGCTCATGCCTTGGCCGAAGGCAACCGCGATCATATTTTGATTGTGGATTTGGACGCGCATTGCGGCGGCGGCACACATTCGCTGATTCAAAACCATCCCCGGCTCTGGCAGGTAGATGTGAGCGTGATGCCTTACGACGATTACCCGCCCGGCGAACGCTGTCTCAAGGAAACCGTGACCGATGCCCGGCACTACCTGAAAACCGTCTGGCGCTGCCTCCAACAAGCCGAGGCTGAATGGCCGTTGTTCGCCCTGTGCCTTTACAACGCCGGCATAGACATCCATCAGGACTGCAAAATTGGCGGACTCGCCGGCATGGATGAATTCATCATCACGCTACGCGAGGAAATGGTTTTTCAATGGTGCGGCGAGCGCGGAATTCCGATTGCCTTCGCGCTGGCCGGCGGCTATACCGGCGGCAAAATGACCCGCGAACGACTGGTGGATTTGCACCGGCTAACTTTGAATTGTGCTGGCAAAACGTCTTTTAACCAATGAATATCATTATTGCACAAGCAGCTTTTAGGAATGCACCCGATGGTGCTTTGATGATGGGGCTTGCAATATTCGGAGTTTTTTTAGCACTCATCGTAATTGGCGTTTGGGATAAATATTCGGAGAGCTGGCCTTTTAACAGCCGGTTGTTTTGGCGCGCTTGTTTCTTGGGAGCAATCATTATAGCTTCGGCAGCTTTCATATCTTCCTTTTTTATTGATGGATTGGGATTTTTGGAGGCATTAACACCAATTTTTGTGGCAATTGCGATTCTGGCATCACGAAAGTCACGAAAACTTTTGAAAGTTGGAACATCTGAAACAATCACTGAAAATCCCCGCGAACCCTCATTGCCAAAGTTTTTGGAGCTTGAAAACGGCTTGATCCGTTTTACTTGCGGTTATTGCAACCAACTCATGGAAATAGAAGCATCTGCAAAAGGCCGGGAAATCACTTGCCCAAAATGCAACTATCAACAAAAAGTGCCGACTCCCTTTGCAAATCGTTTTTTGGAGACACAAAGTTTTTCTTCACAAGCTGCCGTCGCCTACGCCAAAAAGCCAAAAGGAAAAATAAAACCCAAAGGGAAAACATCGGTCTTGATACTTCTGGTCATTATTTTCTGGCCTGCCGCAATTTGGTATGCCGTTACACGGGATTTGAGTGAATAGCCAAACTTTGCCCTCGGTTGAAACAGAAAGATGAAACACAAAAAAGACAGCGGCCTCGCTAGCAATATCCACAAGCAGCAGCTTTTCCACTGGATTGGCGGAGACCTTGACAAGGAAAACCGCAACCGAAAGGTTCTGCGGGATGATCTGGTCAAAAAGTGCTTGGACAATTTGCGCCGGAGTTTGGAACACGGAATTTGGGTCAAGACACCTGATGAACCAGAGCAAATTGATTTTACTGGGAAAAACTCCAAGAGCAAACCCCTCAAGCTTGATATTCCAATCGCCTGTTTCACCGAATGGTCACTTGGCGACAGTCTCCGTCATACAAAAGAATACGGTCGCATCGGCTTCGGTTTTCCCAAGCGTTGGGTGATTGAGCGCGGCGGACAATCGGTCACTTATTTCAAACACAACCAACGGGGCGCTTTTTTGAAAAGCGCGTTTCTGTTGCTTGATCAATTGGGCGAGTTCGACGAAATCAAAAACATTTGGAAACCCAAGGCGGATTCGTTTGGGTTTGGCGAACTGCACTATCTGCTTCATTTCGCAAAAATGATTCGCGAGAAAACGCCGCCGGCCAGCCGCAAAGTTGTTGCCCCAACCGTCATCACCCCGGCGGATTTAACCCTGAAAAAGAAGGCAACGAAAGCGACTGTTGAAGCGCATACTTTTAAGCGCAAGTTTGGCCGGCCTCTGGATTTCGTGGAAGAGCGCGAGTGGAGAATCGTTTATCATTCCGCCAACAAAAAACTTTTTGAAAAAGGTCCTGGCACGCCGACTTATTATCTTCCGTATGCACCGGGCGAAGAACTTTTCACCTTGGTTCTGCCCGACAATAAAGTGGTGAGCAAGGTTCTTCAAAGAGATTGGTTCACGGAACGGTTGTTCACGCCTTGGAAACATTACAAACAGCTTAACGGACGCCGCGTGCCACCAGTCACTTTGCTGTCCCATTCGGACATCGGCACATTTTGATTTTCGGCATCAAAACACGCCGCGCCGAAATGTTTCTTCACGAGCCGTTGCACGGTAGCCAATCTTTCACTGTGCCAATCTGCTTTCTTTTTGATTTGACGAATTATTAGACTGTGCCATTTTGCTACCACACTAACAGCATAATCGCCAATGGCAGCAACGAAATCCAGTTTTCTCGACAAAGTGCTTGGTCGCATCGGGCGGCTGGATGCCGAAGGCTTGCAAACGGTTGTCCAGCGACTCGCCCGCGAGCGGAGTTTTCTGGAGACGCTGTTTAACACCATCGAGGACGGCGTGCTGGTCGTGGATGAAAACGGAAAAATCATTTATTTCAATCAGGCCGTCACACAACTCGTCGGCTTGCTGCCAAGCGACGAGGAATTACACATCACCAAAATTTTGCCGGAGGTGGACTGGAAAAAGATTTCCCGCGCCGACCACGCCGGTGGCGCACACGTCACGCGGCACGAATTCGAGGTGCATTATCCGCGTCCGCGTTTTCTCCGGCTCTACGCCGCGCCGCTCGACGGCACAGCCATCGGCAGTTCCGGCGTGGCGCTGATTTTGCACGACGCCACCGAGGCGCGGCAGAAAACGTTTGAGGCCATCGAGAGCGAACGTGTGCAGGCACTGACGCTGCTGGCCGCGAGCGTCGCGCACGAAATCGGCAATCCGCTCAACGCGCTGCACATCCATCTGCAACTGATGGAACGCGAGGTGAAGAAATTGACGGGTGACGAATGGCGAGTAGCGAGTGGCAAGAAAATCTCTTCGCGCATCGCGCGTAATGCCTCGTCGGATGCCGGCGAGGTTGCTAAAAAGTTGGAACAGTATCTTGATGTCGCGAAAGGTGAGATTCACCGGTTGGATTACATCGTCACGCAATTTCTCGGCGCGATTCGACCCGCGCCGTTGCAGATGAAAATTTGTTCGCTCAACGATGTCGTGGAAAAAACGGTGGATCTGCTGCGACCGGAAATTGAAAATCGCGGCATCAGCATCAAGACCAAGCTGGCGCGGCAGTTGACGGCCACGCCGATTGACGCGACGCAAATCCAGCAGGTGCTCGTGAACCTCGTGAAGAACGCGTCGCAGGCGATGACCACCGGCGGCACGCTGACGCTCCAGACCGGCGAGAACAGCGACGCCGTCTGGGTGAGCGTGGCCGACACCGGCGGCGGCATTCCGCAGGAACAGCTGAATCGGATTTTTGAGCCGTTTTATACCACCAAGAAAAAAGGCAGCGGCCTCGGCCTGATGATTGTCCAGCGCATCGTCCGCGCGCACAACGGCCGCATCGAACTGGAAAGCCACGTCGGTAAAGGCACGACGTTCCGCATCTGGCTGCCGCTGCACGAACGCAAGCCAAGATTGCTTGAAGACAAAACCAAAACTAATTAACCACAGATGGACACAGATAAACACAGATGGGAAACGAACCAAATCACCGAGGCGGTGATTGGCGCGGCCTACAAGGTTGCCAACACGCTAGGCAACGGATTTCTTGAAAAGGTTTATGAGAACGCGCTGGCGATTGAAATTCGCAAATGCGGTTTGCCGGTGGTTCAGCAGCATCCCATCAATGTGAAATATGAAAACGTCGTTGTTGGTGAATTTGTCGCTGACTTGTTGGTTCAGGATGAAATTCTGGTTGAGTTGAAAGCGGTCAAGGCGCTGGATGAAATCCATCTGGCGCAATGCCTGAATTATTTGAAGGCAACCGGCCTGCGAGTTTGCCTGCTGATTAATTTCGGGAACCCAAAAGTTGAAATCAAACGCGTGATGTTATGATTTTTCATCTGTGTTTATCTGTGTCCATCTGTGGTTAATATGAAACCAACCTTGCTCATCGTGGATGACGAGAAAACGACGCGCGAAGGTTTGCGCGCGGCGCTCGAGGAACGCTACGACGTCTATATCGCCGAGGACGCGAAGGCGGCGATGAATCTTTTGGAGTCGGAAAATTTTGACGTCATGCTCACCGATTTCCGGCTGCCGAACGAGGACGGCATGAAATTGATTGCGCGCGCGAAGTCGCTGCCGAAGCCGCCCATCTGCATTTTGATGACGGCTTACGGTTCGGAAGAGCTGGCGGTGGACGCGATGAAGCGCGGTGCGGACGATTACATCGCCAAGGGCCGATTGCAGATTGACGAATTGGAGATGCGCATTGCACGCGCATTGAAACAGCAGACGCTCGAAGTCGAAAATGTTTCGCTCCGCAAACAGCTTGATTCCAAATTCGGACTGGAAAACATCGTCGGCCAGTCGCCGGTGATGACGGAGATTTTTGAAATTGTCCAGCAGGTCGCGCCGACGCGGG
>Ga0208872_1002298_pt1 | contig 11186 bp, 7 predicted proteins | sample CryBogCBH12Aug08_FD_185508 | JGI IMG/M metagenome (GOLD analysis project Ga0208872, IMG submission 185508) | Freshwater microbial communities from Crystal Bog, Wisconsin, USA - CBH12Aug08 (SPAdes) | ecosystem: Environmental > Aquatic > Freshwater > Lake | place: Crystal Bog, Wisconsin, USA... | reverse complement strand
AAGTCAGCGGGCGAGCTGCCGATGCAATGCGGACACGTCGGGTCGCCCACATAGTCCGCGGCCGTCTGCGCTGCCTTGAACACCGCACCGCAGCAACGACAACGCACGTCGTCGCCGACCGCCCACCGTCGCAACGGAGCGCGTTCGTTCAGCCAGCTTACTTTTTCTTCTGCGGTCATGGTTAATTTTCGTTTCGGCTTCGGATTTGGGCAGAGTTCATCTTCAAGCAATCCTGCCTTACCCCCACCCGCCGCTCCGCGGCGGGTGGGGGCAAGGCAGGAACTACCTTGCCGGTGACAACTGGCAGTATTGCCGCAGCCTGGACAAATCTATTATCCCTGTCCGCAGGTTGATCGGCCTCGTGTGAGGCTGGTTCATGCCGCTGCGATCCAAAGGCGGTGTGCGTCGTTATCGCCGACACAGTGGCCGCCTTCACAGGGAGTTCGTCTTACTCCGCTTCGCGTTGTCCTTGACGGCGTCTCTTCCCTATTTGTCGCCGGCCTTCCAATACGCGGAAGACCGACTCGGAAAGCATGACGTCGCAGGTTCCCCCAAACTTTTTGGTCTCATAAAAGTCCCCGCCCGCGCGCTGGTATTCAGCTTCGCAGCCCTTGAGGACGTAGCCCACACCGTCAAGCAGCGGGCTATAGAGCGTTACGCGTGCCCAGCCGCCACCGTGTTGCTCCCAGATTTTCATGAAGGCAAAACAGGTGGCCGTGGTCAGCGCGTGTTGGGGAAACCCCGCGATTAATGCGTGTAGATGCCCCCGCCCGGTCAACTCACCGTTTTCCCGGCGCAGGCACCAAATGGTTTCTTTGAAATGAACCCCGAAATTGTCCGCCTGCTTTCGCAGCAACGCGAAAAACATCTTGATGCGCACCGCGTCCGCCAGCGCATCACTTTTGAACGTGAGCGTGACGAACAGTTGCCATTCGATGAGTGACAGGGCGAACAATTCCGGGTTCATAGCTTTGGTTATTTACCGTCCGGGCCGGTGACTATCGCACCCCGCGCACGGAGACGTCCGCCAAACGGCACCAACTCGCGAATGCCCACGACAATTGTCTTGTCCTGGAGCTTGCCGGCCCATTTGGTTTTCTCGTCTTCGCTCAGGGTCATGTCGAACGGCATGAGCAAGCGGTAGCCCGACGGGTCAACGTCCTGGCACGTTATAATCTGGCTTTTGACCAAGCCGCGCTTGCCGATGTATTCGTCGGGGCGATCCGATATGACGGAGACTTTCAGTTGCATAGTTATTTTGTTTTCATTGTTTCCGGCACTGTTGGTTGTTCCTGTCCGCAGCCGGGCACGAACATGGAATTGCACCGCTGGTCACGGTTTCCCGCCCTTTGTGCGTTTGCGATAGAAGTTGGCTTGCCAATTTCCATGCTGACGTTTTAACACGTCGCCGGCAGAAGAACTATGAAGTGGAAAAAAAACTGACTTCAACATTTCCGGGGCTTGCGAGGCGCACCCGGTTTTTTGAGTTTCAGTTTGATGGAACGGGCGAGGCTGACGAGTTGATCTAAATCCTCAATTTCAATCCAACGCGCATAGCTAAACGGCTTTAACCAGTTCCACAAATCTTCCATTCGATTCTGCGGTTTGGCTTTTATCATTGCATGAATTTCCGGCCAGCAGATTAGCAAATACTCGTAGGTGTTCTTGTGTTTGATTTTTTTCTCGCCGTGCAATTCACCAGCCTCATTGATAAACCCAACCGAACCTTTGGCCGCGCCTGTATGAAATTTTGCTGTCGCCCCCGGTTCCCAATCCCGCGCTTTTTGGTGCCATTCTGGAACCGCCTTTTTTGTCGTCTCTTTGATTGCGGTTGTGTGCTGTTCGATGATTTCCTCGACTGGCTTGTTTTTATCCAGCGCCTGAAATTCTGCCAGTTTCGCATTCAGCCAACGATCGCCGATGATTAACCGATAAATTTCCTCGTCTTTTTTAGGCGGCAAATCTAAAAGCCATTCGCGTTTAAGTTGTGGCTCGGCTTCGTTTTCAAAAAACATCATCGCCCGCTCGCCCATTTGAAACACGGAACCCATTTTGTCCCAATTAATTTTTATGGCCGCTCTGCCTTCTTCAACCGTTTTGGCGGTGGCGGCGAGTTTTTTATCTGTGATCGTCACGACTTCGGATAATGGCGCGTAGGTTTTGAAAATCGTCCGCGCGTAGAGGTCGAATATGTGGTAGCTATATTCGGGCAGAATCTTCCGGTGTTCAGTGGCGTGTGGCCGTCCACTGATCACCCATTTCATCTCCTGCGACACGGACTCCCACCGTTCCATAAACGATTTTTCTGTCAGGATTTTCCGCAGTTTTGTCGCGGCCTTGTCCTGCAATGCTCGGTCAGGTGGAAAATAAAAACTCACGTCTTTTTAACACCGCAAATTCTATTTGGTCGCTGGCCTAATGGCGTGATCAATCTTGGCCGCCGCCACTCCGCCGCAAACTAGCCTCCGTTCCGCTTGGATGCTCGTTCCGTCGCTCCGAATTGCACCTGGCCTCCCAAGCCAGACTTCCGCCAGCAAAATTTTTAATTCAGCAAACCGGTAGGCCGATGTCGTTGCCGTCATGGTGCGCTAACGCCTTCATTAAATTTCAAATTGGTCATCAAGTTCTGCTTCGGGTCAAATTCCGTAATGCGGGAATTTAATTTAGGGTTGAGGTAATAGGTAAAACTAAGTTGAGCGGTTGCAGAATGAAAAATATCCCAGCCAATATTCCCATAAATCTTGCCATACATAGCACTGACAATATTGTTTTGATGGTCTTTCTTTGTCCGCACCCGGAAGAAATAGTTTTGATTTGGGTCTGGCGTTGCACCGACGATTGGCTTGCTGTTTTCCCGATACATTTGCATAACAAGTTTTGAGTCATAACCATTTTCCGGCGCGGAGCGCGGAATCCGAAATGTGCTGCCGCTTGCATCAGACATAACCGACTGAATCCCGTCTCCGTCATTGGGAAAAGTCAGCGTGAGCGTGGCGCTGAAATCTTGGGTGACGCTTGTAAATTTACGTTCGAGAGTAAAAAAGAAATCAGAGGTGATGCCTTTTCCGTAAGGAGCAACCCAATCTCCAATTTCCAAATCATAGCCGATGGGTTTGTTGTTTTCAGGAAGAGAAGTATTCCAGTCAACCTTTTTTGCATACATTGGAACTCGAACGCCAATTGGCTTCAAGACAAATTGAACCGTAGGATTCCAAGGCTGCCATTTACCGCTTTCAATTTCTTTGAAAATGCATTCGCCACCATTCTCATAGTAATAGCCCTGCGGCGAATCGACTCCATACCAAACATGGCGGTCATAAACAGATGAAGCGTCAATAACAGCAAGACCATTTGTGTCAGTGATTAAATTAATTTGTCTTTCAGCCAAATCATGGGCGGTTATTGGAACTGACAGCTTCGACTGAAAAAAGGAAGCTCCAATCTTAATTTCTGGCATTGGGTTACCCGCCTCATCTACAACTTTGATGGTTATTTGAAATTCACCAACTTCGGCACGACTTGTCAGAACAAGCATAATTAACAAACCACACAATATTTTCGTTTTATTTTTCATTTTAGAATCCTCCGAGGTTAACGATGTTGTCGAACAGGGAATGGACAAATGGATAAGCCACTTCTTCAAAATCACTGTGTAGCCAACGGTCTTTTAAGCGTTGAATACTTTGGCGGTCTTGTGGCCAACCAGTCTTCATATTCATCATATCTTTGTTTTGGCTTCCTCCGAAAGCGGCAACAAAATTCGCCCCTGTTGCGTGAGACAGGGCCGGAATGCCGCCGGCCAATATACCGGCACGGACTTCAAACTTCGCCGCTTCATCACTGCCTGCGGAAGCATCCATTACTCTGCTGTCCTTGAACACCCCAAAGAAGGGATTGGCGGGAAAATCATTCGTATTGATATGGCCGTAACTGGTGCCGTAGTCGGTGAAATTGCTTGGGTCTGCCTGATACCGCCGGCGCGGCTGCGTGGTGATCGGATGCGCCGGGTCAACCGGAATATACCAGGCCACATTCAACGTCCAGCCGGCCTGCGAACAGGAATTGGCGATGCTGGTCAACGCGTCGCCCTTGCTCATTTCCTGACAGACCCATGACAACTCGCCGCCGCTGGATTTAACGGTGACAGGATTGGGATAAGTGCCGTCGGAATCCTTCAGCACTTCTTCGCCGGAGGAATAAAAGTTGTATATATTGCCGATAACGCCAAAGCGGTTAATCCAGGTCAGCCCCGCCCGGCCATCACCGCCGGGAAACAGATTATGCCAGTCGCTCGCCCAGAGACGCCGGTCGTAATTGATCCAACCCTCAAAGGTGTTGAAGGCACCGGGATAAACCATGTCTAAATGGCTGTTGTCGCCATCATACGCTTCCGTGGCGACAGCGGCATCCAACGCAAAATAACTGTTCACGCTCAAACCAAAGTCCTTGATGGCACTGGATGCCACCATGTTGCCCAAACTGTGAGCCATGACGTATTTCTGCGCGCCGGGCAAGTCGCTCACGGCTGCTTTGAAATTGGAGGCGGTGATAAAGGCATTGGTCACATTGTCGTAATACGCCATTTTGCCAGTCCAATCAAACCACGGGCTATCATCGCCCTGCCAGTCCACGCCGGTGAACATGGCGTGAGAATGAGCTTGATACAGTCGCTTGAAAACTTCCGCGTTCTCTCCGCGCGATTCATCTCCGCTGATACTGAAACCGTGAATAAAGACAATGTGTTTTCCATTGCAAAGGTTGTCGGGATTGTTTGGCGGCTCTGCGGGTAGCCCCGTATATCCGCCCCGCAAATCGATTTGCCGATACATCTGTTCTACTCCATCAAGGCTCAAATACATCGGTGAACCGCCCAGTAGTTGCTTGTTGCCATTTTGATCCTTACCCCAGATTTCCAACATCAGCGGCGCGGTGGTCGCCGCGCAGCCTTCCAGTAAAATGATTCCGTTGCCGCCGTTGGTTTGCACCATTGCCAGCCAATTGGTGTCCAGCATCGTCCCCATTATCTGGCTGTTGGTAACGGAAATTGTGTCCGCATTGGTCACCCATTCATTCGCATTCGTGCCATAACCGTAGCTGTCCAAGTTCGTCAGGTAATCAAACGCATTGCCATTGCCGTTGGTCAAACTGGTATAGACAAACTTCACCGCGCTGTCGGCTTGGGAAAGATGGTATTCATAACCGTTCGTCACCGGCAGCCATGCCAATACGTTGCTCAAGGAGAGCGTCACCGGGAAGAAGTTCACTAAGTCCGAGCGACCATTGACCTGACTGCGCGCATAATTCGGCGAGCCGTAGCCAGGAATGGAGTCCTTGCCATCGCTCAACACATCGCCGCTTTCGCGCGAGTCATTGATCCAAAAGCGGCAGGGCGTCGAGGCCGTGTTGGGACTAAAGTTTCCATCCCGGTTGGCATCCGCCATCGGCGGATACAACTGGCAGGCCTGCATATCAAAATCATAATCCCAGTTGCCTTGCGGTTGGACGATGTATGAGGGCGTCACCTCTACGTTCTGCCCCGCCGGGGCGGAAACCGTGGTGATGCCCCACAACGCTCCCCTGGCAAAACTGCCGCTCGTATTGGTCTCCCCTGTATTCACCAACGGCTGGCCACCGATTTGAAATTGCTCTGGCGGCCAGTTTCCGCCAACATCAATGGAATAATCCCCAACTGATAAATTAGAACTTACCGAGGCAAACCGCACCAGATATACGTTGGTTACCCCCGCCGTCTGTCCACCCGGTGCCAGCAGTTGCACCCGATTGGCGGTTTGCCGCTGAAAGCTGCCCCATTCCGAATAGCCATTCATGCTCTGGACGCGCCACTCTGGCACATCCACGCTGGCGTTTACCCACGTCGTTTGGAAATCCGACGGGGTCGGCCCATAGTTGAACTGTAAATTATACGAACCGGGCCAAGCGGTAGAAAAGCCAACATCTTGACGCATTCCGCCAACCCCCGCCAGCCAGTTGACTTTATAATCGTCCAAGGAAACGTTGCCCTGACTGTCATTATATTCGAGATGCTGCTTCAATTGGTAACTCATCATCTGCATCGCCACCGGCTGCGGCACAAACTGCGTCTGTTCCCCAATCAACACCGGATCCCCCACATAGACTTTTACATTCAAGGCCGCCGTTCCAGTAGGACTCACCGGCACCTCGTCCGCCTCCCAATCGCCGGTATCAGGGTCAACATTAGCCCGTTGCCCATTGACCCACACGCAATCATTCACCGGGTCGCCCACCGAGCCGGTGACGGTCACGCGGGCTTGGTTCAACTGCGTCAGCGGGTCAATCGTCAGGCCGATGTCGTTGCCAACCACCGTGAACGTCTGGGTGTTCGTCACGCCGGAAGCCAAACCTGCCGTCACGGTCACAGTGTTATTGCCGGCAGCCAGCGGCAGGTTTTTCACCCAGACCGCGCCGTTGCCCTCCACCAAGCCTGAAACCGTGTTCGTATTTCCCGAAGCATCCACGATGGTGGCGAAAATGCTGGCCGTCGGATTGTTGACCTGCGCCTGCAAAGTAAAGCTGCTCCCACTGACAGCCACGCCGTTCGTCGGCCAGAGCACGCTTAAGCCCGACTGGCTGATGTCCGCCGCACAATTCAGCGCCAGATTCAAGTCGGTTGGGTTGCCCGCCAAATCGGTAGCATGAATCGTAATCCAATTTGAACCGCTAGTCAGGCTGACAATCGGACAGGTGAAATAGTTGGTGCCCGAATCACTGCCGGTCATAAATCCGGTTTGATTGGTCACCACCCCATTGGCGTTGCCCACATCAAAAGTCAATGAGCTTAAACTTTCATTGACCAAACCCTGTAGGTTTATGGTGGTGTTGGAAACGGTCGCGGAAACCGGATTCGTGACCGTCACCACCGGTGGCACTGTGTCCAAGATGAGCGAGCAGTAATTCCAGGTCGTTGAACTGTCCGCCGCATGGCCGCGCAAGCCCACCTGAACATTGTAGCTGCCGTCCCCGCTGTTGAGACTGACCGTCAGATTGGGGTTATACGGCATCCATACCGCATTCGTCGCGTTGTTGTCGTTCACCAATGTTGCCATATAGAAAGGCGTGCCGCCCATGAGGTTCAACGGCAGCACTGGCGCAGTGGTGTTGACGCGTTGGTATGGCCGGATTGAAAAGACAATCGGATTCGGGTCTTGCCCCTGTTGGTAATCGTAAAGCAACGTAGTGCCGTAATAATCCTGATTCGTCGCGTTGACATTGATCGTGCCAAAGTAATTCCACGCCCACCAGTCCGGGATGCCGTCGCCATCGCTGTCAACCCCCGTCCAATCTTGTGCGCGGAGAAACAAATACGGACTGCCAAAATTCTCCACCGTGAACGGCATCACGTTAGTTTGATCTCCAACCGGCCACAACTCGTTTTCCACCTGCCAACCCACCATCGGTGTCAAAAGATTCGTCGTTGACCAGATGGCATACACTTGATTGGTTCCGTTGTGTAGGTTCGCAAAACTGGTGCCGTTGCTCACATTCGTGATTTCCAGCCAAAGCTGGTTGGTGTCCCAAATGTAGGAAACATAATTGTTGGTGGAATCACCGCCACCGCTGTCACCGCCGCTATCGCCCGGCGAAGGCACGCCCTTTGCACCCGCCATCGTCCGCATCTGCTGGCTTGCCGCCGCCGTTTGAACTTGGTTGATTAAATTCACGATGGCGGTCGCCTGATTTTCTAAAGCGGACGCCACGGCATCACTGGTCGCGGACTGCGTGAGTGCCCTGTTTTTTAACTGCCGTTTATTCACCGCCACCTGACCGCCGGTGGCATCTACCAGAAAGATATTGTCCGTGATGGCGTAGGTGGGCAGGTTTTGATCGAGGAGCGGGCACGGCAGCGGGGCCATGACGCCGCCCGGCAGCACTTCCCAAAACGTGCCGCACGGCGGCAAATCTTCCGGGGCCACCAGTGACAGCCCTTGCGCCTCCGCCGTGATCTGCACGATGGAATCCGGCACGGATGCTTGCGCGTGCGCCGAGGTGTAGTTGATGGTGAAAATGGCGGCCAGAACGCAAGCCCGCCCGAACCCGACACGAATTCCATTCATGCTATTATGCCTTTCGATTGGTTGGTTTATTCCCGGTTAATATTCCCCCCTTATTACTTTCAGGAGCTATGTCTTTTGTATCACTGATGCACATCCTGTTCAACATTTATTTTAGCGACGTTTATCATCATAATGTCTGCTGAATTTATGGTTTGAATTTGCTTATGGCGGTCAAGATTGGCTTTTCCCTCTTCGCGCGCGACGGCCAGTTTTTCAATTCCCCTGACAGACTACGCCTTGAAAAGCTGGCCGACGCGCGCTCCCCAAGATTGGCCGGCCTGACTCCGTCCGGTTCAGACCGCTTCACTCCGCGTGAGCCAACGACCTGCGCCCGTCTGCCCGCGCTCCGTTCCGCAGTCTGAATCCGGCGGAGACAGGCGGGGAGGCCGCGAGGCTGCGCCACGGCCAAGGCATCGGCATTAACCGTGAGACCGGCCAGCTTTTGCTCCTTCCGCTAATCTTTCACTACATTTCATTTCGTTCCAGAGCGCTCCCATCACAAAACTGGCCGGCCTCACTACTAAAACCAAATTTAGTCTGACCACCGCCGGTTTGGTTTCCGCTGCGCTGCTCCCAAACCAACGGAAGTCAGAACCGACCAGCTTGATGCCTTTGGCAACTCTGCGAGGCTAGAGGTTTTTTGGTTGGTGTTTTTGACATGGCGCGTTTTGTTGATAAGCCGGGGCCGTCCGAATCTCACCGTAGGCCGCTTGCGGCTACACCATGTTTTTCAATCTTTTGATGCCCGCTGTCGCGGGGCGCTTTTTTTCCGGCGACGCAGGGCATGGGCCACGCCAGCGACCCGGCTATCGGGTAACGCCGAAACTTTCGCTGTCATGCCCCATGCACGCCGGAAAAAAACCGAGCTTTGTTCAAAACCTGGCTCCGCGAGGGGTGAAGCAAGCGGCCTACGGCGAGACACGGACGGCGATCATCAAAAAAAAGCTTATGAAAAACAAATTACAGATTGAAGCAGCGGCGCCAGCAAACGCCAGCCAGCTATCATCAACTAAAGCGAACAAACAAACGGGTTTTGTCCAGCATTGCGCCAACCGTGGCTTGTCCACGGAAACGGTCTTGAATTGCTTGCGGCAACAGTTGCCGAGGCAATACGAACTGGCCGAGGTCGTCGGCAAATGGGTTTGGCTCGATGTCTCGCCCGCTGGCAAACCAGCTTTGGCAAAGCTGCTTTGGGCTTTGGGCTTTCACTGGAATCAGCGCCGGAATGTCTGGCAGCATCCGTGCGGTAAGTTTGACCCGCTTGGCGCTCATCCCACCGACCCGCGCTCCAAATACCGTTCGTTCTTCCCGGCTGATGTTTTACCCGCTTGAACCGATGAATCCACACCAAACCAGCCCGGCCACTGTCAGTAAAACTGTCAGTGAAAGCTGACACCCATAGCCCGAAATTCTGACAATTTAACCCAAATAGTCTTTAGTTTTACCAGCAATTTGCTATTTTCCCTTTGTCTAAATCAATGCCACAGACGTGTTTCATCTGTGTCCATCGGTAGCTAAAAATATTTTTCCCTTTTACCCACGCCCCGCAAAACCTAGACTGACGCCATGAATTCGCCCGGATTTCCCGTCGTCCGCCCGCGCCGCCTGCGCACCTCGCCCGCCCTGCGCCGACTCGTTGCCGAAAACTCGCTGAACGTTTCGCAGCTCGTTCTGCCGCTGTTTGCGCGCAGCGGCAAGAAGCTCCGCCGCTCGGTGACGGCCATGCCCGGCGTGTTTCAACTTTCGACCGATGAGATTTTGCGCGAGGCCACGACGGCGCACGCGCTCGGTGTGTCCGCCGTTTTGCTCTTTGGTATTCCCGACAAGAAAGATGAAAAAGCTTCCGGCGCTTACGCCAAGAACGGCATTGTCCAGCAAGTCGTGCGGCTGCTGAAAAAGGAATTGCCGTCGCTGCTCGTCATCACCGATGTCTGCCTCTGCGAATACATGAGCCACGGCCATTGCGGCATTGTCCACGGCGGAAAAATCCTGAACGACCCGTCGCTGAAATTGCTCGCGCGCACTGCCGCCAGCCACGCAGAAGCCGGCGCGGACATCGTGGCGCCGAGCGACATGATGGACGGCCGCGTTCGCGCCATCCGCGCCGAACTGGACAACGAGGGATTTTTCGACACGCCGATTATGAGCTACGCGGCGAAGTTTGCGTCCGCGTTTTACGGCCCGTTCCGCGAAGTGGCGGAGTCCACGCCGAGTTTTGGCGACCGCCGCAGTTATCAAATGGACGCAGCGAACGGCAACGAAGCCCTCCGCGAAGTTGCGCTGGACGTGCAGGAAGGCGCGGACATGGTGATGGTCAAGCCGGGCATCGCTTATCTCGACATCGTGCAGCGCGTGAAAAAAGAATTCGGTTTGCCCACGGCGGTTTATGCCGTGAGCGGCGAACACGCGATGATCAAGGCCGCCGCCGCGAACGGCTGGATTGACGAGCGCGCGGTGACGCTGGAAAGTCTGCTGGCGATGCGCCGGGCGGGCGCGGACATCCTCATCACCTACGCTGCGATGGATGTGGCGCGGTGGCTGAAAGCTTCCTAATCTTAATCGTAATCCTAATCGTAATCGGCTCTACCGGCGGATTACGATTAAGATTAGGGATTAGGATTACGAGCAAAAGCAGTCTGCTTTTACGTTTGCCATGCTTCTTCCGGCAAGCTAGGCTTCGTGTTCACTTTTTTCACTATGATTGGATCAATTCGCAAACATTCTAGCTGGCTGTGGTGGATCATCGCCGGCCTCACGATTATTTCCTTTGTGGTTTTCATGGGTTCCGGCCCGTCAAAATACGGCAATGGCAGCCGGGCCAGCGGCAATTTCGGCACGATTTATGGCCGGACCATCACCGCGCAGGATTTCCAGCGGTCGCAGGCGGAATTTTACCTGTATTACTGGATGCGCAACGGCCAGTGGCCCGACAAGAGTGCCAGCTTCTCCCGTGAAGACACGGAGCGGGAAATCTACATCCGCCTGTTACTGGAACAAAAGTCGCGCCAGCTCGGCATCCACGTCAGCGAAGACGCGCTGATCGCCGCCGCGAGTGATTTTCTCCGCTCCATTGGCCGCAACGGCCAGCCGGTG
>Ga0208872_1002297_pt1 | contig 11188 bp, 4 predicted proteins | sample CryBogCBH12Aug08_FD_185508 | JGI IMG/M metagenome (GOLD analysis project Ga0208872, IMG submission 185508) | Freshwater microbial communities from Crystal Bog, Wisconsin, USA - CBH12Aug08 (SPAdes) | ecosystem: Environmental > Aquatic > Freshwater > Lake | place: Crystal Bog, Wisconsin, USA... | reverse complement strand
TACAAATAATGAACCAGATGGTACAGAGGTTGTCGGCAAAGAAACAAAAACGTTGCTACCTGATGAGGCAGCACTTGTAATGAATAAGTAAGATCCAGCTGCACTTGTTGGTAGATACATCGTATTTCCTGTTCCTACTGTGCTAATAATTGTATTATAATACACTGGGAACAGAGTCGCATTAATTGTTGAAGCCTGAACCTGTGTCGCATTCAATATACCTGTATTTGTCTGTATACTGCTGACAACTACAGACCGAATCGCACCAAAATCTACATAACCGTCGCCAGTTCCGAACTGCATAGCATTCACTATAAGGGAAGAAAATGTGGCCTGTCCAGAGGATATATAATTTGTATTTAGTGTACTCACAGAATATATATTTGTTGACAACGTATTCACATTCAACTGAGTCACATTGAGTGTTGAAATATTCAGGATACCAGCGCTCACAGTTTGTGCGAAAATGGACGAATATGAATAAGTTGGTAAGTTAATTGAATTAGCTATGATGGAAGAAGTAAACATTTGGAGGGAAGATATCAGTGGGGCGCGAATAGAGGCTGTGCCACTTGTGAGCGCCACATCAAGAGTTGCGCCAGGGGTATTCGTATTTATACCGACTTGTGTTAGACCTGTGCCGGCTGTGCCGCTGATATATACTGAAGCAGCCGTCGCAGCGGTATTGGTAGGCCATGTACGCGCTCCAACACCTGCCTCAAGAAGAATATTGCCTGTTGTCTGTGCGCGAATATTATCTGTTGAAGTCCCCCCCTTATAGAGGAGTAATTCTTGGCTCGTGGCAGAATTGCTCTGCTCTGCGACCACTGTGCGATTGTATGTATTGCTGAGGCCTGCGTAGAAAATGCCTGAGATGGTTGACGTGTTGCCAACCTGGAGAGAATTGGTTGTTATAGAGGATATTGTTAAGTTTGTGTTTGCTGTGTTTGAATATATTAGAAATGTGTAAGGTCCTCCTACTGGCACTGTTCCAATAGTAGTATTAAGAGTTGTCCAATTAATACCATTTGAACTTGATAATAGAGTTCCAACTCCACCCGTTGCGCCATATGCTATAATATTTGAACCAGTCCACTGAAAACTTACACAATAATTTGTAAGAGCTGCGCCAGTTGTTGGAAACCATGTTGTTCCATTTGAACTATATTGGATATTGGAATTTGAGGAACCTCCTGTTCCTCCTGCTAGCCATAGATTATATTGTGACACATATGTTACACCATATCCACCATTCGCTTGCCTAGCGCTACTTGCATATTGCGGAAAAGAACTGCCAATTGTAAATCCTCCAGAAGTAATATTTGACCAATTCATACCGTCTGTAGAAGTTTGAACTGTATTTAAAATATTGGATGACAATCCTACAACAACCCATAAATTGCTGTTATTATATGCTACAGCTTGTCCGCCATAGTTTGAATAAAATCCTCCAGTTAGAGCATTTGACCAGTTTTTTCCGTCTGGTGAAAATAAGATTGTATTTGATTGAGTTGATATCGGCCCTGCAGTTGCTACAAACATATTACTACCATTCCATCCTACTCCGCCAAATGCATATGCTGATGTAAATCCACCAGATATAATATTATTCCAATTAATCCCATTATTTGAACTCCACCATATACTATTTGTGCCTGTACCATAATTCCAAGTAGGACCTCCTACCCATAATCCTAATGATTGAGCATATACAAATCCTGATATTAATCCGGGAGAAGAAGGTGTTGTTGCATTAAAATATGTAATTCCATCATAACTATACTGTATATTAGTGCTCCTTGCGGATGTTATAATAATACTGTTATTTGTTGCACTTGCCTGTATATTATTTGTATTATTTACTTGCTGCCATGTTGTCAAATTAAAACTATAGTAGGCTGGGGAAGAAGTACCACCTGTAATATATATTGGACCTGCTGTTTTTAGATTTGTATTTATCATGGTAGTTTGCTGCGATCCAGTATACCCAATTACTGACATTGATAGATAGTTAGTTAGTGTATTTGAGATATTTGCTGTTCCTATTGTTGCTATCCCTGTTGTGTTAAGAGTTGTTATGGTTCCTGTTGTTGCGCCAAGAGTTGTTATGGTTCCTGTTGTTGCACCAAGAGTTGTTATGGTTCCTGTTGTTGCGGTAACTGCTCCACCAGCACTTATATTACAACCAACCGTTATATTTGAACCAACTGTAATAGTAGACGCCTGAATATTCACCGATGATATAGAAGCAAGTGTTGCAATAGTCCCCACATTTAGAATATTCGTATTCGTTTGAATAGAGCTCAACGCAATCGCTTGAAGCGCTGGAACAGTTACGAAGCCTGTAGTAACGCCAAAAAGAAGAGAACTTGCTGTCAACGAACTTGTTGTGAAACTTAGAGTATATGATGTTGAAAATGATGAAAATGAGTAGGATACTATGGAGGAGAGTGAGGAAACACCTGGATTTGTTGAACCTGTTGCTAAGGATGACAATCCATAAGAAACTATGGAGGAAAGCGAGGAAATTCCTAAGTCAGACCTTACAGATGAAAGACCATAAGAAACTATGGAGGAAAGCGAGGAAACACCTGGATTTGTTGAACCTGTTGCTAAGGATGACAATCCATAAGAAACTATGGAGGAAAGCGAGGAAACACCTGGATTTGTTGAACCTGTTGCTAAGGACGACAATCCATAAGAAATAACAGACGACAATGAAGAAATAGCACCCCCTACAGAAATGTTTGACAGCTGGCTGCCATCACCAATGAAAACCCCTCCCTGAATACTTGAAATCCCCACTATAGAACTCACTGTAAGGGAAGGTGTTTGTGTAGCGCTTAGGATATTCCATCGCTGTTGTGCAGCATTTGCGTAGAGATTCACATAAGTGAAATTATCACGGAAGGTTTTGGTGGTAGTTCCATCTCCAAATACATCAGCCCCCTGTGTCTGTATTGTAAGTGAATTAGTTCCAAAAGTTCCGTAAGGGTCTTTAATAGTTAGGACGCGATATGGAACACTTGTTGTAAGAGGTAATTGTATAGTACCACTTTTATTAGTGGTATTTGCCAAAATAACCTCCGCTGAAGAAGCCACATTGGAGGCCATATCTAACTAATACTGCGAGACCGTTTGCTGTTAATTACGAAGTTGGCATGAATGCGTTTGGATGTGTAGATGGCAACGAGGCGCGAAGACCCCATTTCCATGCGAGGTATCCTTCTACTTGCTGGTATTCTATTTGTGATAAAGTTCTATTAAAAATAAGAAATTCATTTACATAACCTTGCCAAGTGTTTCCACCGCCATAATATTCGCCGATATAATATTTTGTAAGAGCATTTGTTACAGCACTATTTGATAATGCTGGACTAGTTGGTGTGTAATAATTGGAAGAACCATTTGGATAATTTCCATTAAGAGATAATAAAAATGATCCGTTCGAATTATAAACTGTCGTCGCCAAAAAACGTGTAGATACTGGTATACCTGATGGTGTAGAAGGAGTTGCGGTAATAGTGGAAGGTCTATATGGAACAAAAGTTCCATTAGTATTCGCGGCTGAATATTGTAACCCTGTAGGAGAAAGATAATCAACACCAGTTCCATCATTTGCTGATAGTAATCTACTAGGATTGCCAGTATATGCACTAGGTGAAATGACAACACTGAATGCGGTAGTGGCTAATGTTCCAGCAGCAATATTTAGAGATCCAGTAAAATAAGAGTTATTTGTAAGACTTATATTTGGCGCTGAATATATTGGTCCAGCACCTGGTGTAGCATTTCTTCCACCACCGCTCTTATCTTTCCATAGAGTTACAGTTGTCCCTGACAATATGATTGTTGTGGTATCAGCAGCGTCCAGCCATACTGAGAGGCCTGGGATTTGCGTGGGTAGCCAGGGTGTATATATCATTTGTGTAATAGTCGGCAGCGGTCCAGAGTAACCACTTAGACTGTTTGAAGAGAACGCAAGTTGTGTAATAGCCGGCAGCGATACATTGTATCCTGGAAGATTGGAAGAGAATGCGTAAGGATGTGTTGCTGGAAATTTTCCTTGAAGGCCCCATTTCCACCCAAGATAATCTTCAACTTGTTGGCGCTGAGTAGTTGTCAATGTTCCATTGTAAAATATAAGTTCACAAAGGTGTCCATTATTACCAACCGATAATGTACCACTTTGGAACCATCCATTACTATAATATACATACGCGGATGAATAGGTAGATGGTGTAACTGTTACTGCTGAGGAATATGTTAAATTGGAAACAGCCCCTACAGGTGGTGTGATAGCAAATGTCCCATTGTATGCAGTTCCTGTTCCCCCCCCTCCAAATAGAATAGTAATATTGCTAATACCTACAAATGTTGTAGTTGAAGCGAAATTTACAGTAACAATTGATCCGTTACCTGAAATACTTGTAATAGCAGCACCTTGTGTCTGAGGGGTGTAAAATCCTTGTAGGGGACCAACACCGCCAGTTCCAGCCTGGGTTCCGTTTCCCCATCCACTTGAAGTACCCCCATTCATCACAAGTTCTCCAAAAAATGCGTTACTTAATGTTGTATTGAATTGTATATTATTATTTTGTTGAGTAAGGGTATTTGTACCTGGACGATATTGTGTAGGGCTTATTGTCATATATATATATGAATTTTGTGAGGCAATAGAATATGAATTATTTACAAGCCCCACAAGAAACATTGAAAATGGTTGTGGCAATGAAAATACATTGGTAGCGGTTGTTCCTAAAATTGCTCCAGCGGAAGAATAAAATGACGGATATGTTCCATTGAAAGTTTTATTTGGATACGTACATCCTCCATTTGAAAGTGTATAACCATTTCCTGATTTATCCCTTACAGCGGTTATATTTGACCCCCCTGATAGACTTACAGTTGTCGCATCAGCGGCATCGTACCACGCAGTAAGTCCAGGGATCTGTGTAGGTGCTGTTATATAATTTGATTGTGGCAAAAAGCCAAGTATTGTTGTCGTGGTTGACATCTATTATTTGCCGCATGTTTATACAGTATTGTATATTACGAAACAGGAATAATCTTATAAGGGTGATTTGCTGGCAGTGAGGTACGAAGACCCCATTTCCAGGCGAGATATCCTTCTACTTGTTGTCTTTGAATCGTTGTAAGTGATACATTAAAAAGTAAAATTTCATATTCTTTTAAATTTGCCCCACCTGTGCCAGTGTAAGAACCGATGTATTGTGAAGACGCTAAACCGGTCCCACTTCCACTAGCTGTGACATACGCGGTTCCATTTACATACGGAGTTTCTGTAGCATTGTTGTATGTAACTTCGTATAAGTTTGTTACTCCATTTGTATTTGTAAAAGCAGTTGATGAGAATGTAGCACCATTAACATAAAGGCGATATGCTGCCGTTGAAGTATTTATAACCATACTTAAGTTATCATTCGGTGTTGAAGGTGCTGACAATCCTGTTGATATGAAATATATATTGCCTGGATTGACTGGGGTAGAGTTTCCGACCACAAAGGCACTTATTGAGTTTGTAGATGAGATTGCGAAGGATGGACTTGTCCAAGCATTTGAATTGGAACCTGTAGTATTATAAAATTGGATTCCATTCAATCCGTTTAATGACGACGTTAAAAGGGTTGGAGTTCCTGAAATTGTGCAATTTATTCCATTCCCAGATTTATCATTCCACTGACTAACAGAACCACCGCTCTGAACAATAGTAGAAGTATCAGCAGCATCCAACCATAGTCCGAGACCTGAAATTTTTGTCGGCAGCCAGCGATTTGTGCCGCTCATAAATATCGTCTTAGACATAGGAATCACAATATTGCTGTATAAAATTGCGGATTCATTGCTCGCAACAGGATGTGTAGAAGGTAAATTGCTCTGTACACCCCATTTATAGGCAAGATAGCCTTCCACTTGTTGGCGATATGTCGCATTCAACGCCGGTTTGTAGAAGATAATTTCCCCAATATTTCCAGAATAAAATGTCGCGCTTGCCCCATAAAATCCAATAGATCCATTTGACCAGGACGTTAGATTTCCAGACTGTGCTCTCTGGGCCGCATTGGATCCGTTCAAATAAATATACTGATTTGTCCCATCCCAGATACCATCCCACAAGCGAAACGGCTCATTCGCAGTTGGATTTGGAACCGACGAAAAATCTACATCATTATTGAAAAAACCGAGCGTGACATCGTTGGAATTTCTATAACCAAATTGTAAGTCTGTATTCTGTGAGGTTGTACTTCCAGCAAGCCAATATGTATAATTCGTAGCAGTTTGTACATTACTTCTCTGTTCAACAACAAAAATACTGAATGAATTACTTGCTACAAGCGCGTTTGGTGTTGTAAACGCAAGGGTATTTGACCCCCTGAAATTTACATAGCCATTGCTATACGTCGGATTACTCCCTACGCTCACAGCATTATTCGCCTGCCCAGACTTATCATACCATGTTGTAAGTGCCGCACCAGCAGTTGGTGCCACACCAGTTCCCAGAGGATCCGCACCATCAAACCACCCCACACAATTCGGAAGTGCCGCTGGATTGAAAACCTTCCAGAAAGATATATTTTGTACCCTTACAGGGATTGTCTTCGTGAGAGTTAAGTTCACCGTCTGGCCAAAATATGTGATCTGTCCAGCCGTCGCAGGGGCTTTGGTGTAATTCGGATGAGTAGACGGAAGTTGCGAATTGTATCCCCACTTCCAGGCGAGGTAGCCTTCAACCTGCTGATATTGTGACAGTGTGAGCGCAGAGTTGTAGATGATGACCTCATTAATCCACCCTATAAGGCCACTTGTATTCCATTGTCCCATTGAAAACTGGACATTTGTACCTCCAGTATAAGATGGTATACTTAAAGACGTATTTAGCGACCCATTTTGATAAACAGAGAAGTTGCTTGTATTTGAGTTTTCTATGAATCCGCGTACACCGTTTGACGTCGCATTGGTTGAACCTATTGGACTGCCCTCAATTGTATAGACCTGATAATTGCCAGCGACTGACCAGCGAATAGACTTTTCTGGCGATAAACTCGCAATTAGTACAGCAGCATCTGCCGGCTGTGGATTACATGTATTGTATCCAACTCCAAACCATGTTGTACCAGTCGCACCGAGAGAAGGGATTGTTCCTGTTAAGAGTTGTGTAGTGGCGGCTGGAAAGTAGATAGAAGGATAGCCGTTACATGTTGCTGCTGTTGGTGCTGGACCAGCATTGCTCGTGGCTGTAAGGGAATATATACCTTTACTGCGCCATTGAAAAGTAGCAGTTCCTGAGCCTGAATACGTGTTTGAATCCGCTGCGTCAAACCACACAGCGCATCCTGGAATTTCAAGAGGCGTAAAGGGGAAGTTTGAATAATTTGATGATGCAAAGGACGTAGCCATTATACCCTAACAATGGTGTGTAGAAACTGGAGCCCCATTATGACGCTGGAATATAGTAATTTGGGTGTGAACTTGGTAGTGAGGTACGAAGACCCCATTTCCAGGCGAGATATCCTTCTACTTGTTGACGCTGTCCTGTTGTGAGCGCATTTGAATATATTATTAGTTCACATATATGACCTATCCACGAATTCTTAATTGAATATTGTCCTCCCACAGTTATTCCAGTTGTTCCCGAATTTGTCATAGTCCCTGTACCAACACTTGTCCCGTTCAAATACATGCCTGAAGAGGTTGAATTAATTATATTATTATAAATTGTATTATTAGTATAAGAAGAACCGTCATTATATGAGAAATTACCTGTGGAAGCTGCTATACTAAAAGTTGTAATTGATGCATTTACAAAGAAAAAACAGCGATTGCTGCTAGTGGTAGAATCATATGCATAGGACCTTGTATTTGGAGATATTGAATTATTAACACCTACCATAAATATATACGCTGGTTGGGGAAAATTAAAAGAACTATTTATACCAAGTATATAATTACTGTTTTGTATAATATTTGGTGCACAATAAAACGATGGATATGTTCCATTAAATATATTATTTGGATATGTAAACCCTAATCCATTACTCAAATTATATCCATTTCCTGATTTATCCCTTACAGAGGTTACTGCTGCATTAGATTGTGTGACAGTGGTCGCATCTGCCGCATCTAGCCAGAGTGTGACACCTGGAAACTGTGTTGGCAACCAGTAAGGACTTTGCGTAAATTGTAGAGTTGGTATCGAGACTGGAATAGGTGTAATTCTATTGTAGTAGAATGGATGCGAGGCAGGCAGCGACCCCTGAAGACCCCATTTCCATGCGAGATATCCTTCTACTTGTTGGCACTGGTTTGTAGAGAGTGTCGCATGATAGATGATTATTTCACCGATTGAGCCATTGTAGTTAACAAGACTTTCCTCTCCAAAATCGCCGCCTATTTCATAATTTGAATAGCCAAAATTGCCAGAGGATGCTACTGTTGTTCCAGCTGTTCCGTTTATATAAAATGTATTACTTGTTCCTGTATAAAGAGTACATGCAATGGCTGGAGTTCCAAATGTATACGAAGCTTGTCCTAATGGAGCGAAGTTACGATATGAATTTAATGTATTACCTGTACCTCTTTCGATAGCTGCTGTATATAATGTATTGTTAAATTCTACAGAACCCACTATGCCAAGTGATAAAATACGCGCAGAAGGATATGACGACGAATTCATTATAGCAACGCTAAACGCAGTTAAGTTTGAACTTGTATTTTTAATAGAGCCTCTAAAATAAGTACTAAATGCGCCAGAATAGTACATAGCATTTAGCCCATTTATTAGATTTGAATATCTAATTGTCCCTGTTGCTGTCGCATTGGAGCCATTACCACTCTTATCTTTCCATTGATTTACTGCGCCATTGGATGTTACAACAGTTGTCGCATCCGATGCATCCAGCCAAAGAGCACACGCAGGATATTGTGGCGGTGTAAATAAATATTCTGTCGTGTTTACTGCGAATGACACTGGGCCACTATATGGAGTCTCTGTGATTGTCACCTCAGATGCCATCTACTAGTTAATTATAAAAGTGAATTAAAATGTTATAAATTGTGGTATGTACTGCAATTGCCCATAGAGAACATTATTGTTAAAGTACAGAATATTTGATGTAACATTAATATTATTGTTCGAGCCATAATAAGTATCAATTAAGTCTAATACCCCATTCACTGTAAGGGCCGGATTAGAAGAATTACTGTTTATTATCAATTGACCATTGATTGTCACAACTCCATTCGCAAGTGATGAGAGACCATAGGAGACTATAGAAGAAAGTGAGGATGTTCCAGGACCGCTGAAAGTGGTCTGTAGAGAAGAAAGACCATAGGAGACTATAGAAGAAAGTGAAGATGTTCCAGGACCGCTGAAAGTGGTCTGGAGAGAAGAAAGACCATAGGAGACTATAGAAGAAAGTGAAGATGTTCCAGGACCGCTGAAAGTGGTCTGGAGAGAAGATAGACCATAGGAGACTATTGAAGACAATGAAGAAACTCCTGTTCTATTAAGAGCCACAACTGAGGAAAGACCATAGGAGACTATAGAAGAAAGTGAAGATGTTCCAGGACCGCTGAAAGTGGTCTGGAGGGATGATAGACCATAGGAGACTATAGAAGAAAGTGAAGATGTTCCAGGACCGCTGAAAGTGGTCTTGAGGGATGATAGACCATAGGAGACTATAGAAGAAAGTGAAGATGTTCCAGGACCGCTGAAAGTGGTCTGGAGAGAAGAAAGACCATAACTAATCACTGAAGAGATCTGATTAATATTTGACGATGTAATATTAGATCCAACAAGACTTGTTACTGTCGCATTACCAGCATTCAAATAAATTGTGCTAATAACTGTGGCCTGTAAAGCAGGAATATTTACATATCCACTTCCAGTACCTACTGTAAGGGAATTTACAATAAGTGATGAGATAAACCCATTTGTTGACGATATAAAATTTGTATTTATAGTTGACAAGTTTGCGATTAATACAAAGGATGATAGGCCATAGGAGACTATTGATGATAAGGAGGATGTTCCAAAGGTCACAAGCGATGAGAGGCCATAGGAGACAATTGAAGAAAGGGATGATGTTCCAACTGTCACAAGCGATGAGAGGCCATAGGAGACAATTGAAGAAAGGGATGATGTTCCACCTGTCACAAGCGATGAGAGACCATATGAAACTATTGAAGAAAGTGTACTAATCCCATAACTTCCCAAGGAAAGATTACTTAGCCCTGATCCATCCCCTGTAAATACAATACCAGTAATATTACCATTTACATTAAGTGATGATTCAATATTTAGATAAGAACCCACTTCATTTGGTAATAATCCCATGTTAATTATTATACCGCTTAAATTGATAGCGTCCTGTAAATATATATTTGCAATAGGATAAGTGTTTGAAGTGCCTATATTTAGTCCTTGTGATGCTGGGATGAGATCAGTAGTAAATAAATTATTAAGTATGGGTGTTTCATTAAATATATACCATGTAGAATTAGGTATATTTGGATATAAAGTAACAAAAGAGTAAGCATTTGATAGAATTAATGTATTACCATAATTACCTTCAAAATTATTAAGAGGTGCTGTATTGATTATTATTATATTGGACCCAGATGATCCATAAGCGTCTTTTATAGTTATCGGGACAGATGTAAGTTCATTTATTTCTGGAAGAGTTATAATTCCTGGACTTAACCGAGTATCTACTAATGTAATTGGCAATGCTCCATTTAGCGGTGCTGTTGGATACACAATATAATTAGATGACATATCTAATGAATGTTACTAATAGTTAAGACTATTCTATTACGAAGAGTCTTAACTTTAATAATTATTGGTATTAAGGCCCAGTTGTAAATGTAATATATTGCGCCCTCGTCCCTGTAATTATAATATAATTATTAAAATAAAGTAAATTTGATGTTACATAAATATTATTATTAGATCCATATAGCGTATCAATTAGATTTAGATTTCCATTGACTGTAAGAGCTGGATTTGAAGAATTACTGTTTATTATAAGTTCTCCATTAATTGTTACAATACCGTTCGCAAGTGAAGAAAGTCCATAAGAGATAATGGATGATAGTGAAGAGACTCCTGGTGTAGATTGTTTCGCAATTGTGGAGAGACCATAGGAAATTATCGTGGAAAGTGAAG
>Ga0208872_1002291_pt1 | contig 11194 bp, 9 predicted proteins | sample CryBogCBH12Aug08_FD_185508 | JGI IMG/M metagenome (GOLD analysis project Ga0208872, IMG submission 185508) | Freshwater microbial communities from Crystal Bog, Wisconsin, USA - CBH12Aug08 (SPAdes) | ecosystem: Environmental > Aquatic > Freshwater > Lake | place: Crystal Bog, Wisconsin, USA... | reverse complement strand
GGGCAGGAGGAGCAGGAGGGGCTCCAGGTGCTTGTTCTTCTTCTGGAGGCTCTGGCGGTTGATTAGGATTAATACCAGGCGTTGCTACAGTTTGGAAAGGAGAAATCTCATTACCTTTTGTACGCGGGCTTTGAAATTGTTTTTGTGCTGCATTTTGTAATGCCAATAAACCTTCAGGCGTTTTTGTATCTAAGAAATCTTTTGCATTTAATTCTTTTGCAAGTTCTTTTGTTTTGGCATAGTCTGTTGCGCCATACAATTTACCGGCAACGTGCGCACCTCCTCCCATTAAACCAGTTAATAAAAGAACGTCTGGAGCTACTTCTTTTGCAGATTCTAATATATCGTTGGGATTATCAAATGAACGTAGTTTTGCTTTAGGATCATCATTGACACCGGCTTCTATTTCTGTATTGTGCTGGCCTATTTGCGTAATAGTTTCAGTACCAAGCTCATTAATAAGCTCTAACACACCAGCACCAAAAGACTTGAGCGCACCTACAAGTCCTTGAGTTGCTTCTTTAAATATAGTACCGCCTAATTTAACACCAATTACATTTCCTATAGCTTCTGGGAGTGCCTCCCATGCTCCATGTTCTCTAACCAATGGTTCATAATCTTTTGCTACTTTAAGCCATTGTTCATCGGTTAATGGTTTGCCTGTTGCTTTTATAGAAATATCATCTGATTTTTCTCTTATATCGCGTAAGAAACCATTGGTATCCATACGATAAGCCGCCGCTGCACCTGCCGCCGCCATACCTGCTTCAGTTGCAAATGGAATTGGAGTAAATAATCCAACTGCCGCACCTGCTAAGCTCGATCCCATAGACAATAAAGAAAATGCCGCATTTTGTGGCAAATTCCTGATCTTGGCGCTATCAATACCTAATAAATATTCGTTCTTAAGTTCTGGATCTTGTGCGTTCTTTTTAACATATTCCCTTTGTTCGGCAATAAAATCGTGTTTCCAAGCATCGCCCGTTAAAGCTTTAGGATCTGAACCCTGAAATAACAATGCTTGAGCGCCCGCAGCAAAAGCCAAAGGTGTATTCTGAACAGCTGCCCCAATATCTTGAGCCAATGGCGCTGCTGCACTGGCCATTTGTTGACGTTTATTTTGTTGGTCCTGACCAAACTTGGCAATACCAGAATACCAGGGTTGTTCTTCTTGTGGTTCTGGGGGTGCAACTTGTTGCACTTGTTGGGCAAATGGATCAGGAACAGAGGGTGCAACTTGTTGCACTTGTGGAGTAGGGGGTGCAACTTGTTGCACTTGTGGAGTAGGGGGTGCAACTTGTTGCGCCTGTTGGATGTCTTCAAGTCTAGGATTAGAAAAACCTCTTCCAGAGCCCGCTAAACCAGCAAGTCCTCTTTGAGTTTTAAATAATTCATTTGTCTCTTCCGGCGTAGCTTCAAATGCCGAAGACCATTCAGTATATTTTTTTAAAAGTTCCTCTCTACTAATATTTTCTGGAACATTTTGAATAATCGTGCCATCAGGCATTCTTACATCTATCATTACCAATCCTTAATCAGTACGGAATTGACTAAAATCTACTATTTTATTTGGCGCAGGTTGAGCGTTGGTAGGTTGAACATTTTGCGGTAAACCAGCAATCCCAGGAGCCCTCGGGATAACTTGTGGTGGCGGAGTAAGTTTATTCATCTCTATTTTACCAGGTTCATTTGGTGAAAAGATATGAGTTTGAGATTGAGCTGCTTGTTCATTAAACGTAGGAACATAACCAGGATGTATCAAATGCGGCCTAGCTCCATAAAAATTATCTGCTTCATTGTTGATTTGTTGAGCCAGTATATTGGCATTAGGAACATCACTAGGTCCAAAACTTCTATCACCTGTTAATTTTGCATATTCATCATAAAGTTTTTGTGTTTTTGTTCTAAACACTTGATCCGCTTCTTTTTGTTCAGGTGATGCAAGATTACTAATTTTAGTTTGATTAGTTTGTGCATTTAGTTCATTTGTACTTGCATTTCGTAAAGCGGCATCAGCTTCAGCTTTATAATACGGACCTTTATAAAGTCTATTAAATTTTGCTTCTTCTTCTGCTTTTTGTTTATCTATATTAGCTTTAAAAGCAGCAATCTCACTTTCACCTTTTCTATACGCTGATGTATCCATTATTTGCGCAGCATCTTGTTTAAGTTTTGTGCCAGCCATAAGATTAGTCTGCGCAGTATTTTGCAAAGCAATTTGATCTTTAGTATTACCTTTTATAGCGGCATCTTTAGCTTGCGCCATTAAAAACTGAGAATGATCAAGTAAGTCTTGAGAATCATCAATAGATTTTCTACCTGATATATAAGCCGCAATTCCTTTTTCACCGCCTTGAGCAATATTAACCCCAGCATAAGGAGAAGTGCCACCCATTATTCCAAGTCCAGTTTGTAAAAGAGCCAAACTTAAATTGTTATTTTTCCTATCATCAATGTTGGCTTGTTTCTTTTGTAATTTTTGTATAAATGGATCATACAAGGCATTGGTTTGTTGATTATCACCAGCGGCGGCTTGTTGTGCGTTTTGAAACAACGTATTTGCATAAGTTGATACATCTTCAGACGTTGGAGCTGAAGGCAAATCTGCTTGTGTTAACTGATTGTAATTAGAAGTAATTACATCACCGTCTTTGAACGTCTTCATTCCAGTAATACCGCCGCCTGCCATTTGTTGAATGTTTTGCGCCGGTAACGTGCCTATGCCTTGATCTTCTGGTAACGCCATAGGAGACGTACCATTAGGCGTATTAGGACCTTCTCCTGCTAAAGCATCGCCTTCAGGAACCATATTCTCTACTGGTTCTTTAGAAATAAGTTTATCAATATGTTTTAATTGTTTAATTAATTCTTGAGCAGTATCAAAATCTTTATTTGCAATGCTTTCATCAATAGCCCGCCTAAGCTTTATTTCTGGATCTGATTGCTGCTCAGGATTACCTGGTTGACACATAGGTTGGCCAGGTTGAGGTTGTGGAGGAGCCATTTGTTGAATAGCTTGATCTTTCACTGTTCCTTGAGGTCCTGGCTGGGGCGCTTGCTGACTCATAGAGTTAACCTGAGATGCAAGAGCAACAAGGTTTGCGCAGTTTTGATGTTGCATTACATATTGTTGCAACTTGCCTTGATCTTTTAGACCAGACAACATAGCCATAGTCTGGTCTATATGACCAGGCTGGAAAGGAGTAATAGAAGGATTAAACATGTTTTTTATCCCATTTGAGCAATAGCTAAATCTACAAGGCCGTTAGATTTTTGTTTCTTTTTAATTGCACCACCTTTAGCCTTACTTAACAACGATCCAACACCCGCCGCAGTAATTCCCGCACCTGCAACTTGAGACAACATAGAAGGAGGAGCTTGATATGTTGCAGATGTTGTATTTGTCATTGGCAAACCGTGCAATATATTTGATTGAAAACTTAATTGTTGTTCAGGATAATTTTTGTAATTTAAGTAACACTGATACTCTTGATTAAGTACGTTTTGTAATTGTTGTTGTTGAGCTGCGCCCATCGTAGATTGCATTCCAATAACACCTAAGTTTTGGTTATATTGGGAGTTGCCTAGCGTATTAAGCGTATTTGCAGCAGTGTTTGCGGCATTAATACCCTGCATACCTAAGTTAGCACCAAACTGACCCTGCTGAGCATTAAGATTGGCCGCGGCTTGATTTTCAGATTGGTTGGATTGTTGAGCACTTAAATTAGCTTGTAAATCAGCTAGGTTTGCCGCTTGGTTAAACTGCCCTTGTTGCAGGCCATATTGACCCATCATGGATTGATTGGCAAGACCAGCTTGTTGCATCATTTGAGCATTTTGCAAATTGGTGTTGTAATTCATTCCTTGATTAGCTTGTTGAGCTTGTAAGCTTCTAGCTTGGCAAGTAGAGAATTGTTGTTCAGCACATTTATATGCTTGGTTATAAGCATTACCAACAAGATTTTGTTGCGCCAATTGATTTGATTGGTTTTGAGCGCCAGTCAATACAGCACAACGAGTTCCTCCAAAAGCTCCCTGGCCAACAGCAGCCGCTTGATTCTGTTGCTGTTGTTGCGCCTGTTGTTGGTGCATCATCTGCAACTGGGGATTTAAAGAAGACTGGATATACGGGTTCATGTATGCACAAGCCATACCTTGTTGCGTAAAGTTTCCTGTATTTACATTACCAGGCCCACCCATTTGAGCAGCCATAGCAAGAGGAGCACCTTGTAATTGAGCGCCTTGTACAGAAGGAGCATTAATCTGTTGTGAGGCATAAGGATTGTATGTATACCCTGCATTTAATCCTGCAAGACCAGCCTGACCTGCCATTGCCGTAGCACACTTCAATTGCCCAGATGTCTGCATCGTAGCGGCATTTTGAAACGCCTCTTGCTGCATAGGAGAAAATTGAGCAACAGTACACCCTTGATACTGCATATAAGGGTTTGCAGTAGTACAAGTCTGTTGACGTACTTTCCCCATAAGCGCCGTTAAGCAGGGCGCTAAATAACATGGAACCGTTGTGGTGTTATAACTGACTGAGGTGGGGCAAGCCATGATTATTCCTTATGCAGGTAAAAATTTATCGGAGTGTGAGTTCACAGCTACTCTGTCATGTCCAACAGAGTGAGCTCTATTTTTTTGAATGCGGTCCATCATTTGATATAGTTTTCGAGCTCCAGCTTCAGTCGATCCATTACCAAGCTCAGACACAATACGAGCAGGAACCACAAACTCACCATCAGCAAGACGGGCAGGCTCAGGATTGTGAGAACCAATAGTTGCAGGAATTGAATCAGATACGCCGTCACCCGGCCCGCGCAATAAACGACCTCCATCTGAATATCCTCCTAAATGACCCACACTGGGCATACCACCGTTTGCAAAACCCATCAAACCACCATTTGCATGAGATGGAACAGAACCAATAGGAACACCGTAAGAGTTATAGATATAACCATATTGGTCAACATAGTTACCAGAAGAGCCTTGATATGGTTTAATAATTGTTCCATCAGATAAGTAATTTACTCCGTTCGCAGAATAAACAGCACCTTTTACCTGTGTTGCACCAGATGGAATAGTATATGGATTTGGCGTTGTGTTTGTGTACGCATTTGATGCTCCACTTGGACCTAACTTAGAAGCGCCAATTGCAACCGCATACGGCATAAAGGCTGGAGAAGCATTTGTAACTTGAGGTTGTTTTGTTTTCCCCATAAGGAAATTATATGCAGATGCACTATCGCCAGTCATCGTGTTGTATTCGCTATTAAACTGATCCATCGTTGTAGGGCTAACAACAGGATTACCTAAGCTTCCTCCTGCTAATTGATAAGCAGTTATCAAACTATTAATACCTGTAAATCCACCGGCTGGTATGCCAGGTATAACAGGAGATGTTGTAACTGAACCATTCGCATTTATGTTTGTACCTCCGCCTGCTACAGCGGCACTACTCGCACCCCCAACTCCAGCAGTGGGGTTTGCTGGTGTAGTAGTAGATGGAAGCGTAGGCGCAGGAGTTACTACAGGAGCTGGAGCACTACCTCCATTTTGTACAACAACTTGGGTTGGAGCTGATACACCACCACCTGTTGGTAAATTAGGATTAGTAGGTGTAGGTGTAGTTGTTGTAACTACAGGCGTGGTTGTTGTTGTGGTATTTTGATTTGGTGTAGGAGTTTGAACTGTAGGAGCCGTAGCAACAACTGGAGCTGTGCATGTTTTTACTGGAATAGCACATATTAAACCTCCATTTTCATTAGGCGGTATTATTGGAGCTGGCTTATTAATAGTAGCAGTGGCAGCCGCGGGCGCTACACATGTTTTTACTGGAGTTACTGGAGTAGTACATACTCCACCAGTTTCAACAGGAAGTGTTTTAGGATAACCTACTACTCCATAATAAGCGGATAATTGACTTGGGTTAAATGCTGCAATTTGATCTTGTGTAAGACCACTAAGAACATTTGCACTTTGATTCTTTATTTGTGCAGGAGTCATTTGCGCAACTTGACAAATAGGCATAGTAGACATACCTGTTGGAGTCGCTGATATTAAGTTACTTGAATTTAATTGTTGAGCATTTAATTGAGCATTTAATCTATCAGCAAGTGAATTGTTTAATATACATGCTTCATGCAATCCCGTATGCGGGTTGATTGGCAATGGTGAACCTGTCATTTTTTTATTAATGCTATTCAAACCATCTAATTCATTTTTAGTAACGTGCAATAACTCAGAATCATTACCACGGCCTTTATCCGCAAGTTTTTGAGCTGTACTTGCTAAACCGCCATTTGCCAATGCAACAATGCCGCCTTGTGCATGATTAACAGGATAAATATATTGATTACTGCCAGGATAACTAGATTGATAACTACTTTGATTAGGCGTAAAACCAGAAGCGCCAAAACTAGCTGCATTTGTTACGCTTATTGGTGTATAAGTTTCGGTATAAGGGTTATAAGAATATTGTCTAATTACGTTAGAGTCAGGGCTCTTGGGTGCTGCAACTGTGTTAGGAGTAGCAGCTTTTTTCAACGCATTAGCTCCTAACGCCGCCGCACCTACTCCGGCTGCAATTGTGTACCCAGGATGAGCCGCGTATGCAGAAGAAACAGCACACTTGATCGTATTCATAATACCCTGGGGCGCAGCAGCTACGGGCGCTTGTACTGGTGTATACGGTGTATTAGGTGTGTAATTAGGATTGTATGGGTCAAATGATCCGCCTGTTGTATAAGGCGAGTTATATACGGCATTTGCTGAAGCCGAACTAGGATTCAAGCCCGCCCCAGAAGAGGATGGATCAAAACTAGGCGCTCCACCTGGCTGAGCTGGTGCATAAGGAGTTCCAACATTCGAACTAGGTGAAGTTGCAAAACCTTCTCCAGATGATCCAGGCGTTGTATTAATTCCAGTACTGCCAGATGTGGCGGCCGGAGTTGCTGATGCACCAACTGCATAATTTTCTAAACTCGCACCTGTCCAACCAGACAAGCCAGCCATAATACCAGTCTTTAGATTACCTGTAGATAAACCAACAAGACCACCCGTCACAAGGCCAGCGTTGGCTGCAACACCAAGTCCGGTAATGCCTCCCAATCCTTCCATTCCCAAAAGACCAGACGCACCTCCCGTAAAATAAGCTAAGGCAGCCCCTGCTAAGGCATCTACTATGGGGTTTGAAATTGCTTGTCGGCCACAAATGCCTACAGCTTGGCCAGCTTGGCCAACAAAAGAATTACCTCCCGTTAGATCAGAACCTAATGCTTTACCAGGATTCGATACTATATCTTGAAAAACGCCCATAATAACCCCTTAATTTAGGTCAAATTTTATCATTTACACTGCTTCACCGCCACTAGCAGTTACTGTCAACCCTGTTGCACCCGCCATGACTTGAATGGTTGCACCAGGCAAAAGAACTTGTACGCCCGTATATGAAATTGTTGTGTTTGCCGGCACAGATTGGCCAAAATACAAAGCATTACTTGCCCCCGCCGTACCAGCAGAAGGAACCAATGAAATAAAAATAGTTACCGCCGCGGATGTTGTGTTGCAAATATCAATTTGTTTTAAGTACGTTCTTACAACAGAAGGAACCGTATACAGCGTTGTATAACTTGTTGTGACTGCAACTTGTCCAAGTTGATTGGGGAAAACATTTTGATAATTAGACATTACACCCCCAACCAAATTAATGTTTGATTTGTTGATACCTGTGCAATAACCGTGCTGTTGACTGCATTCAATTGTGCAAAATACAGTTGGAGAATCTTCTCAAACTGATTCATCCATTCATTCGAGTATGGATAAGCTGCAAGCGGTAAGTTTGGCGGCGCTGGGTTATTTGGAATCATCTTCTACCATCCGATCTAATGTTCATTAATGGCGTACCTAATTGCCAAGTAGTTCCAATCTTGTTGGATTCCATTTTGATGATTAATTGGCGGCCTCGAATGCGTACATACACATAATCTGTAAATTCTTCTGTAAGGTTTACAGAGGCTATATAGTTAACTTGCGGCGAGTTTGGCGTGCCTACTCCAGATCCCATTGCAACCAAAGGATAAATTGTCATTGTGGCCTGCGGTGTTGTGCCTGACGTAGATCCAGTAAAGGTTACGTCTGGTAACATCTTGTCTACAAATGCAAAACGCTCCCCCTGAGCCTGCGCAATATCAAATTCAGATGAAGTAATGTACGCATCCATCGCCGCTGGCGTACCCGTTTCATTGTCGTCAACGCCGCTTTCTTGATTGACAAGATAACCGTTATACGTTGCTGCAACAGGATTGGGTTGAATGCCGCTATCTAACCAAGCCGTTCTACCAAGAGATCCGTAATACCATGTGTGATCTACATAATTAAATACAACATAAGCATTTATTTGTGTTCCAGTTCCGGACACATAGAACCACCAAACTTCATTAAATGCCTCTGAAGTACTGGCATACACTTGTTGTGTTTGCATTTGATTTATATTGTTAAATACAAATCTACGCAAATCAGACGGCAAAGTTGTAACTTGGCCTGTATACATATAAAACTTATCACGACCCATCCAAAATATAATACCAGCGGCAAGTGTGGCCGCATTCGGTCCCATAATAGAAATATTCTCTGCCATAAGTTGAGTTGACCAAACAAATGGAGGCCCAACAAATTGAACAGAATAAAGTGCTGTATCAGTAATGGCAACAATTTCTTGACGAGTTTGGATCACCGTCACAATCTGAGAACCATGTGAAAGCGTTTGACCGCCAGCCTGATTGGTAATAGATGGATACCAAATATAAGGATTGGCCTGGTCCGACCAGCGAATCAACATTGGGTTTAAAGTTGTAGATGCAACATTGTTGCACCCAAAAACAAGTACAAATCTGGATGAATCAGAAACAATTATGTTGTTTTGATAGATTGGTACATCACCTAATATAGCTATAGACTGCGTGCCAGATTGCGTGCCAGTTGTATTAATTGGTGCGCCAGCCACCGTTGCTGAAATATTAAACTGTGTACCAGATGCGTTTGTAACATAGTATGGCACTCCCGCAGTAAGCCCTGATGGCAAAGATCCTGTTGTGCCTAACGTAATAGAGCTGTTATTGGGTAAATTTAAATTAGAAACAATAATCGTTGGCGTACCTATGTAAATCGTAATGGGACCACCAAGCGTATTAAGATTAACCCCAGGCGTGCTTACACCATTGTTTGCTGACCAATAATAAATGCCTTGACCTCTTGGCCCATACAATAAATCTTGACCATAGTTATATTGATTCCAAATTTGCAAAGGCTGTAAAGATGAGTTCCCATTACCCCATGTTCCTCCACCCCAAGCACCAGCGCCCCATCCACTTAATGGAACTTCATAAGCTGGCCCAGTATTTAATTGATAAGAAGCCGTAACAGCAAACCCGCCTCCTGTTGCCGTACTGGTTGCAGCAGTAGCAGACGTAATCGTATAAGTAGATGCAGACTGTACTGTAGTAATTTGATATGTGCCGTTTAGCGTTAACCCACCTACCGTATTTGCACCAGAAAATGTAACAAAATCGTTAACCTGAAATCCACCAGCAGCATCTGTAACCAAAACAGAAGTACTAAGATTTGTGGTTTTAAAAGGATTTGTAAGTGTATTTACTGTGCGAACAGGCGTAATGTCATAATAAGTATTGCCGTAAGTAATATAAAACTTAAGATTAGTACCAACACCTATTAAACTAATATTAGCAAGCGTTACCCAAGCCCAAAGAGAACGACATACACCTAAAAATGTACTCGATGAATACTGTGTCCAACCACCTATTTTTTCTGGGAATCCTTGACGAAAACGCACAAGCTGACTTTCATACCAACCGCCTTCTGTTGCATATTGGGTTTTTTCCCTGTTAATCCCAGGTTTAAAAATAATCTTTAAAAATGACATTATTCAATAATTGCCGTTGATGTTTCTCTATCTAACTTTAAAGTACCTTCGCAACACATATTCCAATCCTCTCCTTCGCGCTCGCTGTAAGACGGAACATTGATATTTACATTTTTAACTAAATATTCTTTTGTACCTTCAAACACCCGCCAAGCATGATCTGGAGTACCGCGTCCTGGCTGACCTCTAGATTTGTTAAACCTTATCCTATATTTCACACAATTTCAACCTGTGGATTAGAAATTATTGTTGGCCTAACTTCTATGTTGAAATGTATAAATTTAATTGGAGATTCAGAAGCATGCCTGGAAAAAGAATGCGCTAACCAAGAATTTGTAAAAAACAACTGGCCGGGCTTAGGTGTAAACCCTATGTTATTGCTTGCTGCTGTTATAAATTTTAGGTCATTCTCTGGCAAACTTGCCTGCACCTTGCCTGCCCTTGGATCATGAAATACTACGTTTGAACACTTTTCAGGACATTCAATAAAATAAAATCCAACAATTTGCACTGGGTTGGTATGCGCATGTTGCTCCATAAGAGAATGTTTGTAGTGCTCTTGACACCACATAGATTCAATTACGGTACTAAGTTGTTGCATTTTGTATCCTTGATTGAAAAGGATATACCAAGACTGCTCACCTACAAACTTAATAAAATCCGACAATCGCGGATCTGTGTAAATGTTATTGGTCATCCTAACAGGATATATTTCGTTGAGCTGTTCGTTGGCTCTAACTTGTTTTAGATGTTCTTCTGTAACATCAATTATTGCATCTAAAAATTCCGGCTTATCTGCTGTATATATAGGAGACGTAAAATAATTACCAACTGCTAAAGAATGGGTAAGAGCAGGAGTAGCAGCGTTGCACATTATTTCATTTTTTTCAATGTTTGCGCTAGTCTGGCTCGTTGTCCCAGTTTGCCCGGAGCTTTGGCTGCTTTGGCTAATTTTTTGGCCGGTATCTTTTTGTCCATTGGAATGCCTAGCTCTTTGTGCAGCGCGCCTGGATGCTTTATTGTTTTTTGTATCCATTTAGTTTCACCGCCCTTTGCCATATTTTTAATCGGTTCTTTACGAATTGTAGCCATTATGTTTCCTTTAAGCTATTGCCAAACCTTCTTTTAACTGAGCAAGAGTCAATCCATTTGTGTACTGAAAATGAGCCAATTCTTTAAATGATTTCCAATCTCCGGCCCACTCTAAACCGCATTCTTTACCAAGCCTTCCTATTTCTGCCCATACTGGAT
>Ga0208872_1002290_pt1 | contig 11194 bp, 7 predicted proteins | sample CryBogCBH12Aug08_FD_185508 | JGI IMG/M metagenome (GOLD analysis project Ga0208872, IMG submission 185508) | Freshwater microbial communities from Crystal Bog, Wisconsin, USA - CBH12Aug08 (SPAdes) | ecosystem: Environmental > Aquatic > Freshwater > Lake | place: Crystal Bog, Wisconsin, USA... | reverse complement strand
AGAAATCCATGCTGCTCACGGATACCTGGTACACCAGTTTCTTTCACCGCTTACCAATTTAAGAAAGGATGCTTATGGAGGAAGTTTTGAAAACAGGAGCCGCCTGCTGAAAGAAATTATACAATCCGTTCAAACAGTATGGCCATCCCATTTACCATTGTTTGTAAGAATATCTGCAACCGACTGGGTAGAAGGTGGATGGAATATCGAAGAATCTGTAAAGTTATCAGACATGATGCAACAATCAGGTGTCGATTTGGTGGATTGTTCTTCGGGTGGATTGGTTGGGCATGCATCTATTCCGGTAGGTCCGGGATACCAGGTGCCCTTTGCACACCGTATCAAAAAAGAAACAGGAATACTTACTGCTGCAGTAGGCATGATTACTGATGCAGCACAGGCAGAAGCTATTCTGGTAAATGAAGAAGCTGATCTGGTATTACTGGCCCGTGAATTTTTAAGGGATCCTTATTTTCCGGTGCATGCTGCCCATGCTTTACAGGCAGAAATTGAAGTTCCTGTTCAATATCTTCGCGGCAGGAAATAATATATTTTTTTAAAAAGTATTCACCGCTTAACCCAAAATTCAGATTTAATACAAAATGCCTGCTTAAGTTTGCACTTTTTTAATATAATTCAATCAGTATGCAGGTAATGGGCCCTAAATTTTTTCTTCTTATCAGTGGTTTTCTGTTTTTTATTGTATCAGGTGCACAAAATAAAGACCTGCAAAAACCTGTAGGCCCGGTCATTGGTAAAGTGATAGATTCAGCTACCGGAAAAGGAATTGAATCAGTAGCAGTGAATGTATATGTAAAAGGCAGTAAAAAGACGGTTACCAGTGCTATTACCGATCATACAGGGCTGTTTACCGTGCATGAACTTGTACCAGGCACTTATAATTTTACCATACAGTTTATTGGATATAAGCCGGTAAAGCTGAACAATATTACAGTTAAATCTGATAATATTGATCTGGGTACCATACAATTGGGTTACCAGAGTGGCGGGCAATTAGCAGAAGTAACTGTAGTGGCAAAAGCAGCGGTGATAGAAAATAAGGCAGATAAAATTGTCTATAATGTAGCCAACGATATTACTTCACAGGGAGGAGTAGCCATTGATGTGCTGAAGAAAGTACCACAGGTAACCGTAGATATTGATGGTAATGTGGAACTGCAGGGCAATGCCAATATCAAATTTCTGATCAATGGCAAGCCATCCACAGCCTTTGGCAACAGTATTGTGGATGCCCTTTCATCCATACCGGCCAGCCAGATTAAAAGTATTGAAGCCATTACCAGTCCGGGTGCCAAATACGATGCAGAAGGAACCGGAGGGATTATCAATATTATTCTGAAGGATAATAAAGTAAAGGGAGTGAATGGAACTGTAAATGTTTCTGCAGGTACCCGACTTGAAAATGGCGCTGTTAACCTGAATGTACGTAATGGTAATTTTGGTATCAATGGTTTTTTTAATGGCAATACACAGATAAACAGCAGAACCTTAACCAGTCAGGACAGATATACAAAAGATACCATCGGCCAAGCCATTACCCACCTGCTGTTAGACGGCTATTCAGATTTTGTAAGAAACAGTTATCAGACCGGTATCGGATTTGACTGGAGCCCTACTAAAAAACAAACCATTACCGGCGGGCTCAGTTATTTTCATTTCGGTTATAAAAGTGATGCGGTAATCAATCAGGAGCAACATACGGCAGACTTTAACCAGAATGTTCTCAGTGATCTGTTCAGTACCAGAACTGCCCATAGCCATTATGAAGATGGCAATCTGGAATGGAACCTGAATTATAAAAAGACATTTGTTGCAGAAAAGAAGGAATTGAACTTCCAATTCAGTTCCGGTTATGAAAACAACCATACCGATTATTATCAAAACCAGATCTATACCGGGGAAACTTTGCCTTTTTCAGGCTCTAACAGTAATAGTCCGGGTACTACTCATCAAACCATATTCGGAGTAGATTTTGCACAACCACTAAGCAGTGCAGTTTTACTGGAAACCGGTGCTAAAGTCACTATTCAGGATATTGCCAGTGTAGCGGATGTAAATACACTGAATACCATCTCCAATGAATATGAACCCGATACCACCCAATCTTACCATCTCAATTACGACAGGAAAATTTATGCCGGATATGTATCAGCCAGTTTTCCATTGTTTCATTTCCTGAATGTAAAAGCAGGGATGAGGTATGAGTATACCGATACAAAGATTGATTTCCCGAATACAGCAATCCCCGCATATAATACCTGGGCACCCTCTCTTTTGTTAATGCATGATTTACCTAATAAGCAAAGCATTAAGTTTGCCTATACACACCGTATAGAACGGCCCGATTATTATGATCTCAATCCATTTAAGAATTTAAGCGACCCTTATAATATCAGCACCGGTAATCCATTAATTAAACCCGAACAGGGGGACAATTTTGAACTCGGATATAATAAATCTTTTGAAAAAGGAGCCAATATCTATTTTGGACTGGTAACCCGGATAAACAGTGAGGATATGAAAAGGTATACTGAGTTTTACCCAACTTACCAGATCGGTGATTCCTTATATAAGAATGTATCTGTAACCAGCTGGACCAATATTGGTTATGAAGTTAGATCCGGTGTGGTGCTTTCTGTTTCCATACCCATTAGAGACAGATGGAATATCCGGATGAATACCTTTATTTCCAACAGGCGTATTACCAATGAACTGGCTGGTGGTACAGTAACCAACGGATTGGATGGCAGGGTGAATGTAAACCTTACTTATCAGTTACCCCATAACCTGATTATGGAAGCCTTTGTAAATTATAATTCACCCATCAATAATATACAGGGTAAAACACCACAATATTTCAGTTATAATTATGCGCTAAGAAAGCAATTTTTCAATAAAAAGCTCAGTTTTGGGTTCACTACCAATAATCCGTTTAATCAATATGTAAAACAGGTAATTACCACCACTACTACTGATTATGTATCCACAGCTATCCGTTATATGCCCTTACGTTCTTTTGGTGTAAGCCTTCAGTATAAGTTTGGTAAGCTGCAGTTTAAAAAAGAAGAAAAAGAAAAGGATAATCTGCCTTCACCGGCGGATATGTAAGTTTATACCGTTTTATTTTTATTATGTTTATGGCAAACCATTACCGGTACGTCAGTATGTTTCATGATATATTCCGTTACACTGCCCAGCAGTATATGCTGTAAACCTGAATGCCCGTGAGAACCCATAATCACCAGGTCAGGCTCCCATTCATTGATAATATTCAGGATCTCCGTCTTGGGAAATCCCTGCGGTGTAAACCTGAAAACCTCTCCGATACCATCATATAAAGTGATGAGTTGTTCAATTATTTCTTCTGCCTGTTTTAATAAAACCGTACTGGATTGTTCGGGTGTAATACCCAGGTCGGTATTGACCGCTTCTTTCGATTTATCAATCACAGATACAATTCCTACAGAAGCATTGAGCTGGTGAGCAAGCGCAAACCCTTTTTTTGAAGCATAAAGAGAAAAAGGACTGTTGTCCACTGCAATGAGTATTTTACTGAAGAGCATATTTGCCTGTTAACGATGGCTCTATAAAGTTAGTGATAGCTGGGTTGTAAAACATAAAATAGAGGGGCATTATCGTTTGTTTTTTTCTTTCACCTGTTTAATAGTTTCCAGTTCATGGTGAATGGTATGAAATTTAGAGACAGCTACCCGTTGTGCATGATAAATACCCGAATGCCCGCTGAAGTAATAAGCCATACAACAGGCCACTGCATAATAGATCACATTTTCAGAACCAAAGAGTTCAATCCCCATCAGCGTACAAGCCAGCGGGGTATTGGTAGCACCCGCAAATACAGCAATAAAACCTAGTCCCGCAAAAAGATCAACCGGCGAACCGGTAATCACAGCCAGTGTATTGCCCAGGGTAGCACCCATAAAAAACAGTGGGGTTACTTCCCCCCCCTTAAAACCCATGCCCAGGGTAATGGCAGTAAGCAACAGTTTCCAGAACCAGCTGAAATAAGTAGCACCATTCGCATGAAAAGCACTCAGGATACTAATACCCTCCGGGTGCGGATTACTCACGCCCAGGCCCAGGTAATCAACAGTGCCCAGTGCATAACTAATGGCCATAATCAGCAATGCCCCAACAACGGGTATCATCCATTTGCGACTAAAATACTGGTTGCTTTTGCTTTTGATTAAATGGGAGAGTTCTGCAAACAGAAAGCTGGTACAGCCAAATAACATGCCGGCAATTACCACTTTACTCAAGAGTACAATGTCAAAAGAAATATGTGAGAAAAGACGGGCTCCGGTATCTGTAAAAGCAATATGGTAATGCGTATGATGAATGCCACAGGAAGCACAGGTAATATCTGCCACAATACTCGCCACCAGGCAGGGAATAAGGGCATCGTATTTAATCCTGCCGATGGTTAATACTTCCAGGGCAAAAATAGCACCTGCCACCGGGGTACCGAATACCGCCCCAAAGCCAGCAGCCATACCACACATCAAAAGTATCCGTTTACGTTCGTGGTGCAGTTTATACCAGCGGGCAAATACAGCAGCAATACTGCCCCCCATTTGCACGGCAGTACCTTCCCGCCCCGCCGAACCTCCAAATAAGTGTGTAAGGATCGTGGTAAATAAAATCAGGGGTGTCATCCGGGCCGGGATACCACCACCTGGTTTATGAATTTCATCCATGATCAGGTTATTCCCTGCATCGGAATTTTTACCATAATACCGGTATAGCCAGGAAATGATAATCCCTCCAAGCGGTAAAAAGAAGATCAGCCACAGGTGTTGCCAGCGGGTTTGGGTAGCCATATCCAGTAACCAGAGAAAAAATGCCACCAGTAAGCCAATACTAATGGCCACAGGCAATATCAGCAGGGCCCAGCGCAGCAGGTGTTTGCCGATGTAAAACTGTTCAAATGAATATTTAGGTTTGTTCATCCCGCAAATAGTTTTGACAGGGTTAAAAAATAATAGCTATTTGCAGGCGCCATCAGACTTTTTATAAAAGACGGTTAGCCAGGAATACACCATTTCCTTTGCATTCAAAAATAGGAAATAAGCTCATGCGCCTATATTTTTACCTGCAGGTTTTTTAATAGGATGACACTGAATATTTTACATTTGCCCCGTGAATTTTTCAAAAACCCCGGATAAGAAGATACTTGCTTTGCTGATACTGAGTTGCTGTATATGGGCGGCTACTGCACAAACTATGCTGAAAGGGGTGGTGGTGGATAAACAGACAAAGGAACCCCTGGAACAGGCCATTATTACTATAAACCGGACTGCAGGCAATATACTAACAGATAAAAACGGCAGTTTTAGTGTCAGCAATCTGCATCCCGGAGATTCCCTTTCCATCCGTTTTATCGGGTATATCAACCAGTCAGTCAAGGTAAGCACCAATACCAACTTATTGCATATAGAACTGGAAAAGGGCCGTTTTGATTTAAAAGAAGTCATCATCACCAATCATGTCAATAACCTCATCAGTTCGCATACGCTCAGCAGTATAGATTTGAATATGCAACCGGTAAAATCGGCACAGGACCTGCTGAAGTTAATACCCGGATTATTCATTGCCCAGCATCAGGGCGGGGGAAAGGCAGAGCAGATTTTTTTAAGGGGATTTGATGCAGACCATGGCACCGATGTCAATGTATCGGTAGATGGAATGCCTGTCAATATGGTATCCCATGCGCATGGGCAGGGCTATGCCGACCTGCATTTTCTGATACCGGAAACCGTTGCCGGATACGATTTTGGCAAGGGGCCTTATTATACCGGAAAAGGCGATTTAAATACGGCGGGTTATGTGGCTTATAATACCATTAATGTACTGGATAAGAATATGCTAAAGATAGAGGGGGGGCAGTTTAACAGCGGCCGATTAGTAACCATGCTTAACTTATTAAATGAAACTGCAAAAGCGAAGGGACAATCCGCCTATATTGCAGGCGAAGCTTTATACTCTGATGGGGGCCCCTTTCATTTGCCCGAGCATTTTACCCGGTATAACCTGTTTGGGAAATTCCTTACCAATATAGGCAATAACAACAAATTAAGCCTATCCCTATCCACATTAAGTTCCGGATGGCGGTCCGCCGGCGAAATACCCGACAGAGCCATTACAGAGGGCTATATACCCGACCGGTACGGCGTGATTGACAGTTTTCAGGGCGGGTATACCAGCAGAACCAATGCCAATATCAAGCTCACCAGTCAGTTGGGCAATCATTTTACCTGGGAAAACCAGGCTTATTTTAGCCACTATTATTTTAACCTCATCTCCAATTTCAGTTATTACTATTATTTTCCGGTTGAAGGGGATGAATTCCGCCAGTTTGAGATCAGGAATATGGGAGGATACAGCAGTAAATTATCCCGACAGGATAATATTGGCCAGGCCACTTACAATACGGTAGTTGGTGCAGGTTTCAGGAATGATGATATCAGTCCCAGTGAACTGGACCATACCCAATACGGGCAATTTTTAGCCCATTTACAGTATGGCCGCACCCGGGAATGGAATACCCATGCTTATTTAGATGAAACGGTAAGAAACGGCAACTGGCTGATCAATGCCGGAATACGGTTAGATTATTTTCATTTCTATTACCAGAATATGGCAACGGATACATTTGCCACCAATATTTATGCAGGGGTGAGTCCCACTGCAGGAAAAGCAACTGTTAGTCCCAAATTAAATATCGAGTACACTTTTAACCCAAAGTTTCAGTTGTATTTCAAATCCGGCAAAGGCTTTCATTCCAATGATGCCAGAGTGGTGATAGCCAATCAGGGCTATGAAATATTACCGGCGGCCTGGGGGGCAGACCTTGGGTTTAACTGGAAGCCCATTCCCAGATTATACCTCAATACAGCCATCTGGTATTTATACCTGCAGCAGGAGTTTACTTTTGGAGAAGACCTGATAGACCAGCCCGGCGGTCCTGTGCAGCCCAGTGGCAAAACCAGCAGGATGGGGATAGATTTATCTGCCAGGTACCAGCTCACCGACTGGCTATTTGCATCCGTGAATGTGAACCTGGCAAAGCCCCGGTCTATAGATAGTGCTGCCGGCAATGATTATGTACCCCTGGCACCCACTTTTACCAGCACTTCCAGTCTGGATTTCCGGTTTAAGAACGGCTGGAATGGCGGCATCAGTTACCGGTATATCCATGACCGTGCAGCCAATTCTGATTATAGCTTAACTGCATTGGGCTATTTTGTAACGGATCTATCTGTAAACTACACTCAGAAAAAATACCAGATTGGCCTTGCTATAGAAAACCTGTTCAATGTAAAATTTGCCGAATCGCAGTTTGAGTATGTTTCCAGGTTAAAATATGAAACACAGCCCGTGGATGATGTAAGTTATACGCCCGGGGTACCCTTTTTTGCAAAATTAAAATATACCCTGTTTTTCTAGTTCCTGTTTACCCGGAATTCAAGCCATAGCCATTTTAATTTTAAAAGCCATTTTAAGCCCTACCAGGCATATACCGGCACCTTAATCGGTTCGGAGTCGGTTAGGACCAAGTCCGTCAAATGACGGACTTAATATGAGCCGATTACTACCCGGTTAAGGTGCTGGTAGGGGGTTGGGGAGGGATAGGAATGTGTATTTTATGATTGTAACAACCTTACTTTTTGGACAGTTAAAACAAATATGTTAATTTAACGCTTTGAATTAAGGTTGAAGCTCCCCCGCTTTGTTTATTAGTTTAATTTTATTGTAGCAAACATACTTGGTGCATATGCGTATATGTGACTGAGGTGGATTTATTTTGGAAGGAAAGGGAAAATTTTTATGAAGCAATTATTTGCATTTATATTTTTTATTTTGACTACAACCTTATTTTCTCAACAATTAAACGTAAGGACATCAATTAAAAATATTGTTGACAAGTTGGGCAAAGAAAAAACTTTACATCTTGGCGCTCCTGTTGGGTTTGCAGGTATTCCAGAGACAGGCAATAAATATTATAAATTGTATAAACAACTTGAAAACAAAGCAACAGATACAGAATTGTTGATTCTGACAAATGACACTTCTAAAACTATTTTACTGTATTCGTTCACAATTTTGTTTCATCGAAATTTTGTAAGGCTGAAAGACATTTTTATAAAATATCTGAATGACGAATCTGAAGTATGGGAAGCAAGTGGTTGTACAGGAGTTCTTTGGAAAACCAATTCGTATATGCTACAACTTCTTAATCCAAAGTCAAAAAAATCTTTAAATAAATATTTGACAGAGCAGGAATATGATGACTATTTTAAGAAAATTGGGTTTTAAATAAAAACACTAGTGAAATAGTTTACAAAATAAAAAACACAAAGCCATGGTATAATAAAACCGGGTCGCATTATCAACTTTCGGCATAGCTTTAGTACGCATTTAATTGATTCGGGAACAATGTAACCATGATGCAAAAATTTCAAGGCCATAATGACCTTAAAACAACATGTATGTTGAGATGTATTTGCGCTACTCGATATTATCCGTTTTTTTTTAATAATGCATTGTAGATTAAAGGGTACTAAAAATTGTTTTTATAATCAGGGTAGCGGATATTAGCGGAAATACACTCGTTGTGCAAAATTTTTATACCTATGTCAGCAAGATACTTTAATTACAGGCAAGGAGACAGAAGCGAATTACTCGCTGACTATCTATTGTCTGGAATTGGAATAACTACACCTATTCGTAGACAAGATGACACAGGCTTTGATTTTTATTGCTCAATTAGTGACCAAGAAAAAGGTATTCTAACTTTTGGATTCCCATTTATTATCCAAATCAAAAGTAAATCTGCTAAGAACATTATTAGTTATGGTACAGATGTTGAAAAAGACTGGGATAGTCATCAAGTAGAATGGTTATTCAGAAATGAATTACCATTATTGTTCGGAATCGTTAATAAAGACAACCAATCAATTGAAATATATGATTGTTCTTCGTTTTATTTTTCAAAAGTCAATAGAAGCCTCCCGGCTATGGTAGAGTTCATTCCACGAGTAGACAAGATAAATTTAAATGACATTGGCAAACCTGAAGAAGTTCAAATTCAAAATTGGACTAACTCTTTATCAAACGGGAAAATTTATAAAGTTGACTTAGGACATCCTCTTATTACATTACAAAATTCGGACTTTGAAGATGATACCAAAATAAGGTTAAAAAAAGATTTGCTAAGAAATGCCATTTCTATGCAATCAAGTAATCTAATTTTTTTTAGGCTTAAATTACCATATTTAAATTGGATTGTTAATAACACTACTGACACCTCTTTACTTGGAGGATGGAGTTTTTTTGTTATGGGAAATTCTAATGGGACAGAGTTTGTTACAAACATTAATGCTGAGGCTCTTATATCAATAGGACTTCATGCCATTATTGACAATAAGCCAGAAATAATTCAAAGTATTAAATCATTATTGAAGTTAGTTGATAAAATAAGAATTCCACCACAAATAGTGACAGACTATCCAAGTCTATTTGAATAAACTTTGCCCAACACAAGCATTTGCCGTTATTACGGTTGGACGACAAACAAGAAGCTGAACATTTTATCTTTACTGAACAAAACAATTAATTGAACAACATATTTTCAAATACCGCAACAATGCAAATACGTTTCCTTTGTATGTAACCCTTACATACCGTTAACTAATAAGCAAATCGTTACTATCGACATAATGCCAATAATTAAGTATCTTGAAAAAAAATACAATAATCAATGCTTCTTAAAATAGAAATATTAGATGTTAAAGACTTAAAAGACAATATATGGTTTCTTTGCAAAGGAAGCTTATTAGACTACCTTGAAAAGTTAAAACCTTCATTTTATGAGTACATAATACAACGAAAAATTGTAAAAAACAGATACTTAAATACCATTGTAAATACGATATTAGCGGGTGAACCAGTTCCGATTATAACTCTAACTACTACAAATAAATTAAATGACATTGCCAAGGGCACTTTTATAAATCTTGAAATGGAAGGCGTCGAAATTTTGGACGGACTTCAACGAACATTTAGATTATGGGCTTATTATAAAATAATTGAAGAGTTTAAAACATCTAAGGCGCTTCAGCCAATAGATTTTGCAAAAAAAATCAAAGAAAGTTATCCTGAATTTTTTGATTCGGGTATCATAACCTTGACAAAAATAAAAGAGTATTTTAAAGAAGGAACGTTTGACAAAATAGAAAAAGCATTTCAAAGTTTTGAGGTATACTTCTTTGTGTGGAGTGGCTTGTCATCAAATAAAGCCATTCACAAAATGCTAGTTCTAAATGCTGGCCAAAGACCGGTAAGCCTTACACATCAATACGAGTTACTTTTCCTATACGTATGGGAAGAAGTAAAAGCAACCTCAGGAATAAAACTTTATCGTGACCGAGACCCTTCGGCAAATAAAATTAAACTTGGAGATAGAAAAACTGGCGAATATATGTTTTCATCAGTGATTGCTGGCTTGCGGTCATATCTGGAAAATAAACCTAAGAGAATTTCCATAGATGACTTAGATATAGAGGATTTACAACATGGTGAGAACGGATTTCAAATCAATGAAGATATTTTTACTAAACCCTACATTGAGATTTTTTTGAATAAGCTTAAACAAACTGATGAAAAAGTAACAGAAAAGGAAGGTGAAGACGGCACAAAATGGTTTGTGAGAGATACAACTATTTCAGGTTTTTTAGCTGGACTTGGAAAATACGCCAATGTTAGCGAATCTATGCCAATTGATGAAATTCAAAAACTAACTGTTAGGGTATTTGATGAATTGGCAGAAAAGGTTTTGGCCAATGGATTTAATTTGAAGGAATTTCAAGAAGAATACTACAATTTACAGAGTCGAACGATTAATGTCGGTACCTATGTCCGTTCGATAATTATGGACTATACATTGGGTATGTTAACCAATAGTTCACCAGACTGGAAAACCCTATTTTCTAAATCTAAGTCCAAAATTTCAAGCTAATTATGCCAACAGGTAGAGAGACAGTAAAAGAGCTTTTAAAGTTTGTACATACCCATTATGCATTGACAATTCCCGATTTCAATGACTCTATCGACAATGATTTATTGTCAACTGACCAAGCTATATCAGATTTAAAAC
>Ga0208872_1002288_pt1 | contig 11199 bp, 9 predicted proteins | sample CryBogCBH12Aug08_FD_185508 | JGI IMG/M metagenome (GOLD analysis project Ga0208872, IMG submission 185508) | Freshwater microbial communities from Crystal Bog, Wisconsin, USA - CBH12Aug08 (SPAdes) | ecosystem: Environmental > Aquatic > Freshwater > Lake | place: Crystal Bog, Wisconsin, USA... | reverse complement strand
ACACCCGCGAATGGAAAAACAAACTCAAGGCGGAAGCCCAACGCCGCTTCCCGCAGTTGGCGGTAACGCTCGCCACGGCGGATGCCTTGCTGATTCTGGATTGGGCGCTGCGACCGGCGACCCAGACCGGGTACCTCGCCGACACGCGGGGACCGGGAACGCCGGCAAGCACTAAACAACCCGTCCCGATGCCCGTTCCCACCCCGTGAATCGCGGGGGAAACCCATTTCGAAGGCGCACGCTGCGCTCCCGAAAAACACAACTAAGAAACACAGCAAACAGAGAAAAAAATGAAACTAAATAGTCACAGCAGCAACTTCAAACCCTGTCCGGAATATACCGGGCCAGCGGTTTGCGTAGATGCCACGCCAACCAAAACCGTGCAAACAAAGTTCGGGCCAAAGGAAAAATTCCGGTTCGTGTTCGAAATCGCCGAGACGAAAGACGACGGCACGCCGTGGTGCGTGTGGTCGGCACCGTTCACGCCGTCGTATCACGAAAACTCGGCGCTGCGGCCGTTCCTCCGCAAGTGGATGGGGCGCGAACTGTCCCCGGCCGAAGTCGAGCAATTCGACGTGGATGAACTAGTCGGCCGCCCCGCCCAGATCACGGTCATCCACGAACACAGTGACGGCGAGATTTACGCCAATATCGCGTTGATCACGCCGGACAAATCGGCAACGCCGCTGAAACCCTCGGGGAAATTCGTGCGGCTCAAAGACAGAAATCAGGAGGCAGGAGCCAGAAATCAGAATGGCGGCTACCGCCGGGCTGAGCCGGCGACGGATCCGGGCAACAATTTGCTGGCGACGAAAATCCATGTCGGCAAGTGCAAGGGGCTGGAGGTGCGTGACCTCTCGCCGGAACAAGTCGGCGCGCTGGTGGCCAACTGGCTGCCGACGGCGAAGGCGAACGCCAAGCCGACGGCGGACGACAAGCGGCTGATTGCCGCGCTGGAGTATTGGCATACGGCCCAGGCTGGAAAAACGGAAAGCGACGACGTGCCTTACTAGCCGTGAAATTGCAAAACCACCTCACCCTGCCCCTCTCCCCTGCGCTAAGGCGGAGCGGGAGAGGCAGGGAAAACCAAAATAAATTTTTATGCAGACCATCATATTTGACGTAGAAACCGGGCCTCTGGCGGAAAGCGATTTATCGGCGCTATTGCCACCGTTCGACCCGGCGGAAGTTAAAACGGGCAACCTGAAAGACCCCGCGAAGATCGCGGAGAAAATTGCCGAGGCCGAGGCGAATCATCGCCGCGACTTTTTCGAGAAGGCGGCACTCGACCCGCTCACAGGCCGAGTCATCGCCATCGGGATGTTCGTGGCAGACGGTCACCAAGACTACCACGAAGGAAAATGGACCCTCATCGGCCACGAGGATGAGGCGCGGACGCTGCGCGAGTTTTGGGATCGGACGCGCGGCGACATGGGTCGGCTGAATCCACTCGTGGGCTTTAATATCTTCGGGTTTGATTTGCCGTTCCTGATTCGCCGGTCGTGGAAGCATCGCGTGCCGGTGCCGTTCGGCATCCGGCGCGGCCGGTATTGGGGCGACCAACTGCTTGACCTGCGCGATTGCTGGCAGCTTGGCGACCGGCAGGCGCGCGGTTCGTTGGATAGCATCGCCCGACACCTCGGCGTCGGCGCGAAAAATGGCGATGGCAAAGGCTTCGCCGCATTGTGGCAGAGCGATCGCAAACAGGCGGAATCGTATCTGCGGAATGATGTGGAACTCACCGCCCTGGTCGCCGATGCGCTCGGTGTGGTGGCTTGAAAATAGTTGCAGATTTTTCGTCGTTTGGAGTTTTCGAAACATACGTATTCAGTGGGATAACCTCCATTTCGGGATAACCAATGTTATCGACACCTCGAAGGTGACGGGTTTCCCAGTAAATATTATGAAAATCACGAGAATAATGATTCTGATTTTGGTTATGTTCCTGACCTTGGAACCGATTCACGGAAAACCAGTCGAACACACACCAGAGGAGAATCAACAGACAACCACCTGGGTTGTGAGTGGTGGATACCACATCACGGGTTCAAACCTTGGACAACTGGAAACCAATTGTTTTTCGGCTTGGTCACTTCCTTGTTCAGGATCCGTTTGACCTCTCACCCCGACCCTCTCCCCGTCTAGGGGAGAGGGAGGGTTTTTATGTGAGATGTCCCAGGGCGGCATTCACTGCGCTCGTTTGCCCTGGGCTAATTTCCGCTTGCCCCTTTGGGGCGGCAGATGGATTTGGCGCACAAATGCGCCGTTGAAAATATGAACGATTCGCAACCTGAATTGATGGCTACCTCCTGGCCCAATTACGAGGCACTGGCTGACGCGGTGCTGACGCCGGAAAATTTATTCCATGCGTCGGCAAAAGCCGGGGGGAATGTTTTTCTCACCGGCGCGGGCGGCACGGGGAAAAGCACCCAACTGCGGGCTTTCATTGCCGAATGTCCACGGCACGTCAGTGTCACCGCGCCGACCGGCGTGGCCGCGCTCAACGTCGGCGGCATGACGATTCACCGGTTTTGCGGGATGCTGATTGGACCGGCGGCGGGACAATCGAACGAAGATTATTTCGCGCAACTCCAGCGCGATCCGCGGCGCTCCATTCTCGCGGGCTTCAACCGCGTGAAGCGGTGCGAAGTGCTGGTGATTGATGAAATCTCCATGCTGCCGGGGCGACAATTCGAGTTTGTCGAATTTCTGTTCCGGCGGCTGCGCGGTCGCGACGTTCCCTTCGGTGGGTGCCAGGTCATCGCCACCGGCGATTTCCTGCAACTGCCGCCGGTCCTGGCGGACGGCCACCTGGCCTATGATTGGGCCTTTAAGGCTCCCGCGTGGGAGGCCGCAGGTTTTCGCACGTTCGTGCTGGAAAAAGTCCGGCGACAGGATGAGCCGGGCTTTGTCCGCGCACTGGCGGATTTTCGCGTCGGGCGCGTGTGGGGCGATTCGGCGCGGTTGCTGCAATCGCGGGTGCGGAGCAATCCGCCCGCGACGATGACGCGGCTGTTCACGCACAACGTGCAAGTGGACAAGTGGAATTCATTCCAGCTTTCCGAACTGCCGGGCGACGAAAGCGTGTGCCACGCCTGCCAAAGTGGTCCTGAATTACAGCGCGAGTTTTTGACGCGGAATTTGCTGACACCGGCGACGTTGCATCTGAAAGCGGGGGCGCTCGTGATGTTCACCGTGAACCGGGCAGCGCCCGGTGGCCACGCAGCGCGTGGGGGCGACCAACCCATGTATGTTAACGGGCAACTCGGCACGGTGATGGAAGTTTTGCCGGATCATGTCTTGGTGAAGGCGAAAACCGGCGAAGAAATTCCCGTCGAGCGGTTCACCTGGCGTTACGACCAGAACGATGACGAGTCGGCGAGCTTTTCACAGTTCCCGCTGCGGCTGGCCTGGGCGATGACGATTCACAAGTCGCAAGGGCTGACGCTGGACGCGGCTTATCTGGACATCCGCGCCGCCCGCGAGCCGGGACAGGCTTATGTCGCCGTGTCGCGCGTGCGGTCACTGGCGGGATTGAATTTCAAGGAGTGGTTCAAAGGCGTCCATGTGTCGCCGGAAGCTATCGAATTTTATAAAAACGTTTAGCCACAGATGCTCACAGATGGACACAGATAAAAACAGATGGTTGAAACCAGGGTCAGACTTTTTTCAGAAATACAATTCTGGAAAGTCCGCGCTGATGCTGGCTTTGGATGGCTTGTCTAGCGTTATTAAGTTCTTCATCCGTTGCGCTTCTGCTCAAAATCTCAAACTTGCCCAAATAGGTGAATGTTTCCTGATCGTCAGTCTTTTCGTAAATCGGAACGCGCGCAGTGTCATTGGCAAGAATATCGCCCCAGTCTTTAGTAGGCTGATCGCTTCCCACCCAGACCTCCGCCGGATTGGAGCGCAGGTTCGGATTAAAATTGCTGCGCAGGCAAAGGGCTTGGATTTGACGTCCTTTGACTATCACCCAATAGAGATCCAAATGGTCATGTTGGTAACTTTCCAATATTTGCTTTCGCGTAAAACGTTCACCGGACTTTGGCATGTATGCATTGTGACATAGGTGATTAAAAATGGAAACCTTGAACAACCCCTACAACAGAATTACCACTTTGCTGGGCGCAGATGTGTTTTTCGTGCCGTGCATTTCGGGGACGAAAATCCCGGCGGTCACTTACACGCAACGACCATTTGAGGCGACGCAGACACCGGCCTACCGGCACGCGCTGGCGTCCGGCGAATTCAACATCGCGGTTTATCTCGGGCAAATGTCGGGGGGATTGTGCGCTTTGGATTTTGACCGCGATGAAGATTTGGCGGCGTTCCTCGCCGTCAATCCGGCGCTGGCGAACACGACGCGCTCGCGCGGCAGTCGCGGCGGCATGGTGTGGTTCCGCGTGACGGGTGAATTTCCCGCGAGCTGCACCACGAAACATTTTGAGTGGCGCGCGAACGGGCGGCTTTCGACGATCTACGGTCGGCATCCGAAGGGCATGGATTACACCATGCTTGTCGAGGCCGCGCCGGTGGCGGTGGCGTTCGCCGAATTGCAATGGCCGGATGGCTGGGATTTGCCTTGGATTGGTGCCGCCGGTCGCGACGCGGCGGAAGCACTGGCGCGCGAATACGGCCATCGCCGCCGGCCAGTTCTTCACGACGCTGCGGCGCGAGGTTCACGTCGTCGAGGATTTCGACGACACGCGGGCGCGCGAATGGTTTTGCGCGCTGGATTACGGTTTCGCGCATTATACCGTCGTCCTGCTCGGCTGCACGGACGGCGACGGAAACATTTTCATCGTGGACGAACACGCGGAACGGCTCTGGCTGCCGCAGCGCCATGCACCGGCCATCAAGGCGATGCTGGCGCGGCACAAAATCGGGGAGCGAAAACTTGAGCTCGCCGATTTGAAGCGGTTCGTCGCGGGCGCCGATGTTTTCAGCCGGCAATCGGACGGAACGACGATTGCGGCGCAATACACGAAACACGGAATCAACCTGCGGTGTGCGAACACCGACCGCGTGAACGGCTGGGCGGAAATCCTGACGCGGTTCGGCGATGTCGAGGCGGGGATTCGCCCGACACTATTCATTCACAAACGCTGTGCTCGTCTGGTGGAAACTTTGCCGACGCTGCAACACGATCCGAACCGGCCGGAAGATGTCTTGAAAATTGATGCCGACGAAGACGGCATCGGGGGCGATGACACGGCGGACGCGCTGCGTTACCTGGTGGCGACGAAATCGCGGACGGTCACGCAACGGAAATTGCGGGGGTTGTGAATGAAAGGCTGATAAGTCCTTGAAAATAATTTGATGAAAATTAGACTCTGCATTGAATGGAAGGAAAACAGATTCAACCAACTCGAAGAAACGGATGGCCACTTTCAGTGGGGCAAACCCTGTTGGTGTTTATTGCTGACGCCTTGCACCGGGCGAAGCCTCGCGGTGCTATTGCTGATGACTTCGGCGACAGGCAACGCCTCGCGCCGATATTATTCTGTGGCCGGCGAAGCTCGCGGCCATGTCTTTCGCCCGTCGCCGATCCGAGCGCCGTCGGCGAGAACCGGAACGCAGTGAAGGTTCGAGCCGCGCGAGGAGCGCAGCGACGAGGTCTTTGCCTTGTCATCTGGGCGCGCCCGCTGGTTACTTTGACGGTCTCGGCAGCTTTGACGACTTCGGAATGAGCGGGAGCGATCTGCGGAATCGGTGTAGCAGATGCGTTAGCGAATGCAGAGGCGGCAAACTGACGAGTCCGTCACGGGCGCGGGCCAAACAGTGCGGAGGCTTGGCGCGAGGCACGAGCGCAAGGGTCCGCTCTGTGCCGGCGGGCAGTTTACTTTATCCCGTCGAGGAGCGAAGCGACGAGGTTGTTTCGCCTGACCCCGCGCCTAATACCATTCGTCAATCTGAATGGTGGGAAGGCACGAAAAACTTTCGATAACCTGCGACGTGAACGCGTGCGCGGGGTAGCGAAAGGCACGCCGAGAGTGACGTTCGTAAACCCATGATGGCGTGCCGGTGCTGGCGTCGCGGTGGCGTTAGCCGCCGCCGCCAGCATGAGCGTCAGGCGTCCGCGCACGCGCCAACTGGCATTCGTGAATGGAAACCGTGAATGGGTGGCGCGCTCGTATTATCGCGTTGAGTCTGCGAAGTGCGAGCCGCACTGGCGAGCAATGCAGCGCGAACAAACATTCGATCGAGCAAAGCGAGCCAACTGGTCAGAATATCGAGCAAAATTCCTGTTTAGTTAAAAAATGCTGATTAAACTCCGCGATTTACCGCCCCGACGGAATTGCGGTGCAAACAGATTAGTCATTGACTCAAACCAGACAGTTTACAAACTTGAAACAAATTTTTTGGCGACTGCCCCATGAATGAAGGGGACCGATGAGGTAAAAAATTTAACTGTAATGAATTATTTACGCATGAGAACCGTAGGTTTATTTCTTTTGATCCCGGTGATTTTATTCGGGGCGGGATGCCGTAAAACCAATACGCACACTGGCACTATTGGCGACCCCAAAGCAACGCTGAAGTTCTGGGAAACCATTCAATCGCCTTTGCCTCACAACACACTACTTAAGAGGTTGGATAATTTCCTCAAAGAGAATGCCAGCGCCCAAGACCTGCAAGCATATGGATTGTTAATGGAGCAGCTCGCAGATAACTGTCGAACGAAGGCCGATGAGATCACGTCAGCCAATGTTGCCGGTGTTGACGTGGACGCTGCAAATTACGGGGTTCAAAAAGCCCGACTATTAGCCGGTTATGTAAAACTATTTGATAGCATTGCCCAATCGGTAAAAAATCAAAACAATTTGACCAGTGGCCAGGATTTGCTGATGGGTTATTTATTCGCATTGGCGAGACATGCTGATCAGGGTGAAGATGCCTGGTGGAATGCTGGGAAGGAGGAATTGGTAGATAAAGCAAAAAGCCTAGGTAACTTACAAGTTGAGGGACAGGGAATTGAATCTTATGCCCGAAATCTTCGCGAGGACACCTTGCAATTGCACACCACAGAAATGCAAGTCCGCGTAGCTTTATCCCAACGATACGGAAAAGAATTTTCCGCAGTTCAAACATTCCTGGATCAGCATCGTGGCGCCCCACCCGTGGAGCTTGGGGCCGACAAATTGAACAAAGTGCGGCAAACACTGGCAAATGACTTATTGGGTCGGAAGATTAGTACTGCCAACGATGGCGTTTGGACGTTTGATTCCGTTTCGGAATATGTCACTTTCGATGCGTTGCATGGCACAAATTACGGTGATGTGTTGGATTTTGTGGTCGCCGCTCATGTTAAAGGTTCGTTCAGTGGCAATGAACATAATTTCCAACTGCTTATGACTTACCAGAAATACCAAGACAACTTCCGATTGATGTTTGTAAAACCATATTGAGGGGTAATCCAGCTGGTTTTAAGCGGATGATAATCTGACCGCACCCGTTTCTCTGGAAGTTTTTTTGAATTGTTTCGTTGGCGACTTAAGCCAATTACGACATTGCCATTCGGAGTTGTATGCCGCATCCGTCAAATAAAATCTTTCACAAATTTGTTCGTGACTGTTCGGCGCTCAGGTTTTGATTTTCGCAACTGTTCGCTAGTGATTTAGCCAGAAATAAATATTTTCAAAAACCAGTGCTAAAGTTCGCTCGTGCCGGCGAACTCCACACATTCTGATTACGATGCCAACATCACTGCATGGCAACGTGCCCGTGATGTCTTCGCCGGTGAAGATGCTGTCAAAGCTGCTGGGGAAAAGTATCTGCCCCGTCTCGACTGTCAGGACGACAAAGAATATCTCGCCTATAAAAATCGTGCCTCTTTTTTTAATGCCTCGGCCCGCACCGCAGATGGCTTCGTCGGCTTAATCTTCCGCCGTGATCCAACTTTCAAACTTCCTGACACGCAAAACAGTCTCACTGCTGCCCTCACTGAATTTGTGGAGGATGCCGACATGCTCGGCACGACGCTCCAAGCCTTCTCGAAAAAGCTGGTCACGGAAATCATCAACGTCGGTCGTGCTGGCACACTGATTGACTGGAACGACGAAGCTGAACAACGTGCCTACGCTGTCGCTTACACGGCTGAAAACATCATCAACTGGCACACGGAACGAGTCAACGGTCGCAACGTCCTGACGCTGCTTGTCCTCAAGGAAACTTGTCTCACGCCCGCCGATGAAGCCGATCCATTCGTGCCTGAAGAAATCCAGCAACTTCGGGTCTTGAAACTTCTGCCAACTCAAGCCGCTGCTGCCAACGAAAAGTCTGACTGGTCTTATCAAGTCGAAATCTGGCAACTCCTACCCGAGAATGAAAATCCGAATGGCACCCGCAGCCGGGGCAAAAAGAAATGGAAACTGACTGACACCATCACGCCGCTCCGGCTGGGCAAACCGCTGCCGCTGATTCCTTTCGTCTTTCATGGTCCTCGTCACTCGCTGCCGGAAGTGGACAAGATCCCGCTCGACGACATCATCGCCGTCAATCTGGATCACTACCGGCTGAATGCAGACTACAAGCATGGAATGCACTTCACCGCCCTGCCCACGGCATGGGTCTCCGGCTTCGATAAATCTTCGACGCTTCGCATCGGTAGCAGCACGGCATGGGTCGCAGAAACTCCTGGGGCCACGGCTGGCTTCTTGGAATTTCATGGTCAAGGTCTGTCCACCTTCGAGCGTGCCATGGACCGTGATGAGCAACTCATGGCTGTCCTCGGCACACGGATGCTGGAATCCAAGAAACGTGTCGGTGAAACCGCTGCCGCCATCGAACTTCGCCAGTCCGGCGAGAATAGCATCCTAAACACCGTGTCCCTCAGCATCAGCTCGTCGCTGACGCAAGTGCTGCGCTGGGTCTATTGGTGGAACTCGACCGAGCAATATCCCGACGACATCGGCTCTGACTTGGTGCTAGCCACGCTGAACACCGATTTCAGCATCACCGGCATGTCGGCGCTGGAGATCACCGCGCTCGTGGCCGCATGGCAAGCCGGAGCCATCAGCCAAACCACAATGCTCGACCTGTTCCGTGCCGGTGAAGTCATCGCCCCCGGTCGCACGAACGAAGAGGAAATCAAACTGCTGGCGACGCAAACGCCACCGCCCGCGCCGACGGCAATCAAGCCGCCGATGCCCGCAAGTAAATCTGAAACGCCGCAACCTGCCACCTGATTATGCCGCTGAAATACAAATACACCAATGCCGGTGAGATTCCGGCTGAACTGAAATCGTTCTACGTCGAGCGCGACGGCGCTTGGCTGCTCGATGCCGATGGCGTCGTGAGCCAGACGAAGCTGGATGAGTTCCGGCAGAACAACATCACCCTGACGAACCAGCTCAAGAAATTTGAATGCATTGACCCTGACGCCGTGCGTCAGCTTGCCGCCGACAAGCAACGCTTGGAAGATGAGCAACGCATCAAGGACGGCAAATTTCAGGAAGTGCTGGATGCGCGGCTCAAGACGGCGAAGGCCGATTGGGATAAACAATTTTCCAGCGTCACCGGCGAGCGCGACACGCTGCTGGGCCGCTTGGCCGCGATTCAAATTGATCAAGCCGTCGTGAATGAAGCCACGAAGCGCGGTCTGCGCCCGACGGCGATTCCTGACATCACCAGCCGTGCGCGGCAGACGTTCAAGCTCGTCGCTGGTGTGCCCCAGGCTTTTGAGGCCGACGGCCAGACTGCCCGCACGGGCAAGGACGGCGCGGCTTTGACTTTGGCCGAATGGGTGGATGCGTTGGTGTCCAACGCGCCGCACCTGTTTGAAGCAAACGCTGGCAGCGGTGCTGCCGGCTCCGGCTCCGGTGGGGCTGGCAACCGGTCCGTGCGCAACCCGTTCAAAAAAGAAACGTGGAATCTCACGGAGCAAATGAAATTGCAGAAAACCGATCCCGCACTGGCGGCGCGACTCAAAGCCGCTGCCTGAACGGGTCACAACACAACATCTGAGTTATGGCCAAGACACAAATTGCAGACATCATCGTGCCGGCACAATTCGCCGGCTACGTCCTCCAGCGCACGGCGGAGAAATCCGACCTGTTCCAATCCGGCATCGTCGTGCAGACGCCGGACTACGACGAGCGCGCCACACAAGGTGGCACGCAAGTCAACATGCCGCATTGGAATGACCTGACGGGCAACCGCCAGCCGCTTTCCGATTCGGCAGCGCTGGTTCCATCCAAGCTCGTGGCGGACCAGGACATCGCCCGCATCCAGAACGATGGCAATGCGTGGAGTTGGAATCATCTCGCGACGCAAGTGGCCGGTGATGATCCGGCGCTGGCACTGGCGGATTTCCTTGCGGAATACTGGAATCGCCAGAACCAATACATGCTCATCAACTCGCTCACCGGCGTGTTTGGTGCGGCGAGCATGGCGGGTAATCTGTTGGCGATTCACAGTGAATCTGTTGCGGCCCAAACGGCGGCCACCCGGTTGAATGGCTCTACGTTTGTGGACGCAACCCAGCGCCTCGGTGATCGCGGCGACCGGCTCGTGGCCGTGGCGATGCACTCCGCGGTGGAAGCCGCGTTGCGCAAACTGGACTTGATTGACTTCATCCCCGACAGCGAGGGCAAGACGCAAATCAAGGTGTTTCAAGGCCGCCGTGTCATCGTGGATGACGGCTGCCCCGTGCGCAATGGTACGACCGACGGCCTCGTGTTCACCACGTTCCTCTTCGGCTACGGCGCGTTCGGCATGGGCTTCGCTGATCTGAACGGCCAGCCCGTCGAGGGCGGTCACGGCACGGAAGGTTGCGAGTTGGCGCGTGATGCGCTGAACAGCGACACCTTCCTCGTCAACCGTCGCCGTTTCATCCTTCACCCTCGCGGCGTGAAGTTCACTAGCGCGAGCGTGGCCGGCGCGAACCCGACCAACGCTGAATTGGCCACCGCCGCCAACTGGGTGCGCGTGTGGGAAAACAAAAACGTCCCGGTCGTGGCCGTGACGCACAACATCTAACCCCAGAGGCACAGAGGCACAGAGCTTTGTTTGCTCTGTGTCCTCTGAGTCTCGGTGGCAAAACCAAAACAATAAATTATGGGCAAACTTTTACCTCGCAGTTTCGAGCGGATTCGTTCGGGGGAGCAAATCCAGCCGACAATCTTTACCAACGTCGCAGCGGCAATCGCTGCCGGCGTCACGGCGGCGAAATTTCCGCGTCGCATCATCTATCTGTCG
>Ga0208872_1002287_pt1 | contig 11201 bp, 4 predicted proteins | sample CryBogCBH12Aug08_FD_185508 | JGI IMG/M metagenome (GOLD analysis project Ga0208872, IMG submission 185508) | Freshwater microbial communities from Crystal Bog, Wisconsin, USA - CBH12Aug08 (SPAdes) | ecosystem: Environmental > Aquatic > Freshwater > Lake | place: Crystal Bog, Wisconsin, USA... | reverse complement strand
TGCCAAATACCGTCCCATTTCTTTGGACGATCGGCAATCAATGTTTTACACCGATCAATATAAAGCCTTGAGGGGTTGACCTCACCTTCTGACTGCAGGGGCTCCAATAGATCGCTTTTTGTGAAATACTTAAGCGCCTCTTCAAAATCACCCGTCGTATAAGATGAAACGCCTGCCTCAAATATATCAATTAATTCATTAACGTGAGACGGCGCCTTATCTGCAAATTCAATCAGCTCATAACAGATGACAGGTTTATCCTTACCTTTTACACGGACGCGATCAATGATACGCGCCGCATATCTCTCCCGACAATGCTCAAGCGTTTCTCCGCTTATTAAATTTTCAACGCCATATTGCTTGCATGCGCTTTCACAACGCGCAGCAAGATTAACAGCGTCGCCTATAATTGTGAGATCAACACGCGCTTCAACAGCCCCAATATCGCAAAGAATAACATCGCCAACATTAACGCCAATACGAAGAGAAATCGGATCTTGTGATAAGATGCTAGAGGTTTCATTCATATCTTTGAGCGCTTTACGCATAATCAGTAAAGCATCGAGAGATTTTTGACATGACTGATAACTGCCGTCATCTAGCCAAAATGCCATACAGGCGTCGCCAATAAATTTATCAATATCGCCATCATTCTCCATAATGACCCGCGTCATCACTTCAAATAGCGCATTAACCTGCTCAACAACCTGACGAGGCGTATAACGCTCACAGCGAGAGGTAAAGCCAACTATATCAGTAAAAAGTATCGTTGCTTTTTTACGGTCAGCGCGCGCAGCCGCTGTATCGCCTGACATCACTGACTTCTCGATAGCCATGCGAACGGAGGCTTTTGAGACATAGCGTTGTAGCTGCGTGCGTTCACGCTGAGCGCGTCTATCTGCGACAGAGCGCTCAATCAAGGCAAGCATATTATCAGAAGATAAGGGTTTATTGATAACTCCTGAAGCGCCCACATTCATAACCATACGCGCATCTGCATAATTATCGCGTTCAGCCAGGACAATCACATCAGGCCTGCGATCAGCCGACAGGAGATCTAGCGTTTTAAAGAGATCAATAATACTGCCGTCCTGCGGCTTTATTTCACAAATCGCCAGATCACAATTAATACGCGCTAACACGCGCGCCATCGCGCGAATTGTTGGCGCATAATGTGGTCTAAATCCGTGTTTTGCGAGCGCCTTCATGATATTTCGCGCCAGACTATCATCTTTCTCAACAACTAAGATGTTCTCGCGGCCGGCATTTGGTTGTCGAAGAGCCCGATTGAGACGATTAATCAACTCATCAATAATAACGGGCTTGGTAATATATTCATCAACGCCTGCCTCAAAGCCGCGCTGTTGATCAGCAGCAGACCCAAGACTACTCGACATGATGATATAAGCATGGCCGCTTTCTTCACTATTTCTGATTGCCTTACAGGCCTCAAATCCATTGAGACGCGGCATCTCAACATCACAGATAATCAACCGCGGACGAACCTGACGCGCCATGTCAACGCCTTCCTGGCCATCAAAGGCCTGAAAGACTTCATAACCCGCTTCTCGCAAGGGTCCAACAATCGTTGTGTGCACCAGGCGCGAGTCATCGATAAGCAACACACGCCGACTGATTTCATTGCGCGCGTCAACGGCGATCAAAATCTCTTCTAGCCTGACGGGATATTGGATAAAAGCATCCACCACCCCTTCAGAATGGGTAGACATGCGATAATCTGTAGAAAGTAAAATAATGCGCAACTTATCAAGAAAAAGCCTCTTTAAGCGCGCGGCAATCTCAATCAACCCATATTCATCATTGTCAGATTGAAGGATCAGAACGCCTTCTGATGTCTGACTGATTGCTTCCGCGAGAGATAAGCGATCAACAAATTGGAAGCTTCTCTCAGCCTGTTTAAGATGATTTTCTAAAAAACGCTGATAGAGCGAATTTTCGACATGGAGGATAATGGGTCGATCCGCCTCTGCCTGAAGACAACTGCCGATATGTTGTAAGTTCTGCACAATCGTCACGTTGGGCTTCCTTCTAAAAGCCTATTTTCTGGTAGCGCCTCAGCTGACCGATCCATATCAATATTATCCAGCAAAACCTGATCAAGAGAATTTATCAGCAGCTCTACATCAAAGGGTTTGTTAAAAAATCCTAAAACACCTAAAGGTTTGAGACGCTGATGATCATAATGCTGATCGATTGCGCGACTGGACATCATATAAACAGGAATATCTGTAGTTTCAGATCCTTCCTTCAAGCGCTCGGCAAATTCTAATCCGTCAATGATTGGCATGAAGACATCGACGCAACATGCAGAAATACTATGTTGGCGAATTTTATTAAGCGCATCTAGTCCGTCTTCTGCTGTCATCGCACGATATCCAGACCTAACGAGGCCTGTTGCAATGCGATTGCGCTGTATGGCGGAATCATCGACGACAAGAATTGAATGCTGACGACGCGCAATATAGAGATCCGAGTGTTCTATTTCATTTGTATTAATAACTTTTCTCACGCCATTATGAATAATTTCCCAGACATTCAGCACCGCCACTAATCTGCTATCGCTTAGGATCGTGCATCCCATGAGATAGGGCAATCTATTCACCAGACGACCAAATTGTTTAATTAAAACGTCATGGCGTCCCATAAGGCGATCAACCATAATGCCGATTTCGCGCTCGCCATCAGTGATGACAACAACAGACAGCTCAGCCTCAAAGAATGTGCTGGATTCAAAATTCATAATTCCAGAAAGCGCTGAAACTGGCAGTGTCCGGCCACGAAAATTCATAACCATCGCCCCACTGACGACGCGAATGTCACCGCGTGGAACCGACAAGACTTCAACAATATTGAGAACAGGCACAGCAAATTGATATCCGCGCTCTTCAACCAAAACGACGCCAACCACAGCAAGGGTAAGCGGCATTTTAATTCTAATGTGCGTACCCTTCCCCGGCGTGCTGTCAACAACAAGAGAGCCCTGCATTTGCTGCACTGCGCTTTTAACGACATCCATGCCAACGCCACGACCTGATAATTCAGACACAACGCTCGCCGTCGAAAATCCCGGCTCAAATATGAGGTTCATAATCTCATGCGCCGACATATGTTGAATACGATCATTTGTAATCAGACCAGACTCAACAGCGCGCTTTAATACTTTTTCTGTATTGACGCCTCTACCATCATCAGAAATTTCAATAACAACATAAGACCCCTCATAATAAGCACTCAACCTAATGCACCCAATCTCATCCTTACCACACGCCCTTCTTTCCTCAGGCGATTCCAAGCCGTGATCGAGCGAATTGCGCATAATATGTATTAATGGATCAACAAGCTGACCAATCAAAACCTTATCAAGTTCTGTCGTGTTACCCTCAACCTCCAGGCGGACACGTTTACCAACCTGACGAGCCATATCACGCACAAGGGGTGGAAAACGATTAAATAATTGCGATACAGGCACCATACGAAAATTCATCGCGCCGCTTTGTAAGCGGCTGCTCAAGCCCTCTAGATTTCCGACATCTTTTTGCAGCTGCTTACGCAACAAGTCTACTTTTTTGATCAATAGCTTTAGCTCTACTGGCGCAAAAAGTTTTTCATTTTGAGACTGGGCCGCCTCAAGAAGCTCGCGAATTTGCTTGCGAACTCTGGATACGTCAGGACTGGCTGATGAAACTGAGAGACTGGAAAATAATTTTTCAAATTGATCTGATGCGGCATGTAAGATTTTTGAGCGCTCAGTTTCTACGGCGATAGAACTCGATTGCAGAACAGATTGAAGCTCTCCCACCGCCTGATTAAGCGCTATAATATCGCTTTGAAGACGAATACGCGTCACAAATACTTCAGACGCCGTATTCAGCACATCATCAAGTTTTGATGTTGGCACACGTAGCGTTTCTTCATTTACAATCGCTTGGGCGGACGGGCTGACTTTTAGCGCCTGAGGGGCAAGAGCCGCCGGCTTACTCGGCGTCTCATGACTAGCGCCATCAGCAATGAGCTGAAGAGAGCCTGCTTTTAAGGACTGAAGTGACTGTAAAATATGCGCGATGGGCGTCGTCAAAGGTCCGCGTTCTGCGACCTCTCGCGCCATCTCTATTAAGGCTCCATTGCCAGCGATCAAGAGATCTATCGCCTGCTCATCCACAGATCTTACATTATTGCGAAGATCTCCAAGAAGCGTTTCCATTTCATGCGCAAGGACCTCCATCTTCCGTACGCCAAGAAGCCTCGCACTGCCCTTGACTGTATGGATTGAGCGAAACAAATCATTAATAATATCTGACCCGCCCCCAGCGCTTTCGAGATCAATCAGACGCTGGGATATATTTTCAAGATTCTCTTCAACTTCTGAACAAAAGTCATTAAGCAATGCTGACTGTTCCGAATTCAGAATCAATGCTTCTTCATGGTCTTCATATGAAGCGATTGAAATATGTGGAACCAGATCATCTTTTTTCTTTGAGAAGACACCCTGAGGCTCTTCCAGCTTTGCTTTAGTTACTATTTCATCCTTGTGAGAAATCAGTTCAGGCGCTTTGTCTAGCGGGATCTGGCGTTGACTTATTTTATTGTTTTCTTGCTCAATGATTGGTCGAATATAACGCAAACATTCTTCAATAATTTCTGATGTATCCGTATCACAGAAGCCTTGGCCGCCGAGCTCTCTAAGAATATCAAGAGAAGTATTTAAGGATAATTTTATGACATAGTCCATTGAACCGCGGGAATAATCTCCATCATTGCGTCCAATATCTAACAAATAATCAGCCATGCTTAGAACATGAGCCGGTTTTTCAAGACCTAATATTTTACAAAATCCCAAAATAAAATGCACACGTCGATAGGATTGGTCATGAGCGTCATCATCTGTTGGCGCGCCAATTGTTTTATTTATTTTGGATAGACTTAACTCGGCTTCCCCAAGAAGCTCTGGCATTAATTGTCCATCTGGCCCTGACAAATCTATGACCGCGGAGGCCGTATCTGCCGTCCATTCTTCCAGCCATGACTTATTCTCAGTCATTACTTATCCAATCCAGACGGCTTTAAAATTTGATGCATAAAGGGAAGAAAACATTAGTATTTTCCCAAATTTGATACGTCAGAGGAATGCAAGACACGCTGCGTAGAGGTTGAATATATTTCATTATCTTTCTCGCGATCCTGCCCAACCTCGCTCTGATCACTTTTATGAAACCAGCTAATGGCTTGCTTTAATTCTCTTGCATGATCAGCAAGGGAGTGCGCTGTTGCGGCCATTTGCGACGCTGCAGAGGCATTTGACTGCGTTACATCATCTAATCGACGCACAGCGACATTCACCTGCTGCGTGCCTGTCGCCTGCTCTTCGCTCGCCAGGCTAATGCCTTGGATAAGATCTTTGGCTTTTTCTATTTCAGGCAACAGGGCTGTGAGCATCCGATTGGTGTTTTCAGCGGTTTCCTTACCCTCAACAGAGGATTGCTGAATAGCATTTGCTGCCTCCTTACTGAGCTCGGCCAATTTTGAAACCTCTGACGCCACAACGGCAAAGCCCTTGCCATGCTCACCAGCACGCGCTGCCTCTACTGAGGCGTTTAAGGCGAGCAATTCAATTTTGCGGGTGATTTCTTCAACAGCCATGCTCTTATCCGCAATATCCTTCATGGCGGCTGCGGTTCGCTGCATCGCCTGTGCGCAGGTGCGCGCGTCTTCAGCAAGTCTGACGGATGTTTTTTGGGTTCGGTTTGAGGCCTCAGCATTTTGGCGAATATTCGCTGTAATCTGCTCCATAGCCGCCGCAGTCTCCTGCACTGAGCCAGCCTGCTCATTAGCGCCATATGCAACTTTCTTAGCTGCCGACTGTAGCTGGCTGCTTCCTGTCGCAACGTCTTGCGCGAGCCGTGAGGCGACTGTCACGGTTGACGCTAGGTTTTCCTGCATATGATCAACGGCCTGCGCCATATCGCTAATTTCATCGCTGCCTGTTAAATGCGTGCGACTGCCAAAGTCACCTGAACTTATTTTGCGGATCACATGCATTAATTTTGCCGCGCGGATCGCGAATTGATAGCGCAAATATATGATCGAGATAATGATAAGACAGAAGACTGTCAGCGCGAGATATGAATTTGCAAGTAGTAATTTATAGGCAAAAGATTGTTGTTGATCAATAATTTGTGTCAATCTGTTTGTTATTAACTCTCTTAACTCAGACATTACCCGGCTGAAGTCGCCATTATCTTTATTATAACTATCGCTATAGACATATTGTTTTGCTAACTCAAGATCAGGTCGTCCCTTGCGACTAAAACCACCTGCCTCATCATCAAATTCACCATTGACGGCATGCATCGCGCCTAATTCAGCATGACTCATTTTATTCCAAATAATTCTCGCCTGCTTTAGTCTATCGAGTTCTTCTGCCGTCACCTCAAGATTTTTAAATCTATCTTCAATGGAAACGCCCCCGGTTTTAGAACTCTCTGGCTCCGACACAAGACCGCCAGCAACCATATCCCAATATTCAAAATTGTAATTTTTTGGCCGCGCAATTTTACCATCTAAAATATCAGTAATAATATTATAATATTGTATTCTTTTTGCATTTTTCGTTACGATATAGGTGCGCGCAAATCTTGTTCCCCACTGAGAGGATAAGACATAATCTTCGACCGCCTCGGAGGCTGTATGTATTTGTGACCTCATGCTTTCAACTTTGTGCTCAGCCTCATTTAAAAAATAACCAAGCGCAATATTTGCAGCTGCGAGGCAGAAAAGAACAAAGAAGAAGACATAGGAAAACGTGCGAAGTTTCATTTTTTTCACCCAGGAGCTGAGAATTAAACTATATCCTGAGGAGCGCCTTTGGTCGATATAGAACGAGCTATATCCTTAATTTTAGACAATAAGCGGCGGCTGCGGCCAGTTTCCTGTAAAGTCATCAAACAAGATAAGCCCAGACGCAAATCCTTAATTTTTTCACTTGTTAACTTTAAAATCCATGCTTTCTAAGATATTCATATAAAATTGGTAGAAAATTATATTTATTCAGCAATGTAATGAAAGACTATCCAGATATATCAAAGAATATTAACCATCGGTTTAATTTTATAAGCAGCAGAGTTATCAAATCTGCCAGAACCTAAAACCATTATTGAGATACTCATTTTATCCCAATCGATCAGAGCCAGTTTTACGAAAAGGCGCGAGACGTCCCCACTCGACAATAGCCGAGGCCTGTAGCCTGAGATAGCTATGATGATCCTTTTCAGCGACCCCATCAAAAAGCTCCTTCACCGCCATGGGCAATAAACCCTCGGTAATTTGAAATATTTCAGGCGCAAAAGAGCGAATGCAAACGACATTATCAATACACAAGACAAATTCTGCTTCTTTATTTGAGAGCACCAGAAAAACACTATGATCATCAAGGGCGCGCTCTGGTAAGCCCAAAACTTCAGAGATATCAATACAAGAGAGAACACGACCACGAAGACTCGTTAATCCTCTCAGACAGGGATCTGTCCGGAACAACGGCATCACATCCAGGCCTTCCACAATCTCCATCACTGAGCCGACAGGATGCGCGACAAGTGTTTCTCCAATCTTACTGATAATAAATTCTTCCGTATTTTTATCATTTCTCTTATTGTCTTGATCACCTGCATAATTAACAACACTCTGATTGCCAAAATGCTTTCTTACAAGCGGCGCAAGAAGTTTTGGAGACAGAAATGTCATTGCCCGATCATGGTAACCAAGCATGCTATAAGAATTTTCATCCCCATCATCATTCGCGGGAACAGTGTCAGGGTCTAAATCATCTGCGTGCGTATTGTTTAGAGCCAGTAATTCTAAATGACGTTCAAGAACAAGGCCCAAAATCACATCATCAATTTTTAAAATAACGACATATGCACGTTGTGACTCCTGCGCATCCTTTTTAAAGCTCAACCCACAAGGATCAAAAATAGGCAGTATGCGTCCGCGATGATTGATTGTTCCTGTGCAATGAGGAACTACGCCAGAATATTGTTCTACATTGTAAAACTCAATAACTTCCTCAACGCATGCAAGCGGAACCGCAAAAGTTTTACCAGAAAACTCAAAAACAAATAGTCGAGCATCATTCTTCACGCGCTTTTACCTCAGTTGATTTTACGGCACGTCCTGTTTCTTAACTCGCTTATTATGTTCTATCGTTGTATATCACACGTCAGCTTCGCACATCATCTGTCAATATTTTCCCAAATTTGTCGTCTCCATCAATTGATCTGACTTTTTTTGTTCCTGGTGAGAGATATCTGACGCGAGTTTAAAACTCGACGTCTTAATGAAAGAGTCTTGTGTCTTGAACCAGCTGATTGCTTTTTGTAAATCTCTTGCGTGATCAGCAAGCGCATTAGCCGTCGCCGCCATTTCTGACGCAGCCGATGCATTTGACTGAGTCACCTCATCCAATCGTCGCACAGCAACATTCACCTGTTGCGTTCCCGTCGCCTGTTCATCGCTAGCCAAACTAATGCCTTGCACCAGATCTTTCGCCTTCTCAATTTCTGGCAAAAGCGTTGTCAGCATCCGATTGGTGTTTTCTGCCGTTTCCTTACCTTCAACAGATGATTGCTGAATGGCGCTGGCTGCTTCTTTGCTGAGTTCTGCTAGTTTTGACACCTCAGCCGCAACAACCGCGAAGCCCTTGCCGTGCTCTCCTGCACGCGCCGCCTCAACCGAAGCGTTTAACGCCAAAAGCTCAATTTTACGCGTAATTTCCTCAACCGCCATGCTCTTATCAGCAATATCCTTCATAGCTGCAGCCGTTTGCTGCATCGCTTGTGCACAGGTGCGGGCATCTTCAGCCAATCTTATGGATGTTTTTTGCGTGCGATTTGACGCCTCAGCATTTTGACGAATGCTGGCTGTAATCTGCTCCATTGCGGCGGCTGTTTCCTGCACAGAGCTTGCCTGATCATTTGCGCCGTCAGAGACTTGCTTAGACGCAGACTGAAGCTCTGAACTGCTTGCCGCAACACCTCCAGCGATCACTCTTAATGCGCCAATGATGCCAATAAGTTTTTCCAACATATTCTGCAGCGCTACGCCAAGCCGATCACGTTCTGACAGAACATCTATTTTTCCAGTCAAATCCCCCTGGGCGAGCTGTGTGGCGACAGTGACAGTCGCAACAAGATTTGACTGCATGTGATCGATGGCTTTGGCCATATCGGCAATTTCATCATTGCCGGATATGTCTGAGCGAGCGTCAAAGTCTCCAGCGCTAATCTGTTTGATCACACCCATTAAATTAGCGGCGCGAACAGCAAATTTATATCTAAGATAAAAAATTGAGAGAAGAATTAAAACAACCAAAATGACGCCAAGATAGGAATTGGCGGCAAGAAGCTGATTGGCAATGAGCTGCTGTTCCTCGATTATTTTCTCAAAACGCTTATTGACCATATTTCTCAGCTCAGACAATGTCTTACTGAAATCGCCATTATCCCTATTATAGCTATCGCTATAGACGAATTGTCGGCCAATTTCCGGATCGGGCCTACCCCTGCGCGTGAAGCCGCCGGCCCCATCATCATATTCGCCACTAACCGCATGCATGGCGCTAAGCTCAGCGTGGCTCATTTTATCCCAAATGGCGCGCGCTTGTTTGAGCTTTTCTAATTCTTCGGGCGTGGCGTTAAGTTTACGAAAGCGGTCCTCGATCGATATCGCGCCGTCACGCGTCATTTCCGGTTCAGGGATAAATCCACCTGCGACCATATCCCAATATTCAAGATTATAATTTTTTGGACGAACAATCTTTCCGTCTAATATATCGCTAATATTGGCGTAATAAATCAGTCTTTTGGCATTTTTTGTCACAACATAGGTGCGCGCAAATCTAGTCGACCATTGAGACGATAAAACATAATCCTCAATCGTCTCTGAGGCTTCACGGATCTGATCGCGGCTTTTTTCTACCTTCTTTTCAACATCATTTAAAAAATAGCCAAGAATAATATTAACGACTGCAAGGCAAAACAGTATGACAAAGAAGCCGATGGAGAAGGTTTTGAGTTTCATTGAATGGCCGCCAATAAATATTGTTAATGACCATCATAACCTCTTACGCCCCCCTGGTCGATAAAGAAGAGCGCGTAACCTTAACGCCCGACCGCAACAGCTGCGATCTAACAAGATTGCCCTCTGATAATTGGCTTCATCGAAGCTTAATTGCCTCACTGCACAAGTAATATCCCAATTCTAGGCGCGAGCTTCGGCTTAATCAGACTTTTGATCAGCGTATACGATCAAACATAATTAATGAATTGAGATAAGCTGATCTTATGCTTATCCATTGATGAGAAGTCCGCATGTCGCCATGGGCTCAATAGTTAATCATAAAATTAATGACAAATTATTTTGAATTAATCATATTTATTAAGAAATCTGGCCTCAATCGAATAATTTTTCGTCTGTTTGACGAATGACATTATCTTTCATTATCCGAAGAATGTGAAAAGTGGTCTCGATATTTTAAAATTCTTGAATAGCTTTCCACATTAATCCCTATCCTCGCTCACTATCTAAATGCGCCATATGGGCTGCGGCATAGCGCGTCCCTCGAACCAAATCAGCAATTTTATCTAAGATCTCATAATCATCACTGTTAAAGTTAATATCTAGCGCGCCCATTACCTCATTGAGCTGATCAGGATGTCGAGATCCTATAATTGGCGTAATATCCGAGCCGCGAGACAAGACCCAGGCGATTGCAATTTGTGTTAAAGATTTGCCATGCCTCAGAGCAACCTCGCCCAAGACGTCAAGAATCTCCATATTTTCCTTAAGGTTTTGTCCCTGCAAGCGCGGGATAAATGAACGAATATCGCCTGCTGTGCTTGACTGCTCTGGTCGCCACTTCCCGCTCAGCAACCCTCGCCCCAACACGCCATAGGCTGTAATGGCAATGCCTAGCTCCCGGCATGTCGGCAGAATTGATTGCTCAATACTGCGTGAGGTCACAGCATATTCAATTTGCAAATCGCTAATCGGATGAACGGACGCCGCCCGACGAATGGTGTCAGACCCAACCTCTGATAGGCCGATGAAGCGAACACAGCCCTTTTTAACCAAATCGGCGATAGCCCCAATCGTCTCCTCAATAGGAACATGAGGATCAAGCCGCGCTG
>Ga0208872_1002282_pt1 | contig 11209 bp, 10 predicted proteins | sample CryBogCBH12Aug08_FD_185508 | JGI IMG/M metagenome (GOLD analysis project Ga0208872, IMG submission 185508) | Freshwater microbial communities from Crystal Bog, Wisconsin, USA - CBH12Aug08 (SPAdes) | ecosystem: Environmental > Aquatic > Freshwater > Lake | place: Crystal Bog, Wisconsin, USA... | reverse complement strand
ATTCTCCCAACGCCTTTAAAATTTGGGATGAAGAAAAGGATTTATCCTCATCAGATCTCCTTTAGGATAAAATCATACCACCGCCTTTCTTTAGGCGGTGGTCATTGATTAAAAGTGTGCTTTGGGCAAGGTGTAACAAAGGACTACTGATGGATGCCTTTTAAAATATAACGAAATAAGCCAATCCCCAAACCCATGTGTATCAGGGTTAATCCACCCAAGGCACCTAGGGCGAAGGAGCGCGCGCACCCCTGATCAAGGCTTGATATCAATAAAAGCGAAGGCAGATTTAGGGGAAGAAGGGATATGGGAAGACTTAAGTGAATGCCCTTTAGTTTGGCCCTAAGGGATATAAGGCTTAACGTTCCGCCCAGGAAAATGGCCTGAATTCCTATGAATAATAAAGCTAGGCTTAAAGAGGAAATGAGTCTGACAGAGTCCCCCTTAAAAATCCAAAAACTAACCACCACACAAAGAGTGGGAATCAGTGTCATAATGCAGAAAGCCCCGCATTTGCTAAGGAAATAAAGGGCTGGGTCGACCCGTTGACTGAGAAGCCAAAAAAGACTTTTATCCTCAAAATCCTCCTGCAAGGTTTCATGGAAGCTTTGGGTTATAATGAGGGAAAAAAGAACGACGATGATGGGTGTAACCCAAGTTTCGAGCTGAGAATGTTTAGTCCCAGCCAAAATGAAAGCCATTTGCAAAAAAATAAAGGTCAATAAAAAGGGCAGGCGGTACCAGGTAAAGGACAGAGATCGAACTTGAAATTTAAAAAGGGCCCAACCCATATATTGATCCCTTAAAAGCCGCATTGTCCGCGCCACCTAAGGGCATGGTCGGCCAAGGTCAAACTGACCATGGCTTCGGCAATGGGAACTGCCCTTAAGGCAACGCAGGGGTCGTGGCGCCCTTTTACAGAAATTATTGTTTCTTCCAAATCATGGGTCAGGGTCCGCCTTGGGACAAGAGTTGAACTGGGTGGTTTGATTCCAATCCTGCACATAATGGGTTGCCCCGTTGAAATACCAGCCACTATGCCGCCGGCATGATTGCTTGCAAAAGTTGGTTTTTCGTCCGTTAAAATCATTTCATCATAAGGCGTTTCAGCCGAAGCACATTCAAACCCCTGTCCAATTTCAACAGCTTTGACAGCATTAATGCTCATTAAGGCTTTCGCAAGGTCGGCATTCAATTTGTCAAAGACGGGTTCGCCAAGGCCAGCTGGGATTCCTTCAGCAAATACTTCTATTATGGCACCTGCGGATTTCCCCTGGTCCTTTATAGATATTAAATAGTCACTCCATTGTTGAACCATATCCAGGTCTGGGCAGGAAAAGGGGTTTTGGCTGACCAAATCCCAATCCCAAGAATCATGATTTATTTTAAGGGGGCCAATCTGGGTTACGGCTGCCCGAATTTGGATGTTGGCACCGAACAGGTCTTTTAAAATAATTTTTGCAATAACGCCGCCTGCAACCCGTGCCACCGTTTCACGAGCGGATGCGCGGCCGCCACCACGGTGATCTTTGTGACCATATTTTTGCTGATAGGTGTAGTCACCGTGGCCAGGGCGGTAGGTGGTGCGAAAGGATTCGTAATCTTTGGATTCGTGATCTTGGTTTTTGACCATGAAAGCAATCGGGGTTCCAAGGGTTTTTCCTTCAAAGACCCCTGATAGAATGTCAACCGCGTCCCCTTCAAGGCGGGGACTTGTAAAGGGGCCTGTTCCAGGTTTTCGTCGATTCAGGTCATTTTGAAAGTCTTCGGGCTTTAAACCAAGGCCGGGCGGGACACCGTCTACAATTCCCCCTATAGAAGAACCGTGACTTTCCCCCCAAGTTGTTAGCCTTAAAATCTGTCCGAATGAGTTACCTGGCATATTAATCTCTAAGTAGATATAATTAACGTATTGTTAATAATTTAGGTTTCATAGTGTGTCTACGCTGCCTTTTATTAAGAGAGTATCAGAGAAAATGAGTCAATTCTCAAACGCTTATTTTTCTGCCAAAGAGTGGCAGGTTCGCTGTGATCTTGCGACATCTTATCATCTGGCCGCCCTATTTCAATGGACAGATTTGATCTATACACATATTTCCGCCAGAATCCCAGGGCAAGAAGGTTGCTTTTTAATTAACCCCTTTGGGCTGCACTTTCACGAAGTAACGCCAGAAAACTTGGTGAAAGTTTCTTGGGACGGGAAGGTTTTGGGACATTCTGAATATGGTATTAATCCAGCTGGCCTTGTTGTCCACAGTGCCATTCATGCCGCAAGACCTGATGTGGGGGCAGTTGTTCACCTGCATACGGTAACAGGAATGGCAGTTGCGGCCCTGCAAGACGGCCTTTTGCCCCTAAGTCAGCATGCGTGCCATTTTTATGGGAAGATTGCCTATCACGATTACGAGGGAATTGCGGTTCATGATGACGAAAAAGAACGTTTGGCCCAAGATTTGGGGGATAAAAACGTGATGATTCTTCGAAATCATGGTTTCTTGACAGCGGGCCGAACAATCGCAGAGGCGTTTAGTGCTATGTATACCTTGGAAAAGGCCGCTCACGTCCAAGTGACTGCCCTTTCAATGGGGCTTCCTGTTGTTGTGCCATCCTCTGAGGTTTGTGAACAGGTTCTTGAGGACACAGGGAAAAGAGGCATTAAAGAGTCTCAAATTGAATGGGACGCTTTAAAACGTCTTTTGCCTCATCAGCAGAAAAAAGCGCAAGAGAGTGTTTACCCTTTTTCATCTTCTGGTTGTTGTTCAAACATTCATGCCTAAGGATTAATCGCCAGCTTTTTGCTGGTAGTATTTCAAGATATAGACCCGAATTCGGTTAGAGAGATTCGATGATTTTTCCTGGGCGCTAAGGGTGTCAATCTCGGTCACAAGGGTGGCTACGGAGACCCCTCTTTCAGAGGCAATGGTCCTTAATGCGTTCCAGAATTCAGGTTCAACAAAAATACTGGTTGCATGACCAGAAATCACAATCGATCGTTTCATGAACTTTCTCCGGACGTATAAACCCACCAATCGGGGCGGGTGCTTTTGATGCTTTGAAGGGCTGCATTGGAATCATCTGGACTTCTATAAATGCCAAAGCATGTGGCGCCACTGCCTGACATGCGTGATAAAAGGCAACCCTTTGTTTTGCTTAAAGCATCTAGAGCATCCGAAATCACAGGGGCGATCTGCAGCGCGGCGGGCGTTAAGCAGTTCTTAGTTTCTATAAGAAAGTCTAAAAGATGGCGCTGGGATAACGGGGGCAAAATGGGGCTGTCATAGTGACGGTCATAGCGTTTAAAAATTTCGGGCGTGGAAACGGTCACTAGGGGATTAATCAGCACAAGGGATAGGTGTTTGGGATTGTCCTTAAAAAGGGGGGTTGGCTTTCCCTCTTTACCGCTTCCATCCACCCAGAAATAGGATGTTTGCAAAAGATGATGGGCAAGGCAAACGGGAACATCTGCCCCAAGGACTCCAGAAGCCTGGATCAAAGACGCTTGTTCCTGGGGGTCTAAACAAATTTCCCAAAAATCTAATAGGGCTGCAATGGTGGCGGCAGCATCACTGGACCCGCCGCCAATGCCTGATGAAATGGGAAGATTTTTTGTTAGGACAATATGGGCCTTGGGGCAATTTGGATACAGGGAACTTAGCCATTCGGCGGCCTTCAGAACAAGGTTTTCCTGGGTATCCAAATCTTTTGCAAAAGGGCCCTTTATTGCTAAAGAAAAGGCGCCCCTGTTTCCTTCAATCTGGATTTGATCCCCTGCGCCCAAAAAGGTAATCAAGGACTGCAAATGATGAAAGCCTGATGGTCCCCGATCGGTTATGTGCAGCATTAAGTTTATTTTTGCGGGCGCATTGTGTATAGTCACAAACATGGAATCTTATGATTATTTCCCTTTATTGCAGTGGTATCACGAAATGGGCGTTGATGTCGCCGTTCTTGATAAACCCCAGGATCGTTTTTTGACCCCGGAACCTGTCAGACCTGCTTTTGTTAAAACGGGGGTACCCATGACAAAACCGTCTTCTGCGAAGCATCCTGCTTATGAATGCCAAAGTCTGGAAGAATTGCGTCAAGCGATGCTGGACTATTCAGGGTGTGCCCTTAAGGATACGGCCATGAATTTGGTTTTTGCAGATGGCAACCCAAAAGCCCAGGTTATGTTGGTTGGCGAGGCGCCAGGAGCAGACGAGGATCGTCAAGGACGGCCCTTTGTGGGCCAAAGTGGGCAATTGCTGGATAAGGTTTTGGCCTCGGTCAATTTGGACCGCACAAAGGTTTATATTAGCAATATTATCCCTTGGCGCCCCCCTGGCAATAGGCCGCCAACGACGGCTGAAATTGCAGCGTGCCAGCCCTTTATTGAAAAGCATATAGAACTTGTGAACCCAAGGGTGCTTGTGCTGCTGGGCGGTGTTGCGGCAAAAACATTGCTTGGGGCGTCTGAGGGGATTGTGAAATTAAGGGGCCGTTGGAAAACCTATCCCTTGGCGCCAGAAAGTTCCGGTATTAAAACAATGGCGACCTTTCATCCTGCCTATCTTTTAAGGTCACCCGGCCAAAAAGCGATGGTGTGGCGGGACTTTTTAGCCGTTGAAAAAGAACTGTCCCTTTAAATTATTATTATGAAGTTATTGATATTATGAAATTTCTTGATGAAGCAAAAATCTTTATTCAATCCGGCGATGGTGGCCCAGGTTCCCTTAGCTTTCGGCGCGAAAAGTATATTGAATACGGCGGCCCTAACGGGGGCGATGGCGGAAAAGGGGGCAGTGTTTATGTTATGGCTGTTCCTAACCTGAATACCCTGATTGATTACAGGTATCAGCAGCATTTCAAGGCGGAGCAAGGTCATCATGGCATGGGCCGCGACCGAAGGGGCGCGAACGGCGAAGACATAATCATGAAGGTTCCAGTCGGCACGCAAATTTTTGCCGAAGACAAGGAAACGCTGATTGCGGACTTGGTGACGGTCGGCCAGACAATTTTGCTGGCTAAGGGCGGCGATGGCGGGTTTGGAAATGCCCATTACAAAACATCAACCAATCAGGCCCCAAGGCGAAGCGATCCTGGCTGGCCGGGGGAGGAATTTTGGGTATGGCTTCGGTTAAAGTTAATTGCCGATGCAGGGCTTATAGGCCTTCCAAATGCGGGGAAATCGACGTTTTTGTCCGTTGTTACGCGCGCAAAACCTAAGATTGCAGATTATCCCTTTACAACACTTCACCCCCAGTTGGGTGTTGTTTATTGTTATGACCGTGAATTTGTTTTGGCAGACTTGCCCGGGTTAATTGAAAATGCACACCAGGGCACTGGACTTGGTCACCGATTTTTGGGTCATGTGGAAAGATGCGGGGTTTTGTTGCATTTAATCGATGGAACGGAAGAAGATGTTGGAAAGTCCTACAAAGTTATCCGCGAGGAATTAAAACTTTATCACCCAAGCCTGCCCCTGAAACCGGAAGTTGTTGCGTTGAATAAATGTGATGCCCTAACCGAGGAAGAAATCAAAGAAAAGGTTACGATTCTTGAAAAGCTGTCCAAAGCGAATGTTCATGTTATTTCAGCGGCAACACGGGAAGGTCTTCAAAGTGTTTTAGGTGCTTTGTTGCAGCACATTCCTGCTGGTGATCCCTTTAAGGATTAATGAACCGTATGCTTTTTTCGGGCTTGTTTCGTTTCTTTGATGCAACAGGGCTGGGTCAAGGATTCCACTGGAATTTTCCATGCCTTGCAGATTTTCCAAATCATAGGAATTGTCAGGGGTTCTTCCCTTCGAAGGACTCTTTTCGTTGTAAGCGGCGATCCTATGATTTTCTCCAAATCTTTCAGATCAAGATCGCGTTGTTTTATGTGAAAGCAAAGGGCATCAATTGGGTCTGGGAAACGGCTTGGCCATTTGCTCCGCTCGTAAGCTTCTATAAGGGTAGAGAGAGTTTCAAAATGCTTGTACGTCTCAGAATCGTCCGATTCCATAAAAAAATCGGGAAGTAATTGCTCCAACGTTTCTAAAGCTTTCGTATACTCTTCATCATTATGAATGGGATTTATGTCCATGGTTCATCTCTTTTTTGCAATGCTTCATAAGGTCAAGGCGCTTGATCAAGGATTCACTTAATGTGTTCAGAAATATATATAACATATAGCAATAAGTAAGCAACTTATTTACGTATCAGCTTTGTGCGTTTTAAGTGAAAAAACAAAAAAATAGCCAGGGAGTTTGCCCCCTGGCTGCAAAAATCGAAAATGCTTGGATTTAACGAAGCGCTTTTGACTGCTTAAATGTCATTAAATCGCTTTTGGGCAGTCCAAACTTGCCGGGTATGTAGGCGCACAGAAATGTATCCCCGTCCTCTGTCAGCGAATCAGCTTCAAAAACATACTCAGACCATTTTGACCCTTGGGGAAGGGGGGTGTCCGTTAGGTGTTTGTAGCAAAGGATATGACTGCCATTCTTAAGTCTATTTATAACCTTAGGATCTGCGCTTACTGCCTCCTGGCTTTCGAAAAACGGCTCCATGGTTTCTTTTGAAGACGTTGCTAGAACGCCATGGTTACCTTCTTCATCAAGGCAAAGGAAGGAACCAGACCTTTCTAAAAGGTAGAATTCCTTTATTTTTTGATCTTGAACGACCTTCTTGAAATAGCTTTTAAATTCCTCGCTATAAAACGGGGTCTTCTTTTTTTCCTCAGGATTAAAGGCTGCCTCTATTTTTCTTGAGAAATCTTGGAAATAAGATTCTTGGCATTTTTCAATTGCGTCTTTGATAACAAGGTGAAAATCAATCACTTGCTTTTGAACATAGGCATCAATCAATCCCTGATTAAAGGCATCAAGGGCTATTTTTTCGTCAGCATCCCCTGTTAAAAGGATTTTCTTGATGGGAAGATCTTTAATTTTTTTGCAAAATTCTATACCCGTCATGCCTGGCATGTTGTAGTCCACAACAACCGTTGAAATTTGTTCAAAGCGATAATGGTTATAGACCGTTTTGTAGATACTGGGAACATTCACCAAAACCCTGTATGTTTCAAATTCTTCTTCTTCAGGGTAATGAAGGTAACTGTGTATCAATGTTTGTTCTGGCACGTTTTCACGGATGATATCAAGGGCGTCAAACGGGCTATTTTCAGAAACAACTTTTAGGGGATTCTTGGACAACAAAGACTTAAGTTGCTTCAAATAGCTTATATTATCATCAACCAACAGGACTGTGGTCGGGTGATAAAGAAACGGTAAACTGGTTTGCATTATGCTCTCCTTTAGGCTCATGAGTTTAAAAAACCATGGGCAACTCTAGGCCGCAAGGTTTTCATCTGCTCGGGGGAAAATTATAAAAACTTCAACCAGACCTATACCAGATCCATGTTCTATTTTGATACCTATCATTTTCTATAGGTGGGGGGCCTTACTTAAGAAGTAATGGTCAAGATAATCCTGCAAAGAAGAAGAAACAGGCTCATTCCCTGAAAGATCAGCCTTTTCAAGATGTGGATGACGTGTAATCGCTACCAGGATGGGGCTTATCGCAAGTTCTAATGGCAAAGAATCTGGAGTATCTCTTACGTGTTTGAAGAATCCATTCCCCCTTAAGAAAATCTGTTTCAACCCAGAAGAACCCGCAATCATGTCGCTTAAGCATATATTGGTATCATACCCTAAAGTTCCTTGCATGTTATTCCCGCTGAGATCTAGCCCCTCAAGATTTTTGAGACTGGGAATTCTTTCTAGCATTTCTTTCAGTGCTTTCTTTGTAGGATTACATCTTGTAATGGAAAGACGCTTCAGTTCTGTTTGTTTTTCAAACAAAGCTCTGACTCCTTGTATCGTCAACGTCACTTGTTCTAGGCGCAAGTCTTGCAGTTGGTGGATGATGTTTGAAAGAGGAGTAAAACGGGAAGAAAAAGAGAGATTCCATCCACGAAGCACAAGGGTTTCTAAGTTTGGAAGGCTGGCGATCTTTTCTAAAGTTTCCCTTCCCGACGTGTCTTCTTCGTCGTCATTAATTTCTTCCTCTAAGGGCTCTAACTCCACCTTTGATTGAAGGCTTAGATCTGGTTCGGCCGCTGATTCCTCATCGTTAGCATCAAATACAGTAAGGGGAAGATTTCTCCTTTGGGCATAGTCTTGCATTTTTCCTTGAAATTCTGCGTCATCCATAAAAGTATCGTCTGAAATTAATCGGAAACAGTCGGGCAAGAAGATGCCCTCAGCGCTCTTTCCGTTGGCTATATTTTCTAATCCAGCCAAGAACGCCTTCTCCTCTTCTGAAAAGTTTGGTTTTACTGCTAATAAAAACTGCTGAATGGCTTCCAAAGCCACCAAAGGGGCAAAAGTCGCCTTTGTGGCATAAAGTTGCAGGCATCCATTAATGTCTGTTAGCCACTGTGCATTGATATGTGGACGCTGACAAATATCATTATTGCCAGATATGGTTGTGCGGGTAATCAGGCCAAGGGGTTTTGCCCCTTCAAGCCATGGATATTTTGACTTAGCATTATCAAGAATCCTCTGCGCGACCGCTATCTGACCCTCTTTTTCTTCAAGAATGCCTTGCTTTTCTCCCGCTTCTGGTGGAAGAGAATACGTCAAATTTTCATCTTCTCTTAATGTGTATTCCCCTTGATAGGAAAGATCTGTTTTGGGAATGAAGATGGAAGCAAGTTGCTTATTAAAAACAGAAACCATCCCACCGTGAGAACCTACTAAGCCAAAAAAACTACGGTCATCAGGAACTTGAGAGCCGCTTATATCAATCAGGGCAATACTTCGTAAATAAGCGAGTTTGATATTTCCTGGTGAGGGAGGGGAAGACACACCCAACATCCTTTTTAGTTTTGAATTATTGTCCCAGGCAGCATTGATCAAATATCTTGCATCAAAACGAGGCTGATCATCTCTGCCTTCGACTCTGAATCCTCCCTGAGGAAGCAGTCCTATGCCTGTGACACTGTATCCCGTGACAACGTGGATGTTTTTGTGGCGATTAAGAAGGTCTTCTAGCACAATGCCCCACCCCACAGGTTGCAGTCCTCGTTCAGCAGTATGGATTCCTGTAGCAAAATGATCACTTAACCCAAGAGACCTTAATTCTTCCTCAGTAATTTTTTCGAAAAGGGGGGCAGGGCCAAACAAAAGATTAGCCGCTGTTGTTTCGTCGTATTTTCCTGTCTTTACCAGTTGATCAATGCATTCTTTATACACGCCATCAAGTATTTTAGAGTGCGCCATCAAAGTTTCTTCACTCAGGAAATTGTCACCCTGAGTAGTGGCAAGGCTTTGTTTTGCAAGAAGAAAGTCATTTATTTTCCGTGTCGTTAAAACCCTTTCAGTTTGAAACATTTGCCTGAAAAGAACGGCACCTAAAAGGCACTGCTTTCCGGTGATCCCATTTTCTTTTGAATATTCCCACCCCAAATGTAGACGGCAAGGGAAGATGCTTGCGCCTGTCAGTATTTCATCATTTTGTTCCAGAAGGTATATATCGCCGATACTCAATTTTCCGGCTTTCGCAAGCTTAGAAAGCATGACTGCCGTCATAACGCCAGACAGCCCTGCGCCTATAATTGTAACGTTTGGGCGTCCATCTTTGTCATGGGTTCGAAGAGAGCTAAGGGTTTTCTTGTTTTCATGAGTGAGAGGTTCTGTTAGAGGATACCGATTCTTTAAAATGGATTTAGCAAAAGGATTTCCTCCATCAGCTGCTTTTTTAAGCCAATAAACCTCATGTTCTGCTGAGTTGCTAAGCCCGTATAAACCACCTTGAAAACAAAAAGCAAGAGTCAATACAGCTTCATGAAAATCACGAGTTCGTGAAAGGCTACTTATCAGAGATTGAACTATGGCCCGATCATCACTGTTAAGATTCGGTGTTTTTCTTAAAAGCTCAGTAAGGCGACAATAGCTTGAGTGTGGGTCATCTTTTGAAATATCTCCGACCAAAGATGGGCGATGAATTGTGCGTGTTGACAGAAACTGGTTTATGGCAATTACGAAAAAATAATTAGATGGATCTGAAGGGACGGTAGATCTCAGAAAAAAAAACATTGCTTTAGACAAGCTTGAGTCTTCATACCCACCCCATAGGTGGTGAAAGGCCAATTCATAGCAACTCTTACTGACAAATACTGCTGATTTTCCCCTTTCTATTTTTTCCAAATAAGAACTTTCTATATCACCAAAGTTACCGACTTTCCCTCCTTGGGTTTGCCATACAATCGCCTTTCTGTGCCCCGCTGTTTCCTCATAATGTGCCAAGCTCATTAAAAGATGACCCATGGCTTCTTCAAAGAATTTGGGGTTCTCTCCCTCCCTCCCCTGTTCTGCTAAAAAACGCGCGAGTAGTATGCAGGGGGCCACTCCAAATTTTTTCTGAATTTTTTCATTTGCTACCAGCTTTTTAAGTAGGGTAATAATTTGTGTCCGTTCATCGCCTGTTATGGGGATGGCATAGGCCATATAGCATAACCGATATTGATCTTCTGTGTTCCCTTCACTGGCTGAAATTCTCAGCCATTTCAAAGATTGACGGCTGCTACGCAGAAACCCATACTTACCAGTACTATACCCTTCTGCTATATAGCGAGAAACCTCCGGCTTTCTTTTGCTATCCTTATTATAAATATCCATTAATAGGGAGTCACAAGACGAGCTTGATTTTACTAGGGCTCTTGCTCGATCGATAGGTCTCCTCAAAAGCTTTAATGCCTCTGGCTCTGAGCAAAAACATCGAAAGCTGAAAAGGGAAAGAACAAGAATTGGAATGAGTTTTCCTATGAAAGGTTTGTTGAAAATCACAGCAATTCTGAAGACTCAGAAACCACAACCACTTCTGGGACTGCAAGTCCAGAAAGTCTCCTTCTCTTTGGATGTCCGTGAGGAAGGTCATCTTCAAGGGCCCCTTCCTCTGCGTCGTGAACATCAACGTCAATCTCATGACTTAAGTGGCTAGGTTGTCTAGAGATGGGAGAATCTAGAGTCTCTTGTGAAGAGGCGATCTGTGAGCTAGGAAGACTTTGCGGTACCCAAGGGAGAGCTGGGCCAAGATGAAAGTTTTCTTCGGTGGGGGCAGGTGATGCTGTGGGAACAGGTGATACTCCCTGGGAGGAGAAGGATGGAAAGTTTTGCAAGTCTAATCTAAAGGTAGCAGAGGGGGCGGGGGGATTGCTCATCAAGGTGGCAGAGGGGGCGGGGGGATTG
>Ga0208872_1002281_pt1 | contig 11210 bp, 9 predicted proteins | sample CryBogCBH12Aug08_FD_185508 | JGI IMG/M metagenome (GOLD analysis project Ga0208872, IMG submission 185508) | Freshwater microbial communities from Crystal Bog, Wisconsin, USA - CBH12Aug08 (SPAdes) | ecosystem: Environmental > Aquatic > Freshwater > Lake | place: Crystal Bog, Wisconsin, USA... | reverse complement strand
AAGGGGGGGGGCGGGGCGCTGACTCGTGAAAAAATTGTTGCTGCCGCAAGCAGAAAATTTGTATGTGTATGCGACTCCTCCAAATTGGTGGATGTGCTGGGTAAATTCCCTCTGCCCATTGAAGTGCTCCCCATGGCCCGCAGCTATGTTGCCCGCCAGCTTGTGGCACTGGGTGGGCAACCCAAGCTGCGTGAAGGATTTACCACCGACAACGGCAACCTGATTCTTGATGTACAAGGCCTGCAAATTTTGAACCCTGTGGAATTGGAGACAACGTTGAACAATATTACAGGTGTAGTCACTAACGGGCTATTTGCACGCCGCCCGGCCGACGTGCTACTGCTCGGCACGCTTGAAGGTGTCAAAACTCTGACTGCTTAACTGAATTAATGGAGACCGCATCCGGGGACGTATCACTGATAGCTTGCGTTTTTTGCTGTTATAGTAACAAAATTGTCATAATCGACAGGTAGTATGAATTCCCTTCTAAATCTGGAGAATATGCATTATGGCATCCACCGAACATACCTCGAAACAGTTTGACGCCGAGCTTGAGTCGGTACGCTCCCTGGTGCTGCAAATGGGTGGACTGGTAGAGAGCCAGATCAAGCTTGCTGTCGAATCGCTAGTCAGCGGCGATGTGGCATTAATGAACCGTGTCATTGCGGACGACCACCGCGTCAACGCAATGGAAGTCGAAATTGACGAAAGCTGCAATCAGATCATTGCCCGCCGCCAGCCCGCCGCCGGAGACCTGCGCATGGTAATGACAGTGATCAAAACGATTACTGATCTTGAACGCATCGGTGATGAAGCGGAGAAAATTGCGCGCATGGCGAAGCTATTATCCCAAAAGGAACGTTTGATTCTGCCCCGTTACAATGAAATCAAAAATGCCTCCAATATCGCTCTGGATATGTTGCGAAAATCATTGGATGCTTTCGCCCGGCTCGATCTTACGACTGCTGCACAAGTTGTACGTCAGGATGAGCTGGTGGACGAAGAATTTCGCGCGATCATGCGTCACCTGATTACTTTCATGATGGAAGATCCCCGTACCATTACCACTGCACTGGAAATTTTATTCGTTGCAAAAGCGATTGAGCGCATTGGCGATCATGCTAAAAACATGTCGGAGTACGTCGTTTATATGGTCAAGGGGCGCGATGTGCGCCATGTTACCGTTGAAGAAATCGAACGCGAAGTGATGGGCCAATAATTCGGCGGGGCGAAAGAAAACAGGATTTCTGCCCTCCAAATTACAAGCCCAACTTGCCCCACATCGCATCCACCTTCGCCTTTACCGCAGCATCCATCACAATAGGTGTTCCCCATTCCCGTTGTGTTTCACCGGGCCATTTATTGGTGGCATCCAACCCCATCTTGCCGCCCAAACCTGACACCGGGCTGGCAAAATCAAGGTAATCTATGGGTGTGTTCTCAACCAGCAAGGTGTCACGCACCGGATCAATTCGGGTAGTCATCGCCCAGATCACTTCCTGCCAGTTACGAATATCAATGTCATCGTCCACCACGATGATGAACTTGGTGTACATGAACTGGCGCAAGAAAGACCAGATACCGAACATCACGCGCTTGGCGTGCCCGGGATATTGTTTCTTGATGCTGACCACTGCCATACGGTAGCTGCATCCTTCCGGTGGCAAGTAAAAATCCACGATCTCGGAAAATTGCTTTTGCAGCAGCGGCACGAACACTTCATTCAACGCCACGCCGAGCATTGCCGGTTCGTCGGGCGGCTTGCCGGTGTAGGTGGAATGATAAATCGGATCACGCCGCATGGTGATGCGCTGAATGGTGAATACCGGAAATTTATCCTGCTCGTTATAGTAGCCGGTGTGATCACCGTAAGGCCCTTCGAGCGCAGTTTCACCAGGATGAATGACGCCTTCCAGCACGATTTCTGCGGAAGCGGGCACCTGTAAATCGTTGCCGATGCATTTTACCAATTCAGTCTTGGCTCCCCGTAACAATCCGGCAAACTGATATTCGGAAAGCGAATCGGGAACAGGCGTGACCGCCCCGAGTATGGTTGCCGGATCGGCACCAATCACCACGGCAACCGGGAAAGGTTGTCCCGGATTTTTTTCGCAATGATCGCGAAAATCCAGTGCACCACCGCGATGTGCCAGCCAGCGCATGATTACCTTATTGGGTGCAATCACCTGCTGGCGGTAAATGCCAAGATTCTGCCGGGACTTGTTCGGTCCGCGCGTCACCACCAATCCCCAGGTAATGAGTGGTGCGACGTCCCCCGGCCAGCAATGCTGAATGGGTAATTGACCCAAATCAACTTGTGATCCTTCCCACACTATTTCCTGACAGGGTGCCGAGGAAACGACTTTGGGTGACATGGTCAGAACCTGTTTAAGAATCGGCCATTTCTCCCAGGCATCTCTGAGCCCTTTGGGTGGCTCCGGCTCTTTCAGATAAGCCAGCAATTTCCCAACTTCACGCAAAGCGGCGGTAGATTCCTCACCCATTCCAAGTGCCACGCGACGTGGTGTACCAAACAAATTGGCCAGAACCGGTATTTTATGTCCGGCTGGATTTTCGAATAACACGGCGGACCCTTGCGCACGCAAGATGCGATCACAGATTTCCGTCATTTCGAGATACGGAGAAACCGGTGTGCTGATTCGCTTTAACTCGCCTAGCTTTTCAAGTTGAGCGATGAAGTCGCGCAAGTCGTGGTATTTCATGGAGTTCCCTTTTGCAAGTCCTCTCCCCAGCCCCTCTCCCGCGAGCGGGAGAGGGGAGCAATTCCCTCGCAACTTAGGGGAGAAGGCTAGGGAGAGGTGTTTTCAATAAAATTTTGCCTCACCTTCCGGCCGGGTTTTAAAACGCTTGTGCAGCCAAAAATATTGTTCCGGCATTTCCCGCACACGCTGCTCAATGAATGCATTCATGTAGGTTGTGTCAGCGATATCATCACCACTTGGATAATTCTCCCAGGCAGGGTAAAAGGTCAGTACATATCCTGCCGCTCCGGGCAACAGCCGGGTTATGCACGGCACTACCACCGCTCCCGTCATCTGCGCGATGCGGGGCACCGAAGTCATGGTGGCGGTAGGCACGCCAAAGAAGGGAATAAAGGCTCCATCTTTGACACCCTGATCCTGATCCGGCGGGTAGATGAACGGTAATCCTTTGCGCATCCCCTTGAGAATGGAACGCAGTCCTTGCTGACGCGAATACAGAAGCTGGTTGCCAAAGCGCGCACGTTTTTTCAGCAGCAAGTCAGTCATGTAGCCATTTTTCTGGTTGGCATACATACATACTGTGTCGGTATGCTGGGCGACCCACTGACCACCGACATCCATCCCGACAAAGTGAGGCGTCAACAAGATTACCGGCTTACCCTTGACCGCATTAAAATGTTCCACTCCTTCAACCCGAATCAAGCCTAAAATTCGTTCACCACTCGACCACCACAAGATGCTACGTTCGATCACTCCGCGGGCAAACATTTTGAAATGATTACGCACCACCTGATTGCGCTTGGCATCGCTCCATTCCGGAAAGCACAATTGGAGGTTAACCGTCGATACGTGCTGCCTCTCGGAAGCTATTTGGTAGAGGAGCAAACCCAAGCCATTGCCTATCCATACCAGCACACGAAACGGCAGAAAATGCAACATCCACAACACAAAAACACCCAGCCGCGTCATGCCTTATTCTCAGTTTTCACATGTTTTTCCTCGCCAAATGGAACGACCCCCAAGGGGACTTTGTAACGGTTATAACTCCACAGATATTGTTCCGGACAAGCGAGCACCACTGATTCCAGCGCCTCATTCATCTGTTTGGCGACATGCTGGCCCGGAACCAGTTCTGTGGGAATCATACGCATGACATATCCTGAACTATCAGGCAAACGTTCGCTGCAAACCATCAGCACGATTGCACCGCTGGACTCGACCAGTCGGCCGACCAGCGTCATGGTGTAGGCTGGATGCCCGAAAAATTCCGCCCATTCGCCTTCGCTCTTGCCGGGAACCTGATCCGGTAAAAGCCCGATTGCTTCACCCCGTTTAAGGGCTTTGTAAAGCAAGCGCACGCCCCCCACGTCCGTGCGGGCCAGCCGCATCTGACCACGCTGACGCCCGTCGCGCATGACATCCTCAAGCCAGGCCAGCTTGGGCGGGCGATACAATACAGTGAGAGGCAAACGTTCCGCTGTAAACAGCGCGGCAACTTCAAAACAACCCATGTGAGGAGTCAAAAAAATAATTCCCTGACCTTTGGAGCGCGCCGCCTCAACGTGTTCCCAACCATGACACACCATTACGCTGGAAGTCACTTCAGCCAGCGGTCGCCGCCACATCCAAGGCAACTCTGCCAGACTTTTGCCCGTTTCCACGATACTAGCATTTAATATCTTGCGGAACTCTTCCGCAGAACGTCCCACTAATGCGTAGCCAAGATTTTCACGCATGCGTGCTGCATACGTAGCGGATAGTAGATAGGTGATCCAGCCAAGTAGGCTTCCAATGCGATGTAATACCGACAAAGGCAAGCGCGCGGCTAAATCGAAAATCCAGACAGTCAGGGAAGAACTCATGCGTAGAAAAACCGGGGTTTTGTTATAATTAAACTTCTCTGCCAATCAACCTAAATAAATTAAGGAATGCCATGAGTGAATATCAGTTTACCTCCGAGTCCGTATCAGAGGGCCATCCAGACAAGGTCGCGGATCAAATTTCCGACGCCATACTGGACGCCATTCTAGCTCAAGACCCCTATGCGCGGGTAGCAGCAGAAACTCTGGTGACCACGGGACTGGTTGTGCTGGCAGGCGAAATTACCACCTCCGCACAGGTTAACTACTCCAAAGTGGCCCGCGAAGCGGTACGCCGCATCGGCTATAACGATCCCAATTTGCGATTTGACGCAGATGGTTGCTCGGTTCATGTTTGCTACGGTCAACAAAGCCCCAACATTGCCCAAGGGGTAGATCGCGCCTCAGACGATTATCTGAATCAGGGAGCGGGTGACCAGGGCCTGATGTTCGGCTACGCCTGCAACGAAACCGATACGCTGATGCCGTTGCCCATTTATTTATCGCATCGTCTGGTAGAACGCCAAGCCATGTTACGCAAAGATGGCCGTCTGCCCTGGCTGCGCCCGGATGCGAAAAGTCAGGTTACCGTCAATTATGTTCATGGCAAACCCCATTCAATCGACACCGTGGTGCTCTCCACTCAACATTCTCCCGAATTTTCTCCTCCAGAAAAGCAGAAAGCACTGCACGAAGCGATCATTGAAGACATCATCAAACCCGTGCTGCCGAAAGAACTGATCAAGGGAGAGATCAAATATCTGGTCAACCCCACCGGTTGTTTTGAAATTGGCGGCCCGCATGGCGATGCTGGATTGACCGGACGCAAAATTATTGTCGATACCTACGGTGGCGCAGCTCCGCATGGAGGAGGTGCTTTCTCCGGCAAAGACCCTTCAAAAGTGGATCGCTCTGCTGCCTATGCCGGTCGTTATGTAGCCAAGAATATTGTCGCTGCGGGACTGGCCGACAAATGCCTGATTCAAATTTCATACGCAATTGGTGTGGCCCAACCGACCAGTGTGATGGTCACCACTTACGGCACAGGGAAAGTATCCGACGAAAAAATCACCGAACTGGTGAGAACCCATTTTGACTTGCGTCCTAAAGGCATTGTGCAAATGCTTAATCTGCTTCGCCCGATCTACCAGAATACCGCAGCCTACGGCCACTTTGGTCGCGAGGAGCCGGATTTCACTTGGGAAGCAACGAACAAGGCGGCTGTGTTGCGCGCGGATGCCGGATTGTAAAAGGTGTAAATCCGGTTGATTCTCTGTCAAGCAGGGAGGTACCATTGACTTATCCTTTTGACAGGAAATTTCTGTTTGCTTTAAATAATTTGATAGCAGTTGCTGTCGTGACCGGATGCCAAGCTGCGTCGGTTACGACAGAATCAACCTCTCCGCCCCACCCCCAAACTGCTTCTAACAACTCGCTCACACGCCAGTTCATGATCAAATTCAGACCCAACACTCTCGACTGTTCCATTGCAGGCATTGCCCTGTTATCCTCGGCCACGCAGCTGTCTCTGGAATATATCCGCCCCATGTCAGGTGATGCTTGTGTAATCAAACTAATAGCTGTTGACACCAATGATAGTGTTAGAGCAAATGAACTTCTCTGGAAACATCCTGCCGTAGAATGGCTGGAACCGGATTTAAAAAAGAAAGCCATGTAAGAATCGTGCTGTGCATTTTTTTCTCTGTCCTTTAGAGATTCACCAAGTTGATACAAACAGGACAAGCTACTACCCTGTTATCGATATTAGACTTACCTAACGGGTTGGCCATGAACTTTTGAGCAGAGTTTAATTTCTTTGAATGACTAACTGAATTTACCTGAAATACACCATGAAAATTTTTAATATATTTCGGAAAGCTTTTGGTACTAGTATATTGATTTCCTTGTTTGCTCCTATAGTTGCATTCGCCATTGTGACTGATCAAAGCCAACTTGTTCATCAAGAGTCGCGCGTCGCTACAATGGCGGTTACCGGCAGTGCTGCTCAGGAAGAAATGGTGACTCAACTCATGGTGAAGCCGAGATTTCGGGTCGGCGATAAGTTGAAAGCAGCGCTCCGGGCACACGATGCTAGCAAACTGGTAAAATCTTCGAATGTTGCGATGTCAGTTGTTCGTGAGATGTCTGGAAATACTCACGTCATTCGTCTTACTCAGCCCGTCACTTTGTCCGAGGCGCGTGCGATTGCTTCTCGACTGATGGGTGATAGCAGTGTTGAATTGGCGGAACCGGATCGCCTCAAACGCGCCTCTGTAATTACGCCTACCGACCCGTATTACGCAACTTACCAGTGGAATTTATTTGCGCCTGCTGCTGCAAATCCTGGCAGCATTAACATGCCCGATGCCTGGACTGTCACCGAAGGGAACAGCACCGTAACGGTAGCGGTGATAGATACCGGTTATCGCCCGCACGCAGATTTTGGCTCTGCAATATTGCCCGGATACGATTTCATCACTGACGTTGCAACAGCCAATGATGGTGACGGACGTGATGCAGATGCACAAGATCCCGGCGACTGGATCACTTCCGCAGAGAATTCTGCTCGCGGAGGTCAGTTTCATGGTTGTGGGGTAAGCAATAGTTCATGGCACGGAACCCATGTTGCCGGAATTATTGCAGCCCAAATGAACAGCATCGGCATTGCTGGCATCGCTCCAAATGTTCGTATACTGCCGGTGCGAGTGCTGGGCAAATGTGGCGGCTATGACTCCGATATTATTGACGGCATGCGCTGGGCAGCCGGCCTCCCGGTAACAAATGTGCCGGCCAACCCCCACCCAGCAAAGGTGCTGAATATGAGTCTTGGAGGAAGCGGCGGCGGTAGCTGCCCAGCAACCTATCTCAGTGCCGTGCAAGAAATAATTAATGCAGGGTCAGTCATCGTGGTTGCCGCCGGTAACGATGGCACATCTACGCTGAGTCCCCCTGCAAGTTGCGCCAACGTTTCTGGGGTTAACGGAATTATAGCAGTCACCGCCAACGCCATCGATGGTGACAATGCCTATTACGCCACGATCGGTCCTGGAACAACTATCAGCGCACCCGGTGGCGACTGCGGGGGGACAAACTATAATTCAATCAATCCGTGTACCGCTGGAAATTTAGCTAATTATCCCAGTGTGTATTCGCTTTTGAATAGCGGAATGACGACTCCGGTTGCGTCTCCAGGCGGAGACATCTACGCCGCCTACGCTGGAACAAGTATGGCAACACCGCATGTTTCCGCGGTTGTTGCGCTGATGCTTTCGATTAATTCATCGCTTACGCCCGCGCAAATTGAATCCTATTTAAAATCTTCCGCCCGAACGTTTCCGGCCAATACAATTTGTACACAAGCCGCTAACGTAGGTATGTGCGGTGCCGGGTTGCTGGATGCTTATCAAGCACTGAACGCTGCACATCCATCGTCCATACCGCCGCCTGTTGTCACCTTGAGCAGCAGCATACCCTCGCCTGTCACTACCGGCACCGTCGTTTCACTTTCTGGTAGCGCTGTTGCAGGTACTGGAAGGAGCATTGCATCGTACGCATGGACACAGCAAACCGGCCCCTCCACCGTTATGATTACCAGTGCCAATACCTCCAATGGGTCTTTTACGGCTCCGTCTACCACCGGCACATATTCGTTCATGCTGACTGCGACCGATAGTAGTGGACAAACCGGCACAGCGACTGCAGTTATTGTCGTAAACTCGTCCGTAGTGGCTTCACAACCTTTGGTTACTTTGGACACGACGATTCCTACGACAACGACAAGCGGAGCCGTAGTTACACTTTCTGGTAGCGCAGTTGCAGGAACAGGACGTAGCATCGTTTCTTATGTCTGGACACAACAAAGCGGACCAGCAACGGTTACCATTAAGAACGCCAATACTGCGAGCGCATCTTTTACGGCTCCATCTACCACGGGAACTTATTCGTTCACACTGACCGCCACTGACAGCGGCGGTCAAACTGGTACAGCAACTACCTCGATCGATATTTCAGCCAGCACTAGCGTATCCCCAATCAGTAGTGGTGGGAAAGGCGGCAGTATGGATATAAGTATTTTGGCTATATTAGCCTTATTCGCAATTGTTCTAGGGTTGCGAAGACGTTTTGCCATGATGTAAATTGAAGTCAATTCAAGCAACCTCAATAGTCGTATGAAATGGCTTTTTTGCTTGGTAATTGCTACGGCATCCCTAAGCATTGCCTGCTGGGATCAAGGATTGTCTTATTTGTGTTACGACCGAACAGCACTTATATCAGGTCAAATATGGCGACTATTGACCTCGCATCTGGTGCATTTAAATTGGACTCATTGTTTCCTTAATTTGATTGGCATGCTGCTGATCTGCGAATTACTTTGGGAAGCATTACCTCTAAGACATGGTATCGGTTTGTTTGTATTTTCAGGGTTGGTGATCAGTGCCTGTTTGTGGTGGCTTAATCCCGAACTGGCTACTTATGCCGGTCTGTCGGGAGTGCTACATGGTTTATGGGTGGGCTGTGCCTTATTCGGACTTTTGCAAGCATCTCAGCCGTTTCATCGGTCATGCCTTCCTTATTGGATCGGCGCTTTTCTGCTAATGATCAAATTGCTGATGGAATTTGTCTACGGACCTTCGGAGTTCACGGCACACCTGATAGGGGGTAATGTCATAAGCGAATCCCATCTGTACGGTGCCTTGGCAGGTGCAATATATATGCTCATGCTGCGTTGTGTTAGAATAGCGCCCCTTTTCCGAGGGGCGCTGCAGCAGAAAAAACTGTCAGGCTTGGGAGAGGAATAATCATTGCAACGGCGCCTATTCACTAACCATGAATGGAGAAAGCATGAACGCTGTTACAACTGGTTTCACCGATTTTAAAATCGCCGACATCAATCTGGCCTCCTGGGGACGCAAGGAAATTGCTATTGCGGAAACTGAAATGCCCGGCCTGATGGCGATCCGCGATGAATTTGCCAAGACACAACCGCTGAAAGGTGCGCGTATCACAGGCAGCCTGCACATGACGATCCAAACCGCCGTACTGATCGAGACACTGGTAGCACTCGGTGCAGAAGTGCGCTGGGCATCGTGCAATATTTTCTCAACTCAGGATCACGCTGCTGCCGCGATTGCAGCCGGTGGTACACCTGTGTTCGCTGTCAAAGGTGAAACACTGACCGAATACTGGGATTACACCCATCGCATTTTCGAATGGTCGGACGGCGGTTATACCAACATGATTCTGGACGACGGCGGCGATGCTACCCTGTTGCTCCATCTGGGCACACGTGCAGAAAGCGATGCCTCATTAATCAGCAAGCCGGGTTCTGAAGAAGAGACCTGTTTGTTTGCCTCGATCAAAGCCAAATTGGCAGTCGATAAATCCTGGTATTCCAAGCGTCTCGCAGCCGTAAAAGGGGTCACCGAAGAAACCACCACCGGAGTGCATCGTTTGTACCAGATGCATGCACGCGGCGAATTGAAATTCCCCGGCATCAATGTGAACGACTCTGTTACCAAGTCGAAGTTTGACAATCTGTATGGTTGCCGTGAATCACTGGTTGACGGCATCAAGCGCGCCACGGATGTGATGATCGCGGGTAAAGTTGCTGTGATTGCAGGCTATGGCGATGTGGGCAAAGGCTCTGCTCAAGCCATGCGTGCATTGTCTGCTCAAGTTTGGGTGACTGAAATTGATCCTATCTGCGCTTTGCAAGCCGCGATGGAAGGCTACCGTGTGGTGACTATGGAATTCGCCGCCGACAAGGCCGATATTTTTGTCACCACCACCGGCAATTTCCACGTCATCACCCATGACCACATGTCCAAGATGAAAAATCAGGCCATCGTGTGCAACATTGGTCACTTTGACAACGAGATTGATGTTGCCTCGCTGGAAAAGTATCAGTGGGAAGAAATCAAGCCTCAAGTCGACCATGTGATTTTCCCGGACGGTAAACGCATTATTTTGCTGGCTAAAGGACGACTGGTGAATCTGGGTTGCGGTACAGGCCATCCTTCTTATGTAATGTCTTCGTCTTTTGCCAACCAGACGATTGCACAGATCGAATTGTGGACAGAATCGCAGAAGGGTTCCGGCAAGTATCCGGTGGGCGTGTATACCTTGCCCAAACACCTCGACGAAAAAGTGGCTCGCTTGCAACTGAAGACACTGAATGCACAATTGTCTGAATTGACAGATGAACAGGCTGCCTACATTAACGTGTCGAAGCAGGGCCCGTACAAGTCGGAACATTATCGCTACTAAGAAGTTAGTATGCGACTCATTCTGATCTGGTGCTGTAATGCCTTGGCATTGCTGGCAGTAGCCTATTTTCTGCCGGGTGTGGTCGTGGACGGTTTTGGCTCAGCGCTGGTTGCGGCGCTGGTGCTCGGTTTTATCAATATGCTGATTCGTCCACTGCTGATCCTGCTCACCCTTCCGGTTACTGTGTTGTCACTAGGACTGTTCATTCTCGTCATCAACGGACTATTATTCTGGTTCGCGGGGTCGGTGTTGAGCGGATTCCATGTAACTGGTCTCTGGGTGGGAATGATGGGCGCATTGCTTTACAGCATTATTTCTTATTTGTTGTCGTTGCTGGTTCCCAAAAATGAGAACCTTCGGC
>Ga0208872_1002278_pt1 | contig 11215 bp, 21 predicted proteins | sample CryBogCBH12Aug08_FD_185508 | JGI IMG/M metagenome (GOLD analysis project Ga0208872, IMG submission 185508) | Freshwater microbial communities from Crystal Bog, Wisconsin, USA - CBH12Aug08 (SPAdes) | ecosystem: Environmental > Aquatic > Freshwater > Lake | place: Crystal Bog, Wisconsin, USA... | reverse complement strand
CATCACGGATACGTGCCTAAGATGCTGCCACTTTCTTGCCTCTTCTGGCCAAGTCGTTTTAGCTACTCGTAAAGGGGCCAACACTAATGCGGGTTGGTCTTCACCAGCTAAGAAAAGACCATCAACAGCGGTAAGAGTAGAAATTGTTTTACCCAAGCCCATACCTGCCCATATAGCGCAGCGGGGCACGTCAAAGATATGACCGCTGATAAGGCCTTGGTACTCCCGAGGGGTGTATATCTTCCGGCTCAATGTATTACCGCCTTACTAGCGGCTAATTGAAAAATGGCATCAAGCGTAGCGCGTGCTTCAAGATGCACTTTTAAGCTCTCAGTAAAATCAGTTAAGGCTTTTCGCAATTGCTCTTTATCTATCGCAGGATGAATAAGACTAATTTCTTCAACGGCCGGTTCAATATTTTCTGCGCTTACCGTAATCATATAAATAGCTCGCTCATAATAGCTTCCACTAACTCAAAAGAATCAATTACCCGAACGTCTTGGCCCATTTCCCGCATACGAAGATGCTCACGCAATTGATGGGGTTCTGGCTTCTCTCCTGGCGCTTTCACCTCAATCCAAACCGGACGGCCAACAGGCTTACACCAAGCGCAATCTAAGGACTTGCTAAGCGGCCTAGCCTTAACCATAAGTAAGCGATCAGGAGCGCCGCGGCGGCCCACCCATTCAACCTTACGCACTTCGCCGCCCATTGCTTTGGCGCGAATACGGAGATAGCTTTCAATATCTCGTTCTCTAATCTTTCTCACGCAGTTAATCTCCATGCTTGAACGAGGGCTTGGCGACGTGAATAGTGACGCGCCTTACGATAGATTCGGTAAAGCTTTAAAACAGTTGACAGTCGTTTGCTCATGGTTCATTCCTTCCTATATCTGTAAGCTTCAAATCCTGCAGCGGCTAGCGGTAAGCCATAGCTCCAAGAGTGGGGCGCGGTCATTAGCTCGGCTAATAAACGCGAACTAAACATTTCTTGATCGGGTGTTTCAGTAATAATTTCATCGTGAACAGTTAGCGTGATGTCAAAGCCAACGTTTTCAATTTGCTGCATGTTTGAAGCCATCACGTCACGCGCTACGGCTTGGCAGCAGTTCTCTATTAACTTACCCCCATAGGTCTTAATGCGTGACCATTGGCGTGTGTATTGGTTCATGCCCATATAGGACAACTTGCCATTTTCTAATTGAGGTTGTGGGTAGCAAAGGGCGCGACCGCTAGGCAATCCGATCCGCAGCCAAGCGCCATCACGGCGAACCTTAAACTTGCGGCAATAGATGGTTGTGCCTGGATTGCTTACGGCCTCAATGCAGGCGAACTCTAATTCTTTCCAAAGGGAGGCGGTATTAGGGTGCGCATAACGCCACAAGCGCTTAAAAGAATCGCAAACAATAAAGGCTTCACGTGATAAGCCAAAGGTAGAGCGCTTTTGCTTTAGCGTCCAATCGTAAAAACCTGCCGCCTCTTCGTACACTTGACTAGGTAAAGACTCGTAAGCCGATTGAGCCATATCCTCTAAGTCAATGTTGTAAGCCAATGAGAACGTTAAGAACGCACCAACTCCGCCCTCATAGCCAAGCGCCAACTCTTGAACCTTACCAACTTGACGCTGCTCTTTATTCACTGCGCCTGGTTCAATGCGAAATGATTTGGCATAGGCCAGCTTGTACAAGTCGGCACCGGTACCCATATCAAATTCGCTAAAGGCATTTAGCTTCCACTCTTCATCAGATAACCATGCAAGCACTCGGCCTTCGATGTTGGACAAGTCGGCTACGACTAGCTTTCTATTTTCCGGTGCGACAATGCAGCTGCGAATTGCGTTAGAACATAACGCCATGATGTTTTCAAAAACCAAGTCGGCTGCGCCTGATTTCAATAAACCAATGCCTTCATCGAGATACTGCTCAATGTGCTCCGGCTCAATCTCCCACACCCTTAAATCAAAGTAATTGGCAATTGTGTCGAGCGCATAGCGTGGCAAGTTTTGAGGCTGGAAGGTACGACCTGACCAACGCCCAGTACGGCCTGCACCATCAAACTGTAATGTGCCCCTTAGACGGCCCTCAGTAGCACCTTTAACCAGCGCTTTGTATTTGGAGGTGCTTGTAGTACTAGCTTGCAATCGGATGCGTAGCAGCTCTTTTAAGCCCTCGGGAATATCAGGATCGTTCAATCGACGCTCTAGGGTTGAGCCTTGTAGATCCGGCAGCGATATAAGGTATTCGCCTAATACGTGCTCCAGCAGGGCATCGCGCTTAGTGGTGCTAGCTACTTCGCCATTGGTCATTTCCAGGCATTGATCCGCTAGCTTGGCCTGCTCCTTCGATACGGCTTCGATTACCGACTCGGCTAAATCAAAATCGACTTTAAAACCTCGATCGTTAATCCGTTGATCTAAATGCCAAAGATCCAATTCAAAGCCTGAGTAATTCCAATTAGGCAGACGGCTATCGACTTCACGCATAGCGTCAATATCAAACTTGGCATACTCAAGAAACTGAGCCCATTCGGTAGGGTGGGATGCTTTTGTGGCTCTACGCAGTTTTGAGTTTTTTGGGCGCGGCTTGCAAAATAATTTCACAAGTTCATTGCCGATCTTGAGCTTGCGCTTATCCTGAGGTACTTTGAGGATTTCGCATAGCTTATCTAGCTTACCAGGTAGAGAATGGGCAAGTGCCTTCACCATAGTGCAGCGCCATTTTTCAATCGGGACGGCGAGCTGCGGCAAGTGTTTGGAAGTGACGAGCCGATCGAATAGGGCGTTGTGCGCAATCACTTCGTCGGCTTCTAACATGGCCATGCAAAGGTCTTCGGGAATATGTGATCCGGCGGTGACGTCCCATAGCTGTACTGGCTCTTTATCGACGGCCCAAGTCACCACCATCATTTCAGTGTTAGCTACGTACTTGTAGGTGCCTTGTTTAATCGGCACTTCCGAATACGTTTCGGTATCAATCCAAAGCTTCATTGAGCTGCTTGCCTTTTAGATAGGCGAATAGCCATTTGCTTTAAGTTTGATTGAGTGATCCACTCGGTAATAGAAGAAGCAAAACTAATTTTCGTTGTGCGCTTTTTATCTGCCTTGGCTTTATGCCTACGTCCAGGGCCCTTTCTAGTGAAAGAGATTGGGTATTTAATCGGCTTTACATATTTCGAATTCTTATGGCTCATTCTTTTCTCCTGTTTAACTTTGGTGGCCAGTGCACAACCCTGGGAGGGTCTTGTCCTCACGTGAAGGAGCTTGTCGCACACTGGCCACCAAAGTGCTCTCGCTAGAAAGCACGATGGGGCGTTACTCGGTGGTGATGGTCACGGTTATTTTTTGGGCGGTTTGTACGTCTATAAGCAAATGGCTCGGCATACGCTCCACAATTGCGCCTAGCTCTGAAACAATGAAGTCCAATGGGTTGGCCTTCCTTGCAACGCGCATAGCGTCCTTGTGGAATTCGACCTTCAATAACTCTTTCATGCAAGCGCCTCAGCTTCGCTACCTTGAGCAAGATCATCAAACTCATCGGTACTAGCTGGACGGCCGCCCGAGAAGGCATCACCATCGGCGCGAAACTGAACGCCTGATAGAGTGGCGTTTACACGTTTGCCGTAAGAGTTATCCTGCGCCCAAAACTCAACGATCACGTCAACATAGCAACCAGCGTAGGGCTTGCCATCAGCTGCGGTAAGCGGCGTTTTATTGCTATCAATCACCAATGGGCGCACTTTGTTAGTGGCGTTGAAAGTGTGCATACCTTCAAAACCATCGTACACTTCGCCATCTTTGGAAAGGGCTGATTCTTTATAGGCAACACGGCCTTTACTTTTGAGCTCAGCAAGAATGGCATCGGCTTTAGCGCCCCATTTTTCTTTTGCTACGGCTGCTACTGCATTGCTTAATGCCTTGGCGTTTTCGCTTGTTGGAGCGATAGGGAAGGCTGCTGAGAAGCGAGGATCGTCACCAGCATTTACAGATTTTGGCTCGAACAAAGCAGGGAAGGCCAAACGTACATTAGTTAATTTCACTTTCATTTTGAATCTCCTTGTTTAAAAAATTGGGGGTACATCAACATCACTCGATCAATGGCGGCATCTACTGCCATGCGACGAATTTCAATAGGGGCTGCAGCCGCTTCTTTAAGGATTTGTCTTGCGTCATAAGGCAATGCACCCTCGTGAATTGGCGGCTGCCACCCTCGGAATGGAATGTTTAATTTCATACCAAGTCTTCCGCAGTGGTGGTTTCAATCACATCAAAACCATCAGCAATCGGTTTGAGTTCTAAAGCAGGGCGCTTATCGGTGACTGGCGCTACACTTGGCTTACCCTCTGATTGGCTAATCAAAGACTCGATACGCTTCCAACGCTTAGGCGATTCCTTTAGAACCTTCTCGGCCGTAGTAGGACTGATAAGTTTTAAGTCGTACATTTGCTCTTGCTTGAGGCGCATAGATTTAAGGGCGGCTTCTGCTTCTTCTGCGTTTGACCAGGAGCGTGCGCTCTTGCGCCCTTGTACTAGCTTGTATCCGGCTACTGGAGTGCCTGCTAGAAGTTCACGCTCAACTTCTGCGCGAATCGCTTTGCACCAGCCTTCGATTAAATCTAGGGCATCCATCTTTGTGCCGAGAGTGGCGTCGGTAGGGATTAGCTTTTTGATAGTAGCTTCCTGCTCAAGGGCATCAGCCGTAGTGAGATCGATAAACTCAGCGCCGATTGCTTCTTCTACGAACCCTGATAGCTTTGGGCAAGTGGCTTTTGCTTTACACCACTGGCAAGTATCGGTGCCAGGTACCAAAAACTCGGTTAATTCAACCTCATTAACTAACAATTCTGTAGCCTGGGCTGACTGGATCATTACTTCTTTTGCAAAAAGTAATAGTTCATCAACTGAGATAACCCATTCACTTGGTGCGTAACTAATGCGGGGCTGAATAATCACCAGGCGAACCGATGTGAAGTCGCCCAAGATCGAATACTTTTCTAGTGCGCCTAAGCCATAAAGCTTTAGCTGTTTGTTATCTATTGCGCTAACTTCAACACCACGGCCGTATTTCAAGTCGGCTACAGTAATTTCGCTATCACGCAGTACAACAGCGTCACCTGTGCCCTCAGCTTCGTCTTCGCCAGTAAGGTGGCCAATAGGCAGGGCTTGCTCAACTAGCAACTCACCACCTACGGCATATTCACGAACCAAGTCGATGTAGCGCTGAACATAGTCGATCATGTCGCCGTCAACTACAAATTCGGCTTTGCGTTTGGCAAGAGTAGGTACGTGCTCACGCCAGCTTTCGCCGCTCGTATCTTCGCTTTCCCACAAGACAATCCCGCGGCCGCTATAGTCTTTAGCGTTGGTATTTTTTGATAGGCAGATAGCACCTAAGAAATGGGCGGCGGTACCTTCATCTGCATACTCGCTACCTTTGTCTTCAATACCGCGCTCCATAGCTGGAGCGCCAGTGCACACCATCCAGCGATGCGCAGACGAGGGCGACAAAATGGCGTGCTTACCGGACATGATTAAGCACTCGCCTTTTGAATTGCTGCCAATGCTTTACCGTAATCCGCTTCAGCAATTGCTGAAAGTTTTTGGCCTGGCTCCAATCCAAGATCAAGCAATAAGGCTTCTGCTACTGCACGACCCTTTTTATTGACCATATCGAGAAACGGCTTGCGAATCTCCTCATAAGTGATCTTGATTTGCTCGGAGTCTGCAAGCGAAACAGGCGCAGCTGCAACCGTAGGGGTTTGTGCTGCCGGTGTTGGAGTGGCTGTTTTTACCACTGCCTCTTTTGGCGCAACTTTTGTAGTAAGCGCAGCAGGCACGCTACCGGATTTAAATAGGCTTATTAAAACGTTCAGTGCTTCTGTGTTTTGTTGGATTGCGGCTTCTAATGACATGTTTACTCCTGGTTAGTTAAGGTACGGATATTGATAAGACGGCTTTCTGCTACATCGCAACGCTCTTGGTATTCGTTCTTTGCTTCAACGAATCTCTCAAGATCATCGGAATCGTTTATGCCTAGTTCGGCTAAGTCGTTCACTAAGGCTCTGTTTTCGTCATAGAACTTAAAAATCTCATCTAGTTCTTTAAGCTCGTAGCCTTCGCAAGCAGTTGCGTATTCAGAATGACCAACCGTTGCTTTGAAACGGCGAATAAGCTCAATCTCTAATTCGGTGCTGGTAAGGTCATCTACTAAGCGCTCTGCATAGCCAAGAAATTCGTTATCACTGAGGCTTGATTTAGGGTCATAGCTCATAGTGCGTTTCCTAAAACAATCCACAATGCGTCGATTGGGTTTTTGGCCAAGACAATTTGTAAGTTGCCATTAAGGCTGACGAGGTAGCTACGCCCCGCTTGAATTGGTTTTGCTGACATTTCGTGCCCTCCCTAGGCTTTTAAAAGTTGCGATACACTCAACCTAAATGTTACTCTAATCGAAAGAAATAGTTTGCGTCAAACGAAATTTACTATTTCTTTAGATAGAATAGTTATTTAGATTTTGTCTTTATAGGGATTTATAGATATAAAGGGCGTAAAAAAGCCCGCTAAAGAGCGGGCAGTTGTGGATTAGAGCCTTTTAGATCGGGTGATTACGGGCGTAAAGCACTGCGTTTAAAGCCGCTTCTCTTCTTGCTTGACCGGAGTTTGCCGCCGCAGACCAGCTTACGTTGTTTAAATCTTGAATACACATATTTTGAATAGCCATTGCAATACTCATGGCATCTGATCGTTTGTCATCGGCTTGTCGTGCTTGAGCTACAAGGCAATTAAAGTAAATTGCATAATCTTGTTTTTGAGCTGTACTTGCAGCGCAACCGGTGAGGTTTAAAACAACCGCTAAGCCAATAGCTATAAGGGCACAGACCAATAGCGCATTGCGTATTTGTTTATCTTCAGCAGTTTTCATATATCCATCTCCATTTTACGAACTACGCCACAAAACACAGCATCTTTACGTAGCTCCATGATGGGGTAACGATCGTTTAAAGGCTTAAGAAGTAGGGTAGAGCCATCCTTTATCAGCTGCTTAAAGGTGGCCTCGTCGCCGTTTTGCCTAACAATTACATACTTACCAGGTAAAACATCTTCTTCAGGTTCTACGATGATGATGCAGCCTTCAGGGAACTTAGGCTCCATGCTGTCTCCACGCACCCTTAAAGCATAGGTATGAGCCTTAGCTTTATAGGTAGTGGCTATCAACTCATTCGCTCCTGGTGAGTCCACGTTTGGATCAGCTAAGGTTTGCCAAGTACCGGCTTGCACCCAAGAGATTAGTGGCACTACTGTCGTCCTGATTCTGTCGTGAGTTGAATCTTCAATAGCTTCCAGATGGGCGTGCGCCGCTTCTTTTTCCCAATCAATATGCTCATTCGCCTCAGCAGCTGACGTGTGTGCTTCTGCGAACTTAAATATGTCTGTAGGTCTTATTCCTAAAGCTTCTGCAATTTTCGTAATAGTCTCGCCTGTGTAGCCTTGCTTGCCGTTTTCAATCTTGGAAATTGTGCTTTTGCTTACACCTACAACGCTTGCCAACTCATCAAGCGTGAGATCTTTTTGTTTTCTATAAAAGTGAACCGCATTACCGACCTCTAAACCAAAGCGGTCAAGTGGCGCTAAATCGTTAGGGGAAAGTTGGTCTATCTTACTCATATAGGTATTTATACCCTTAATTTGCCTGTGAGGCAAACTTATAATTTTAAAAAGGTTGACAAAGATATTGCGTTTAAGTCAACATAGTGTAATTATTTCGTTTCAATTAACTTTTTACAGGTGAACAATGCCAACATCCCTCGTCCGACAAATCAGAATAAAACGGGGGCAAACCCTGCTAGACGTGGCTTTAGCTGTAGGGGCAAATGTCGGACACCTTTCAAGAATCGAAAACGGTATTAACAAACCTTCTCCTGAATTGGCTGAACGGATAGCCAAGCACTTCGGCTATGCCATTACTGAAATAGAAATTCTTTACCCCGAACGCTTCGCAGACAACTAGGCCACCTACATGCTGAACGTCCTTAAACTCCCCGTCAGGGGGTGCGGAGCCACCCGCGAAGAGTGGTTGCACTTTGACATGCTTTTAGGTCTTGGTGCTGATTTGCTCCCCGTTATCTCTAATCCCGATGTGGTGATTAGCCCTAATTCTTCAATGCAATCTACTGGCAAAACGCCCAGTCGATACAACAACCAACGCCAAGCCATTGGCTTTTCACAATGGACACAATACGAAGCTACCACCGGCGATATTGAAAAGTGGAGTCGTGAACCCGACTACGGTATTTGCCTGCAGACTCGGCGCGTCCGCGCCCTGGACGTGGACATTAGCGATGCGGGTGAGGCTGCGGCTATCCATGCCTCTATTGCTGAGCGCTTCAACTTGCCGATGCGGTACCGCACGAATAGTCCAAAATTCTTATTGGCCTTTATCGCCGAAGGTGAGCACTTCAAAAAGCGTTTTAAGACAGCGCACGGCATGGTGGAGTTCTTGGCCACGGGACAACAATTCATTGCGTGTGGCCAACACCCATCAGGCGTGCGCTATGAGTGGCGTGATGGCTTGCCGGACGAGTTACCAACATTAAGCGCTCAGGAGTTTGAAGAGCTATGGGACGATCTTGCGCAGCGCTTTGCAGTAGAAGCGCCTACGCAATCAACCAGCTCCATCAAGCAACAAAAGCTTGCTGATGTTTTCTCTACCGATCCAGTAGCTCAATACCTGGTTGATAAAAACCTCGTCAAAAAAGCTGAGCGTGATGGGCGCTTGCACATCGCTTGCCCCTGGGAGGATGAACACACCTCAGACTCGGGAGAGTCTTCTACTACCTATTGGCCAGCCCATACCGGCGGCTACGCTCTTGGCCATTTCAAATGCTTGCATGCGCATTGTGAGCACCGTAGTGATGCGGAGTTCATTAACGCTATTGGGTATATCAATGCGGATACATTGGCTGACTTTGATGCGATTGCCCAAACGAGTAACGCCACAAGTGAAACAGATAGCCCCAATAGCGAAACGGCCAAACCTAAATTCGTTGTAGAGCCTGCCCATGAGTTCTCTTTGCGCCCTGCACCTCGCTGGATTGTCAAAGACATATTGCCTAAGGCTGAGTTGGCTGTGCTGTACGGCGATTCGGGCTCAGGCAAAACCTTCTTTGCATTGGATCTGTGCGCTGCGATTGCCCTTGGCCAAGAGTGGCGCGGCAAAAAAGTCCACCAAGGCAAAGTCGTCTATGTCGCAGCTGAGGGCGCTGGCGGTTTTCGCAATCGTTTAAAGGCTTACTCCCATCAGCATCAAATCGAACTTAGTAATCTGCCCATTGGTGTGATCGCTGCAGCTCCGAACATGATGGAAAAGAGCGATGCAGTAGAAATTGCAAAAGCCATTGTGGCATCAGGGGGCGCGGACATTGTGGTGATTGATACCTTCGCTCAGGTCATGCCAGGAGCGAACGAGAACAGTGGTGAGGATGTTGGTAAGGCCTTGGCCCATTGCAAAGGGATTCATCGCGCTACGGGCGCGTTAGTGCTCTTAGTGCATCACTCTGGTAAGGATTCATCTAAAGGGGCACGTGGCTGGTCCGGCCTTCGGGCAGCTGCCGATGCGGAGATTGAAGTCATGCGCTCAGAAGATAACAGGGCAGCCACAGTTACCAAACTAAAAGACGGCGAAGACAGCGCCAGCTTCGGGTTCAAGTTGCATACCGTGATCGTTGGCCTTGACCTGGACGGTGACGAGATCACCAGCTGCGTGCTCGAGCACAACGATAGCGGCCGGCCTAGTAAGCGTAAGGAACCTAAAGGCAGCAATGAGCGCTTGGCCAACAGGATTCTCAAAGAGCTTCTTGATAGTGATTTGAGCGGGGACGGGGTTCAAGTCGAAGAGCTCATCACTGCAATGGTTAATAGCATGGTTGTAGAAGAAGGCAAGAGAGATAGACGTAGGTACGTGTCTATGAGGGCGGTTGATTCGCTGGTAGCAGATGGCAGGGTTGAATCAGCTAATGGCAAATTGCAATTTAAGGAGGTGTGATGTGACTACATTTACTAAAGAAGATAGAGAAGCTGTTGAACAGGCTGCAATGAAGGAGCAATCTTATTTATTGGCGGTTAAGACAGTGCGCGGTTCTTTGATCCCTTGGCCTACTAACGTGGATTCAGAAACTTGGAATAACCGAGTAAATCATCTACTAAACCGATTGTGTGTTGAGTTTGGGTACGACGGAGAAAACGAATGATCAATTATTTTAAAGAATTACTTAAGACTTTAAAAAGCATAGATGCGAACCTTAAGGTTATTGCTAATACCACAACTACCGCCCGTGATGGTTTCACACGTTGCATCAACACAATTACAAACTATCGGAATTAGAAAAATGAACGATAAAACCTACGTATTGCTATCTAAGATCGTCGCCTGCGCTGGCTTTTGCTACCTGGTGACTATTGATAGGCCTTGGCTAGGCCTGCTTTGCATATTCTTTGCTGCCTATATCTCAGAGGGTAAGAAATGAATGAATACCACGATGTAATAGCTACTGTGCTTGTTTTTGGTGTAGTCGTTTGTCTTAGTTTTATTTTGGGCGCCTTATCAATGGCTTTATGGTTTATTAAGGGTGGCGAGTGATGGCCTTCACAAATGACAATTATTGAAAAGGGAAAAGAGAAATGATTAGGGTTATTTCAAGATTTAAAAACGATGAATTCTTGCGTGTTTACTATGTTTTGTATCAAGAAGCACCAATCATTGAATACAGGAAGATTGAGAAAGAAAAAGTAGGTACTTGGTTGTTTGGTGTATTGCCTGTTTATAGGTATTTTTATAGCGAATGGAAAGCACAAGAGAAATGAACAATGAACCAGTGGGACATCTTTATCCTGAGGGCGAAGGCGTAACAGTCTACGACATTAAGTTTGCATGGAAAGTTACAGGGACAACAGAGCCTATTCCACTCTACACCCATCCAGCAAAGACATTAACGCTTTCCGATAGCGAAATGGATGATGTGATTAAAGAATCTGAGTGGGCTAGTGGTTATTTATACCCGAAAGAACTTATCAAAAGAGCATTAAAGAAAGCTGGTGAGAAATGAACAATAAACCAGTAGCGTGGATGCTTACATTACCTGACGGAACGCATGATTGGATATTAGATGGCAACGGATGTGAGGGCTATATCCCACTCTACACCCATCCAGCAAAGACTTATGAG